>SMVB01423853.1_pt1 | contig 15002 bp, 9 predicted proteins | sample 2456461 | NCBI WGS metagenome assembly SMVB01 (sample SAMN11095934, study PRJNA526329) | marine sediment metagenome | biome: Marine sediment; feature: Surficial sediment; material: Deep marine sediment; isolation source: Hadal surficial sediment | place: Pacific Ocean | collected 2014-05 | depth 0-1... | reverse complement strand
TCCTCATGAATACAGGATAAGAGATGGTGCACATAACTGGACGTATTGGAGAGAATCCCTGCCGGAGGTACTGAGGTTTGTGTCCATGACTTTTCATCAACATTGATTTGGCAGTGTTAGGAGAATTCAATTAAACCAGGGGAGTTGATGTTCATTTTAGAACAGATTTCTGTCCATAATATAATTAAAATCAGTCAGTAAATTTTTTATGTTATTGGTTATCAGATATTTATAGGAAAGGCTTAATTATTGATGTAGATGCAAGAAAATTATCGAAAATGAAAACAATAATTGCCTTTTTACTTTTATGCATCCTATTTGTAATGTGCTGGCCGCTGGCCATAATACTATTCTTCTTATTTATTTTTGCATGGATCATTCTAATTCCGTTTAGGATTCTTGGATTTACCATTGAAGTGATTTTTAAAATTGTTGGAGGAATCCTGCTTTTCCCATTTAGGGTGATCAAAGCGCTTTAATACCTTTGCACAAATTTGTCAATATCGATTTCATCTTCTCCACGCTGTAGCTTTTCCGGGGTACCAACATCCAGCCAATAGGAAACATCGTCCACATATCCCATGATCTTATGGGATTTCGCTAATCTTAAATACACGTCTATAATGGAAAAGCATCCCTTTTCATCCATCAATTTGAATATAGATGGATGGATGATATGAAGACAGGAGAAAGCAATTTGCTCTAATTGCGCAGTTGTTTTATGTGTGATTATCTTTTTATTTGACAAGACATTTTCCCAACCACAAAGGTTTTTGTTTTCATCAAAAAGAAAAAATCTGCTGCCCGGCCGGTGCCTCACTAAAAGTGTTGCCAGCGCATTATTGCGTTGATGATAATCATAATAATCCTCCAGGTCTATGTCAGTAAGTGTATCTACATTATGCACCAGAAAAGGTTTATTATCATCAAAAAACCAGGACGCTTTTTTTAGGCCTCCACCAGTGTCCAGCAATTCGCCGGTTTCATCTGAAATTTGAAGGTCGATTCCAAAATTGTTTTTTGAATGGAGAAAATCTATTACTTTATCGGCGAAGTGATGAACATTTACGATGATTTCATCGAAACCAAAATTGATCAATCGCCGAATAATGATTTCTAATAAGGGAGTCCCATGGATTTCCGCCAGGGCTTTTGGCCGGTCATTGGTAATTGGTTTTAACCTCGTGCCAAGACCCGCGGCGAATATCATTGCTTTCATACTTCTGCCTTGGGTTGATCTCTGTGTATTAAATTAATGTTGACTTTATCCTCGTATTTTTCACGAAGATTTTCAGCCATTTTTTCTGCGCAATACACAGATCGGTGCTGACCACCGGTGCAACCAAAAGCGATTTGAAGATTTTTAAATTCCCGGTTTAAGTATTTATCGGCTGTTTGCTCAACAAGCTGGATGGCATTATGCAAAAATTCATCAGCTTCTCCACCCAATTTTAGAAAATTTACAACATCTTCATCATTCCCGGTTTTACTTTTAAATCGCTCATATCTTCCTGGATTGTGAATCCCTCTGCAATCAAAAATAAATCCACCACCATTTCCATGTTCATTTTCCGGCAGCCCTTTGTGATATGAAAAGCTCAGGATTTCAATATTAAGTGGAATAAGCGTGTTGAAATCTCTGCGATATTTCATTAAATCTCTGGATTCCGTGAGACTTCTCAGTACCTTTTCCAGGTAAGTAAATCCAGGAGGGAAAAGTTCGTTTTTGAGAATATAATCCAATTGCTTCAATGCATAAGGAATGCTTTTTAAAAACTGTGTTCTGCGCTCATAAAAGCCTCTGAATCCATAGGCGCCCATCGCCTGCATAAGCCTGACCAATACAAAAGCCCGATAATAACCAGTCCATTTCTTTCGGTCAAAAGTGATGTATTCTTCCAGAACTTCCAGGTAATGATCCAACAATATATCTTTGATATCAGCTGGGATATTTGCTTTAGAATCATACAATATGGATGCCACATCGTACTGAAGGGCACCTTTTCTGCCACCCTGGTAATCAATGAAAAAAGGCTCATGATTAACCATCATAATATTTTTTGATTGAAAATCCCGATACAAAAAGTACCCTGCATCAGCTTCGAGCAAATGACTTGTAAACTTCTGAAAGTCATCTTCAAGTAATTGCTCGTCAAATGGAATTTTGGCCAATTTCAGAAAATAATATTTGAAATAGCTCAAATCCCACATCATGGATTGCTTATCAAAAGCAGCTCTGGGATAACAAACGCTATAATCCAATTCTTTCGAAGCATTGATCTGAAATTCCGGGAGTTTTGTTAAGGCAGCTTTATATGCTGTAATACCAGTGCCTGGGAAAATGCCAACCTGCTTTCGCTTTTTTTCCAGATAGTCAAAAAGGGATTCATCACCGAGATCAGAAAGCAAATATAGTTTTCCTTGCGCATCTTCTCTCAAAACTTTTGGGACAGGCAGGCCCATGGAATAAAAGTGTTTTGTGAAATATAAAAAAGCTTTGTTCTCTTTTAAGTCTTCATTGTAAACCCCAATAGCTGATTTTGTTTTGCCGTTGATTCGGTAATATTCCCGGTAGGAACCAGACTGAGGAATGGTTACAATTTGTTCAGTTTTTTCCGCAGCCCAACCTTCGAAAATGATATTTAACTGTTCTTTATCTTTCACTATAATTAATTTGCGCCAAGATAGCTGAATTTAAATTATTTTGGAAGCTGTACCAAATCACGATCTTTAGGGCACCTCTAAAAACTACATTTTGTTTGCCAGCGAGGTCTTTTGGCCAACTTCTTCGTTACCAAAATACTCATTTAGCGCCGCTAAACTCCGTTTTTGGTGCCTTGAATTTGATCAAAATACCTGCGTGATCATTCCAAAAGCAGTTAATAGAGGTGCCCTTTAAGGGTAAAATCATTCTGATTGATTATAAATATAGTTGGCATTTTTGGAATTAATTTAATTCAGAAAATTAACTTTATGCATTATTAAACAATGCATTTTTTTGATGAGAAGATATATTAATGATTGGCTGTTTTATGTGATACTATGGACAGTTGTCACCTTGTTTTTTAATTTCATCTATATTTCAATTGTAACCGCAATACTGGAATATATTGAAGTATTGGAGCTTGTAAAAGAGGAACCAGTTTTTGCGTATATGATTTCTGACTTTCAATATCTCGAAGCATTATTGTTTGGGATACTCTTTGGTACGGCAACCTTCTTTATAAATTTAGGGGTTGATTATACTAGTATTCACCGGTTGTCTTATGGTAAAACTATATTAATTAAAACGGGCTTATATGTAATTGCTGTAACCATAATTTTTTTCCTGATGGCAGGAATCTTATTTAATTCAGGAATCTCACCAATAACTATAGAAGACGCTGCTTTTTTTAAAGAAAACCCATTGCCAACGTCATTTTACTTTGGGACGATTGCATTTTTTATCATGTCAACCTTAATGATAAATTTTATAGCACTGGTGAGCAAAAAATTTGGTCCCGGGCAAATGTTCCTGATTTTTTTGGGGAAATACAATAAGCCAATTACTGAGAACAGGATTTTTATGTTTTTAGATCTTAATGATTCCACCACTATCGCAGAAAAATTAGGACACATTATTTATAGCAAGCTGCTACAGCAATGTTTTTTAGACTTGAATAAACTTATTCCAAATTCCGGATCAGAAATTTACCAATACGTTGGTGATGAAGCAATTCTTACATGGAAAATCAAGAATTATGATTTGAATTTTATAAAGCCAATGCATCTTTTCTTCGCTTTTAAAAAGAAGCTGGAAAAGAAGGCAAAATATTATACATCCAGATTTGGTGTTGTTCCGGAATTTAAAGCCGGTGTCCATGCCGGCGTAGTTACTGTTGCAGAGATTGGAAATATTAAACGTGAAATTGCGTATCATGGAGACGTGGTAAATACCGCTTCTCGATTGAGAAGCGCCTGCAATGAATTCAAGAAAAAATTACTGGCCTCCGAATATGTGATCAGAAATATTAATCCAAATGGTGATTATGCCATTAATGAGATTGGTGAAGTGAATTTGAAAGGAAAACGGAATAGTATAAAAGTCTTTAGCATTGAATAAAGTTAGATTTTGCTTTTCGCAGTTGAATACTTTTAATTTGAGAGAAAATTGCGATTTTTTAAAATGAATGATGTTAGAATACCGGAAGCGAAGGTTCAAAGTAACGTGTCGACTTACTGGTTGATGTAAAAACAAATATTAAATAAATATGAAAATTTCAAGAATAATATTTTTATCATTTTGTTTGGTCTTGGTCTATAACATAGGCATTTCTCAAACCATTATACTTAATGTAAGCGAAGAAACCACCATGACCGTTAACGGGACTTCCACCTTGCATGATTGGACTAGTGAAGTCAATACGGTAACAGGTACTGTTGAGATGGGGAAAAAAATGGTAGAAAAAGGGAAAGTCAAAAAAGGGAATGAAATAAAAAGCGTAAAAATTGTAGTTCCGGTAAAAAGCATAATAAGTCCAAGAGGGGCCACAATGGATAAAAAAACATATAATGCACTAAAATCAGAAGAACATCCGAATATTATATTCGAACTGAATGACAATAAGGTTTCATCAGCAAGTGGTAATACATTTTCAATAACCGCTCATGGGGATTTAACTATCGCAGGAAAAAAGAATCATGTGGAGTTTCCTATTGAGGGTAAAATTATTTCTTCGGAAAAAGTAAGTTTTACCGGTTCTTACAAATTTAATATGACAGATTATGATATGGAACCACCAACTGCCATGTTTGGACAAATTGTGACAGGTGAAGAAATAGAAATTAAATTTGAATTAATTGTATTGAAATAGAATTTTAAAAATATGAAAAATAGAAAATCACTATTATATTTTTCCTTGATATCATTAGCTTTTGCATCTCTTTCTTTTAACAATGGAGGAAAAGCTACACATGATCAAATACTTGCTGATTCAACCAAATCAACGGGCTTTGACAAATATGTGGAGTCGGTAGACAGCACAGATGTATCCTTTACTATGATCCCGATTCCGGCTGGAAATTTTTCTTTTGGAAGTCCTGATGATGAGGCAAACAGAAAGGAAGATGAAGGCCCACAAAAAGATGTTCAACTTGATGCATTCTGGATGATGGAAACAGAAATGACCTGGGATCTGTTTGAGTTATTTATCGATACAGATAAAAGTGCAATTGTAGGCTACAGCTCTGGAGAAAGCAAAGTAAATGCAGATGCGGTTACCAGGCCCAGCACTCCATATTTGGACCCAAGCTTTGGCATGGGCAAAAGAAATTATCCGGCAATTTCTATGACACAATTTGCAGCTCTTAATTTCTGTAAATGGCTTTCGGAAGTGACCGGTAAGTTATACAGACTACCCACAGAAGCAGAATGGGAATATGCCTGTAAGGCGGGAACTACAACCTTATATTCTTTTGGAGATAGCCTGGAGTTATTGGATGAATACGGATGGTACTGGGATAACAGTGATGATAAATATCATGAAGTAGCTCAGAAAAAACCGAATCCATGGGGACTATATGATATGCATGGAAATGTGTCAGAATGGACAATGGATCAATACCAGGAAGATTATTATGAAACTATTGAAGATGGCGCTCATAATCCATGGAGAATTCCAGCAAAATTACATCCAAGAGCTGTAAAAGGTGGAAGTTGGGATGACGACCCGGAGGCCTTGAGATCTTCAGCCAGATTAATGTCAAACCTCGACTGGCAAAAAAGGGATCCACAGATCCCTAAAAGCTTTTGGTGGAATACCGATGCTTCCTTTTTGGGGCTTAGAATTGTGAGACCGGCAAAAGAAATGACAAAAGAAGAAATCGAAGAATTTTTTTCAATGGCATTAGATGAGTAAATTGTAGAAAAATTGATAATTGGATTATTTAAAAATAAACAAAAGAAAGGACCAAAAATGAAAAACAAACAAATTGACAGGAGAAATTTTATGAAAGGTACAGCCTTGGCTACTGGCAGTGTGATGATGGCGGGACTTCCAATAGGCGCTAGCGCATTTGTGAACCCAACAGAGAAGAAATTGAAATTAGCTTTGATTGGTTGCGGCGGCAGAGGAACAGGAGCAGCAGTTCAGGCTTTGACCGCAGATCCAAAATTGCAGCTTATCGCAATGTGTGATGCGTTTAAGGACAGGTTGGATAATAGTCTTAACAACATAAAGAATTCTGAGCATTTAGCTGAAGACAGAAAGAAAAATATTAAAATTAAAGAAGGTGATAAATACATTGGTTTTGATGGATATAAAGAAGCGATAAAGGATGCTGATGTTGTTATTCTTGCAACACCTCCGGGATTCAGACCATATCACCTGGAAGAATGTATAAATCAGGGAAAACATGTGTTCTGCGAAAAACCGTTGGGTGTTGACGGTACCGGTATCAGAAAGTGCCTTGACTTAGTTAAAGTTGCTGAGGAGAAAAAATTGAATATTGTCGTAGGACTACAAAGACATTACCAAACAAAATACCGTGAGATAATAAAACGAGTGAATGATGGCGCGATTGGAGATGTTGTTTCAGGACAAGTGTACTGGAATGGCGGAGGTGTTTGGGTAAGAGAAAGAAAACCTGAATACACTGAAATGGAGTATCAAATGCGTAACTGGTATTATTTCAACTGGTTGTGTGGAGACCATATCGTAGAGCAGCATATTCATAATATTGATGTATTTAACTGGGCAAAAGATGCCTACCCTGTATCCGCGCAAGGTATGGGTGGACGACAGGTACGCACAGGAAAAGAGTACGGTGAAATTTTTGACCATCACTATGTTGAGTTTAAGTATGCAGATGGTTCAATTTTGAATAGCCAGTGCCGTCACATTAAAGGATGTAAAAATGATGTTTCTGAAACTTTGACAGGTACTAAAGGTACTGTTGATACACGTGGAAATGGTAGCATTACGGACCTCAGTGGAAAGTCAATCTATAAGCATCGAGGAAAAGACGATCCGGACCCATACCAGGTCGAGCATGATGAATTATTCGCTTCAATACGAAAAGGAGAAGTAATTAATAATCTTGAGTACGGCGCTATGTCTACCATGACGTCAATTCTTGGCAGATATGCGACTTATTCAGGATTGGAAGTAAAAATGGAAGACGCGCTTGCTTCGGATATTCAATTGATGCCTGCAACAAATAAATGGAGTGATAATCCTCCTATTATGCCAAACGGTGATGGTAATTATCCGATAGCTGTTCCTGGCAAATCATTGGTATTTTAATTAATACATTATAATTATTAATAATCCCGGGACAATGAGTTGAATGATTCACGGTTCCGGGATTTTTTGTTTGGCAGGAGTTTAGCTGCCACTATATTTTTTACATTATAGATACAACTATGAAAAGAAGAAATTTCCTTAGAAATAGCATATTAGCCACCGGCGCAACTACCATTACAGCTGGCGCTAATGTGGCAATGGGTAAAGCTAAAAAGAAAAAGAAGGCTGACTTCAAACTAAAATACGCCCCTCATTTTGGCATGTTCAAAAATAGCGCTGGGAAAGACCTAATCGATCAGATTAAGTTTATGGCGGACAGAGGTTTTACAGCCTTAGAAGATAATGGAATGATGCGACGTAACGTAGCGATGCAAAACAAGATTGGTGAAACCCTTGCTCAACTCAATATGACGATGGGAGTATTTGTGATTGATAAGGGTGGGAATATGCAGAATACCTTGGCAGCCGGTAATCCTGAACATGTAGAGATTTTTTTAGACGGCTGTAGAAAAGCGGTAGATGTGGCCAAACGGGTCAATGCCAAATGGATGACGGTAGTACCCGGTGGATTTGAGAGAAAACTACCCATCGGTATTCAAGATGCCAATGTAATTGACGCCTTGCGTAAAGGGGCTGAGATCCTGGAGCCTCACGGACTGACTATGGTACTTGAACCACTCTCTGACTCACCGGATCTCTACCTGCAAAACTCGGATCAAACCTATATGATTTGCAAGGCCGTGGATAGTCCTGCCTGTAAGATATTGTTTGATATCTACCACATGCAGAAAACTGAAGGGCATCTGATCCACAATATTGATCTCACCTGGGATGAGATCGCTTACTTCCAGATTGGTGACAATCCAGGCCGAAAAGAACCCACAACCGGAGAGATTAATTATAAAAACATTTTTAAACATATTCACTCAAAACGTACAGATCTCATCATGGGAATGGAACATGGAAATTCTGAAGAAGGGGTGGAAGGAGAAGAAAAGGTAATTGAGGCTTATATCGAAAGTGATGATTTTTAGAAATCAGGCTAAATAAATATTAATTGAAGCGCCCTCGTAAGAAAGGCGCTTTTTTTATGGAATCAGAACATTAATCCCACTTGGGGTATTGACACTACTATACTTCGAAAAATCAAGTAGCCTTTCTTGGCTCAGTTGAAAATGTAGGGGGAAGGGAAGTGTCTGCTTGCTCCTGCCTTCTGACAGGCCAATATTGTTATAGGTTTTCAAGTTAACAGGCATTGGAATTAGCCATTAATTTTTCCGACTTTCTGACCCCGATTTAAAACACGGAGCAAAAATGGTTCGATTGAAAAGGTCTTCTCCCATCTACAGAAGATAATTGCCGGACTTGTTCCGGCATCTGTCTGCTGTTTGCAATGATCTCAGCTATGGGAAAAGCCAGCCTGCGATTTCTAAGGCCTTCATTTCCCGAAGATATTATAAGAGAAAAAAGGCTATTGTTTTTTGAAGTTTTGGTCTGATTATTTGGGGTTTAGTCGCCGATAGCTGACAGACCCCGGAACAGGTCCGGGGATTATGGATGAAATATTTTTGGATTTATCTCTTTCCCGTACATTTTCAACTGAGCCCCTTTCTTTATTAATGGGTAATGTTAATTTTTAAAAAACTATACAAAGGTAATCTTGTCAAATCATCATTCTTAATCTAAACAACCCTACGCAAGTAAACTACGGTTCATGTTTCATATAATCTGAATGAAGGGAAGGATACTTCAAAGAGTCGTTATTTGAAGGGTTGAGAAGCCTATGAATTTCCAGAAGATAAACGGCACAGTCCTTCAGTAATCTATAAGACGTCCAAATTTACCAACAGAACTTTCTTCCTTTGGAACAAACGGTTTCATGAGCTATATTCACAATTGAAGGTGCTTATATGAAAGTATGAGATATTATAGTATCTCATATAGGGAGATTCCAACTGCAATAAAGCATTTTTTGGCGCTCTCTAAAACAGTTGTCACACATTCATAACCATTAGAGCCTAATTTTTAGCCATCGCTCACATGTATTTTTGAAATTGCTGGTTATATTGATCGAAATATTTTTTTTGATAAGAGTAAATGCAAAAATGTCACTTTAGAATTAAATTGCTGTAATTTGATTGAAGTAAGATTTTTGGGCTCTTTGTCCATGGACTTAAAACAATATTCCTGAGTTTTAGAAGTTCAATTCTAGTTATAGTGCATGTTTTCATTAGATAAGAAGCTATGTCGTCATTAAATCCAATTGATGTAAATACTTCGCTGGGGAGAAAAAATGCTGCTCATTTGTTGAGAAGAGCAACATTCGGTCCTTCAAGAGCAGATATTGATACATTTTCATCCTACAATATTAACCAGGCTCTTGCTGTTTTACTTGAGGAAAAATTGCCGGCAGATCCACCCTTGGATTTGGCAACCGGTCAACCCTGGGTAAGTCCAAAACCAACTGATCTTAATAGCGATAAATCTGAATTGATGGATATGAGCTTGGCCTGGTGGTTTAGTTTGATGAATTCTTCTGGAAATTCGATGATTGATCGCATCGCCTGGTTTTTCCATACACATTTCACAACTATATCCTCAAAGATAAAAAGAGGTACTGCAATATATTACCAGATAAAACTCTTCAGACATTATGCTCTGGGAAATTTCAAAGAGTTGTGTAAAAAGATTTGTTACGACAACGCGATGTTGGTTCATTTGGATGGCCGGTTGAATGATGTTGGTCGGCCAAATGAAAATTTTGCACGAGAATTTTTCGAACTTTATGCCATTGGCAAAGGAGACCAGGTTGGGCCGGATGATTACACGACATTTACAGAGCATGATGTCATAGAATCGTCCAAAGTTTTATCAGGGTATAATGTAGATTGGGATTACGAAAATATTGACCCAGACACCGGAGTCGCGATGGGAATGTTGAGAGGAAGCGGAAATATAGCATCAAAGCATGATGCTTCAAGTAAAATATTTAGTGCTCGTTTCCAGGAAACCGTTATACAGCCAAATGAATTGATTGAGGACAAGGCAACTAAGGCGGCGGCCTTAGACGAGCTGGATCAATTGGTAAATATGATTTTCAACCAGGAAGCTACCGCCCGTCACATTTGCAGAAAATTATACAGATTCTTTGTTTATTATGATATTACTAAAGAAATAGAAAATGATATCATAGGTCCGTTGGCACAAACTTTTATCGCTAATGATTTTGAAATAAAGCCTGTACTGGAACAACTTTTTAGAAGCACACATTTCTTCGATATCGATAATGGCACAGAAACTGATGATAATAGAGGAGGTATAATAAAGTCACCACTAGAGGTAGTTATTGGAACGCTGAGATTTTTTAACATACAAGTTCCTGACCAGAATACTGATTTAAACGCTTTTTATGATGCTTTTTTTAATCTGCTATTCAGAACGCTTAGAAATCAAGGATTGGACTTTTACGATCCTTTTGAAGTGGCAGGATATAAGGCTTATCATCAGGCGCCATCTTTTAACAGACAATGGATTACTGGTAATAACCTGGCCAGAAGATACCAGATATCCACAGACTTGCTGCTGGGATATAAGGATGAGAATGACACTGTATTGTACAAATTAGATATCTTAAAATATAGCTTGGACGAAGGAATCGACTTAAATACTCCCCAGGCTATTGTTACTTTTTTTGTAGATAACATGTTTCCGGAAGAAATAACACAGGAGCGATTTGATTATTTCAAATCGACACTGCTTATTGATGTAGATGAGACTGACTGGGTTTCTACGATAATAGACGGCGAGGATTTTCAGGTTGTATTTCACCTGGAAAATTTAATAAATTCACTGATCCAATCACCAGAATACCAATTGTTTTAACTACAAAAAAATGCGAAGACGAGGTTTTCTTAAAAAATTGCCAATAGTTGCAGGGGCATCGTTTGTGATGAATAATCTGCCCTTGAATGCACTTAGCAAATCTGCACCGTTGCACAGGTTGGCTGCTACAAGCGATAACGATCGAGTATTAATTCTTATTCAATTGCATGGGGGGAACGATGGATTAAACACTGTAATTCCCATTGATCAATATGCAGAGTATTATCAGTTGAGGCCAAACCTGGCTATTCCAGATCATGGTAAAAGAAAGTATATTGATCTTGACAGCTCTTTAAATGTTGAAGATCAGATAGGCCTTCATCCCGATCTTACGCATATGAAGGATTTATATGATCATGGCAAGCTGAATATTGTACAGAATGTAGCCTATGATAATGTAAATGGTTCACACTTCAGAAGTCGGGATATTTGGTTCATGGGAGGAGATTATAACGAATACCTGCCATCTGGCTGGATGGGAAGATTTCTCGATCATGAGTATTCCGGATATCCGGATAATTACCCAAATGCAGAAATGCCCGATCCTTTGGCCATAGAAATAGGAAATGGAGTTTCTTTAGCATTTCATAGAAATAATGGCATTCCAACAGCTATATCTATTCAAAATCCAAATCAGTTCTATGACCTGATAACCAGCGTGGGTGGAGTGCCTCCTGAAAGCATTGCAAATACGCACTATGGTCAGGAGCTTCAGTGGATCATAGATATCGAAGAAAAATCAAACCAGTATGCAGGCAGACTTAAAGAAGTCTATGAAAAAGGGAGCAACAGTCAGAATGTAAACTATCCTGAACTTTATCCATTTAATGCTCCATCGGGAAGAATAAAAAATCGTCTTGCTCCTCAGCTTAAAATGATTGCCAGATTATTGGATGGAGGTGTAAAAACTAAAATCTTCCTGGCAAGACTAGGTGGTTTTGACACTCATGCCGAGCAGGTTGAATCATACGATTCCACTATGGGAACCCATGCTGCCTTGCTCTACCATATATCTTCGGCAATGAAGGCTTTTCAGGACGACCTAAAAGAGTTAGGTATTGAAGATAGGGTGCTGACAATGACATTTTCAGAGTTTGGCAGAAGGGCATTTTCAAATGGTAGTTATGGAAGTGACCATGGCACCGCTGCTCCAATGTTCGTATTTGGAAAAATGGTAAAACCGGGGGTGACGGGAACAAACCCTGACCTCAGCAATTTAAATAATGGAAATCTGGTACATCAATTTGATTATCGCCAGATATTTACCTCAGCCATTGTGGATTGGCTGGAAGCAGACAGTGACGCAGTAGATGCGACTTTATTTAGTGATTGGGTAGATTCCAGAGTTACTATAGTAGGAAATGGAATTACAGGAACTAAAGAAGGTTTCTTCAAGGAAAGAAATTATTTGCAGGATTGCTATCCCAATCCAGTTCAGGACAAAACGGTTTTCGGCTTCAGGATTAATTCAAAAGGTTGGGTAAGGTTGGAATTGCTGGATATGCAGGGAAAATTAATCAAGGTTCTGATCGATGAAGAACGGAAGGAAGGATTACACCACATAACCTCCGATTTGAATTCTTTGAAAAAAGGAACTTACATATATAGAATTCAGTCAGGGAATATTGAACAGACTAAAAAATTGGTAAAGAAATAACCCGTCCGGTGGGGTGTAAAAAATGTTCGACCCAATCCACCCTCAGGGTCACCTGAAAGCGACTCTGAGCGAAATGGAAAGATATACGTATCAAATGTGGGGTGAAGATATTTGAATATATCCCAAATATTTGACCCACCCGTCCGATTAATTCATCCATGGTAAAATAATGCAAAGGTCAGGAGAAATTGCTCTATTTTATTGGCGCTACCTCGAACCTGCCTGCCGCAGGCAGGTTTATTGAGTATTGGATTAATGCTATAATAAAAAGGGGGGAATTGAGATTATACAGAAAAGAAATGTCCAATGAAAAGAAGCAATTTAAAACCTATAATAAAGGTATTAATTATAGAAGAATGGTTAAAAAGGCTTCTTTTGGAGGTAAAAATAATTAATGTCATAGTAAAAAAATAAACTTTACGAACAGGGCAAAAATCATTATAGCCTTATCACACTGTGGCATTAAATCATTGTTACAATCACATATTTTCAATCACACACCAGTAGAACCATTTTATTTATTGCCCAATATTTTCAATTCAATCCAGTAGTTTCGTTCTTCGGTGGCAAGGTCTTCTTTCCAGTCACTGCCATACCCTTTAGCTTCCAGCAGATTTTTGGGAACACCGGAGTCAAGTAATTTATTCATGAGCGCTTCCGCCTGCTTTTGTGTTCGATCGTTGTGGTATATATAGTTAACCTTCATATAAGTTTCAAAAGTTTTTGTCTCTTCAAATAACTCAAATCCCAGGTAAATTAAAGAGTCTTTTGGAGATAATTTTATCTCAGATTGAATTTCGCCAGTTGAAAAATCCAGAGAACCTGAATCGGCCATAGTTATAGAATTATGTGAACTATTCTCCACTTCAGAAAATTCATCTAATTTATTATTCTGTGAATCTTCTTTCACTGAATATTTCTCTGACTGTTTTTCCTCTTTTTGAATTTGAAAAAATATAGTATCAGCGATTACTTCTGTTAAGTCATTTGATGGAATGGTATCACTAAATACCTGATCCACAAAAGCGCCAATCTCGATGCGGATACCATGATTTTTCTTTAAAAAGCCAATAATTCGTTTAATTTCAATATTGGATTCATCAGTTACGACTGCGGAATAGTCTTCGTAGCGAACCGAAGTGATAGGAATGGATAATCCAGCGTTGATTGCTGATAGCGAAATTGGAAATTGTTCTTTGCGGGAAAAAAGCATGTTTGTCAGGTTGAAAATCTTTGCATCGTAAGAGTGTCCGCCTTTTTGTGGAAAAGCTGAAACGTCATACGAAGTTCCCTCAGGAAGGAAAATAGTATAACTATCATCGCTTTGCTTCAATTTGGTAGTAGTAAAAACTTCACCCGTCAAAAGATCAAAAGCTTGGATGAGTATGTCTTCAGATGGTTTTTCGCCATCATCATAAGCTACCTTACCTGTAAGCATTAGCACCTTTTGTGCCCTGAATTCTTCCGGTATAATGGCCTTGTACACATTGTATTGGTCGCGATATGTACCAGAAAAATATATAATGTCTCCTCGTGCCGGGATAGATGCAAACTCATCATTTTGTTTGGTATTAATAAAGGAAAGTGGTAGCGGTTTTGACCAGCTGTTATCTTCAAAAGTAGTCGAATATAAATCAAGCATTCCTTTTCCTCCGCTTCTGCCAGAAGCAAAAATTAACGATTTATTATCAGCCTGAATTCTTGGTGTCGTTTCATGACCTGAATTTATATAATCAGGAAGCGCTATTGCCTCCGACCATTTTGATTGGGATATTTTATGAGAAACAAACAGTTTACAATTGCTTTTATTTGTATTGTCCATGCTTTCACAGCGCATGAAATATAATGATTTCCCATCCGGGCTCAAGCTGGGATTCCCTTCGTTCCCTAACGAGTTAAGAGGTTTTCCCGGATTTTTTGGTGAAGACCATTTATCCCCGATTTTTTCACTGATCCAAATATCATACTTGCCAATACCGGGGCTTCGTCTTGATGAAAAAACAACAAAATTCCCATCATAGCTTATGCAGAAACTTCCGATATGGTCGAGAGATGGCCTGTTAATAGTAGGAATTGGTTCAGGATCAGCCCATATTTCTGAGCCAATTTTATAGGTATATTTGGTTTCAAATCCTTCACTATTTGTATAATTGGTTGAATATATCATTTGATTTCCATCC
>SMVB01128551.1_pt1 | contig 15003 bp, 10 predicted proteins | sample 2456461 | NCBI WGS metagenome assembly SMVB01 (sample SAMN11095934, study PRJNA526329) | marine sediment metagenome | biome: Marine sediment; feature: Surficial sediment; material: Deep marine sediment; isolation source: Hadal surficial sediment | place: Pacific Ocean | collected 2014-05 | depth... | reverse complement strand
AGTCGTCCTGTTGATGAAAGGCGTTGCTGGTAGAAATCACCACATGCCCCGCATCGAGAAACAGTTTTGCGACCTCGCCGAACCTGCGTGCCGCTTCGTCTACGACGCCAGGTGAAGAACCTGATCCTATATCTGCCATCACACCCAGCCCGACGTTTTGTCTGTCGAGCAGATAGCTTTGGAAATTTTGTTGAAATAATTTTTCTTCCAGATGCCGGGCCAGTTTGGCTTTGCCGACTCCCGGATCACCCGTTATCAGGATCAATGCCGCTTGGTGACCATTTCGATACGCCCGCTCCTCCGACTTGATATTACTCTTGACCCAATTGAAATCTCTTTCACGTACCTCGGCACGTAACTTGTCTTCCGCATTCATCGCCGTGTAGGTGGTGATGATGCCGCCGCCGCAGACGTCGTATTCATCCACCAGTACAAATCGACCGGTGGTGGCAATGGTCCCAAACAGATCGAATACAACTGGATAATGGGTCCGCAGAGTGAGTTCCGCTACATCGTTTTTAGCCAGGTAGTCCTGATCGGATAGGGTTTCCAGTGTCGATGCGTTGATGACCTTTTTGAACTCCGCCACCTCGCAGGGAATTTCCTGGGTGGTGAGCTTCAGGGTATAGGTGCGTCCCTTTACCAAATGTTTTTTGCCCATCCAAAAAATGTTGGCGTCAAACATCGTCGTCACAATGGGTGCTTCATCGACCAGAGTGGCTACTTCCCCTCGCTCGACAAAAATCTGCTCGGTCAAACTGAAGCCAATGGATTGCCCGGCTTCCGCTTCGGTCGGGACATCTGGAACGCTCCAGGCTTCGATATTTTTTATCTGGCCTTTTTTATTTGAGGGCCAGAATACCAGCTTGTCTCCAACCTTGACTCTACCGGATTCCACACGGCCTGCAAGAATTCGGCGTTCATCAAATTTGTAGACATCTTGAATGGGAAAGCGGAAAGGCAAATGGTTCGGCATCTCTTTTTCATCGAAGAGATCCAGCATTTCTAACACGGTTGGGCCCGTGTACCACGGCATCTCATCTTCACGCTTGGCAATGTTGACGCCGGTTTTTGCGGATACTGGAATGAAGTCCCGCGCTTCCACACCAATGGTGTCGAGGAATTCTGTGTATTCGGCTTTGATCTTGAAATACACCTCAGGGTTATAGTCGACCAGGTCCATTTTGTTGATGACCACTGCGACCTGAGTGAGGCCTAACAGTTTTAAAATATAGCCGTGTCGCCGGGTTTGCTCCTGAACCCCTTCATATGCATCGATTAGCAAAAGTGCCGATTCTGCATCTGCGGCGCCCGTGACCATATTTTTCAAAAACTCTTTGTGGCCTGGCGCGTCGATGATCACATAACGGCGTTTGTTTGTTTTGAAATATATCTGCGAAGTGTCGATGGTGATGCCCTGGTCCTGCTCCTCTTCGAGGGCATCGAGCAAAAAGGCGAACTCGAAGGCTTTGCCCTGGCGATCACAGATTTCTTTGATGAAATCCAGTTTGCCGTCTGGCAGGCTTCCCGTATCCGACATGAGTCGGCCTACCAGAGTGGATTTACCGTGGTCCACATGACCCACGATGACCAACCGCATTTGCCGATTGGGCAATGCGCTTCCGTTTTCTGCCATTACATGTATCCTCGCGCACGAAGCTTCTGCATTGCGTATGTGTCTTCCTGGTCCTGGGCTCTGCCCGAGCGTTCTGCCGTGGTCGTGTTGTGTTTCAGCTCCTCAACAATTTCGGCCACATTTTTTGCATTCGACTCAATAGGGCTAGTGCAGGGCGCACATCCCAAAGATCGGTACCGCTTGCCTTCTGCGTTGGAAAAATACAACGGGATGATCGGGATTTTTTCCCGGAGGATATATTCCCACACGTTCAGTTCCGTCCAATGCAAAATCGGATGGATGCGGATGTGTGTGCCCTCGGCAAAAGTGGTCTTGAATTGGTCCCACAATTCCGGAGGCTGGTCCTTGAAATTCCATTCAAAATTTTTATCACGCGGGGAGAAATATCGTTCCTTGGCGCGGGTGCCTTCCTCATCACGACGAATGCCCAGCATCAGGCCCGTGTAACCTTTGTCCTTCATAATTGCCGCCAGCCCATTCGTTTTCAGAGCTTCACAACACGTAATTCGACCTAAGGTGTGATTCATGCCCTCGTCCAGGGCCTTTTTATTTTGGCCGACAATCAGGTTCAGGTTCCATTCCTTGGCGACCCGATCACGATACTCGATCATTTCCGGGATCTTATAGCTGGTGTCGATATGTACCAGGGGAATTGGGCAATGTCCAAAAAAGGCTTTCCTGGCCAACCAGACGAGGACTGTAGAGTCCTTGCCGATAGACCATAACATCGCGAGGTTTTTAAAGTTTTTATAGGCCTCGCGAAGAATGTATATACTTTGATTTTCTAGTTCGTCCAAATGATCCATGTTTATTAATACTTTCCGTAAATTGGGGTATGGAATATTTTATCTGTTAGGGGCAATAGAATCAAGGATTATACGATAAAAGACGGGATTTGCCTGGTCTTAAAGCTGAAAGCCCCAACCAAACAGCTAAATTAGGTCATAATCCTCGGAGAACACCCAGTTTATAAATAAATCTGACTGGGCTCCGCCCAGTGGAAAAAGGTTAAATCTTGATTGAGCAATAACATCCTAAAGTCTTTTACTGATTAAAACATACACACATAGATAGTTAGAATATTTTGTACTATCAAATATCATCTCTAGCTCATCTTGCCTGCGGAGGCTACTCCGCCTACCCAAAATACCGATTGACCACATCCGGGAATTGGCATTTTAAGCAATTGTTTTCGTTTTGCGTGCAGTAATCCTGGTAGACCTGCATTAGGCCCTGGGCCTGTTTGTTGTTCGTCATGGCCTCGATCATATCCTTTTTATTGCCGAAAATATAATGTTTCACAAAGCGCATGAGTTTGTTGTCGCTGGTCCCCTTGCCGGATTGAAATAGCGAATTGAGAGAAGACTCCAGTTCGACAGAACGGCATGAGCGGGCGTAGATCAGACCGATTGGGATGACGATATTGATGGTAATCTCACGCGATCTGGCGGGACCGATCAATTGCTGTTGCGAGGAGAGAGTTTTGCCGCCGGGAGAATAATGTTTTGCCCAGTAATCCGGAGCATCGACGCAAAAATACTCATAAATCTTTTTGGCGGTTCGTTTCGCAAGTAAATAGCCCTTATCTTCATCGTGAGAAATCGCCGCCTTGAATTGCTCAATGTAATTGGCAAACATGCCCTTTTCCCGATGCCGGACCACAAGATGCGCTAAAGCGGCGATGCGACGGTAGGGAAAATTCGCCGGGCGAATACCACCAAACTTCCAGGTGTTTGCACTTAAATAAGAGACCGGGGCTTTAGCCTCGTAACTTTTCCAAAGCTGTGTGAGTTTATTGAAGTACGCCTCGTCTTCCTTCGAGAGCGATGCTCGGTCCATCTTTTTGAATTCAATCAATCCCGCTATTCCAAACATCAGCGCCTGAATATGGAGAATACGTTCCTCAGGTGACAGCGATTCAGGGACTAGCTTCGCCAGAATTTCCAGGGAAAGCGTTTGCGCCAACTCCTGAAACGGGCGTTTGTTGATCGGATAACCCAGCGCTTCTGCCACGCCTTCATAAAATATCTGCTCATAACCTTTGATGAGTATCGGATTGTGGAACCGTTCCATCTTGGTGAACACCCTGGCGTCCCCGGCGGCGTTCAGCAGGTCGGCCAGTTTTTCTTTGGAAAGCCGGGAAAGCGGTTTGTGGCAAGCGCCGTAATTGTGGGCATTCAAAATTGGATAATTGTCAAAATCCAATTCGTCGTTTAATTCCAATATTCCTTTAGTTAAATAGGATTTCAGTTCCAGCTCAAAATACGGGCCCTCTGGTCTTTCGATGGGTTTATCTTTTCCTTTCCACAGAAAAACGTGCAGGATGACCTTGTCATAATTCGAGTTGCCTGAATGACCGTGGGAATTCCAATCGGATTTATAGACATGCAGTTCAATATCTCCCTCGTACACTTTCCCGTTCACACGAATGGCTCCGCTTTTGAAATCGGGGCCACTGCCAAAATTCCAGTAACCAGTGAAAATCACCTCTAGAGATTCTCCCTCCAAAGTTTTGAGGCTTCCTGTGTTCAATATTTGGTCATTCCAGATACAGCGAATCGTTTTTTCCGGAACCCGGATTTCCGCCTGTTCCTGTTCCTCCTTCACTTGCGAATCATGAAACAGGTGAGTGATTTTCAGGTAGGTATCTGTAAATAATTGTTGTGGTGTATTCATTTTAATTTCCACAAAGTTCCGTCAGCCGTGTCTTCCAGCACCACTCCCATTGCTGTCAGTTCATCCCGGCATAGATCCGCCTTTGCCCAGTCTTTCGTGGTGCGTGCATGAGTTCTGTCAGCGATGAGGCTTTCAATTTTTTCCGTATCAAGACCCTTCTCTTCATTTTTCAGGGCAAAGATTTCCTTCTCGAATTGATCCGGTGTCCGGGAGAATAGACCGAGGACTTTTCCGGCAGATTTCAATGCCCCCAGTTCCACAGCTATCGATGGCAACCTATCCGAGTTGTTAGAAGATTCCGTGACCAAGCGGTTGAGGTTTCTCAGGCTTTCATTGAGTAAGGCAACGGCTACCGCGGTGTTGAAATCATCGTCCATCGCTTGCTTGAATTTCTGTGTCAAGTCATGGGTGCGAATTTTGTTTTCCAGATTCGCGTGGTCATTTGAACTTTCCTGCTTATTTAAAATTTCTTCGGCGGAGGCGATGCTTTCGTAAAGCCGGGTCAGGACTTTTTCAGAATCGTCCAGATTTTTTTCCGAAAAATCGATGGGGCTTCGGTAATGACTGCTGATTAAAAACAGCCGCAGGACTTCCGGATGATGAGTCTTGTAAATATCACGAAGCGTAAAAAAATTGCCGAGGGATTTGGACATTTTTTCTTTATCGATGTTGACGAATCCGTTATGAATCCAGGTACGCACCGGGAGCTTTCCGCTAGCGCCACAGGACTGGGCGATCTCGTTTTCATGATGCGGAAAAATCAGGTCTTTGCCGCCCCCGTGAATATCGAAGGTCTCTCCCAGGTATTTCTGTCCCATCGCCGAACACTCGATATGCCATCCCGGACGCCCGGCACCCCAAGGACTGTCCCAGGAAGGTTCTCCGGGTTTAGCGGATTTCCAAAGCGCAAAGTCCAGTGGATCGCGCTTGCTTTCGTTGACATCGACACGGGCGCCGGCCTGCAGGTCCTCGATATTTTTTCCCGACAGATGGCCGTAGTCGGCAAATGACTTCACCGAGTAATAGACATCGCCATCTGACTCATAGGCTTTGTCCTGCGAGATCAAGGATGAAATCATGGCGACCATTTCCTCGATATGATCGGTGGCTTTCGGTTCGATCTCGGGGACGGCAATATTGAGCTGGCCCATATCTTCATAAAAAGCTTCGATGTATTTTTTCGTTACCTCTTCCCATGGGATATTTTCTTCTTGTGCCCGCTTGATGATTTTGTCGTCAATGTCGGTAAAATTGCGCACATAATTGACTTCATAACCGCTATATTTCAGATATCGGTAAATGGTATCGAAGACAACACCAGCGCGTCCATGGCCGACATGGCAATAGTCGTAAACGGTGACGCCGCAAACATACATTCCCACCCTGTTCGGTTGCAGGGGAACAAAGTCTTCTTTGTTTCTGATCAATGAATTGTAAATACGAAGGCTCATATAGTCAGATTATAATCCTGTTCAGGTCATTGTCAAAAAAAGTTGGTGACCGGGAAGGGAGAACCCATTGGAGACCGCCCACTATCGTGGGAGGAAAATAGTTATACTTTTAAAACGTCATCGCGAGCCGCTGTAATCGGCGTGGCGATCCAGGGGTTTTGGGTTTTACCTCTTCGAGGCATGAAAGCAAAGGTCAAATACCACGTACCCCTTTGAGGCACGAAAGCTTGGCGGGAACATCACGCTGTATTACTTGAGGCTATTTATTTTTCAGGATTAAACCGGGTCTCGAGTTCCTTGGCGTTTAGCCGTAGTTGGTCGACAGCGAATTTTGCCTGGCTTTTTAAAGACTGCTCGGTAACATCTTCTTTTTTTACACCGATGCCGGAGATTTGTTTGCGTATGTCGTCGAGTTTCTTTTCTAGTCCCTCACTGCGTTTCTCGCTGAAGCTTCTGGCGATAGCGCCTTTCAGGCCTTCGCCATCATAATGCTTGGTGATGGCCATCAACATGCGTTTCCTGGGGATGAATCGCTTGCCAGCTTTCCAATCAGCGATGGCTTGAAAAACTTCTTTTTCAATACGATCCACGATGGCGGTGTAATCGGTAGGATCGACCATGTCGTGAATTTCCCCAGGTTGCGAATTGGAGGCGACGTCAAAATTGATGATTTGATCGATTCCCGTGAGGTCCGCTTGAACCATATTTTCTTCCACCAGATGTGGCTCCATTTGCGGGTGCCAGAACTGTAGGAGGTATCCCTGGCTTTTGATGTTCTCAAAAGTATAGTCGCCCTCTGCATTCGGTTGAGTGTAATAACCGTTAGGCACGACAAACAATGTTCCGACCATGTCCTTGTGCAGGTTGCATCGCAGTACGACAGGTCCCGCTTGCGTGAATTTCATTGATTTGCCGGTTCCCGCCGCCATGGCTCCCAGGTTGAACTGGTTGCCCTTGGATTTGGAAAAAATATTATGCACTTCCTTATCCATATTAAGGAAAGCAACTGTTGATCCCACAGTAATAACTGAATGCTTTGGCTTAAAGTTCAATTCGTGTTGAATAATTCTAAAATCCTGCTTCTTCTGGTTCGGGACGGGTAGTTTGCTTTTAGTTTCAAGGAAGACGACGGCGTTTGCGCCAATGGCTTTTCCGTTGATCAGAGCTTTGCCTTTCAGAGTCGTTGTCTCCTTGGCATTTTTGGACCCTTCCATTTTATGATCCGACCCCGAACCTTCAGATTTTTTCGCCTCGGTGACAGCCTCTTTTTTCTCCGGTGCGGGAGATTCGGCTTTTGCGGTTTTAACTGGCTCCTTTGGTTTTTCCTCTTCAGCGGGGATCTTTGCAGAAGGGTTATACCGCCCCATGGCGGTCAATAATTGCACGACAAAGGGCTTTTCAAATTGTTTGTCGATTTCGATTGCCCGTTCAAAAGGGTCTACCGCATCTTCAAATCGTTTTTGTAAACTGATGACCACACCCAGGTAGAAATGCGACCAACCGAAATCGGGATTGATGGCAATGGATTTGCGGTAACTTTCTTCCTCCAGGGCATACATTTTCTTTTGCCCATAGGCTTTACCGAGAGCGTTGTAGGCGAGAAAGTTTTTCGGGTCCAGCTCGACGGTTTTTTTCAATATCTCGATGGCCTTGATGGAGCTTCCTTCATCCAGTAAAGACATGCCCCAGTTAAAAACGATCTCCGCGTCGTTCGGGGCCAGGTCATGGGCGATGGCGAACTTTTTGTTAGCGCCCTTGTATTTCTTTTGCATTTTGAGGGATGTGCCCCAGATGGAAAACAGTTCCGGCGAATTTGGACTGAGTTTGGCGGCTTTTCCAAACTCGATATTGGCCTGGTTTTCCTTACCTTGTTCAGTCAACGTCATTCCCTTTTGTATCAACTCCAGAGTTTCTCGGGAAAGAGGGGAGACGGGATTGGAATTGGATACGGTTTTGACTACCTTGAGTGCATCGTGTTTGCGTCCGGTATCGAAGCCGGAAGTTTCTGAATAACTTTGCCCAGCTTCATCGGCTTTGGTTTTTTCAATTTTATTGGGATTGTAGGGTTTTAAATTATTCGATGGTGTGGAATATTCCATTAAAGCCCAAACTCCGATGCCAATCACGGCGACCCAAAATCCGCTCACCAGAATACTTTTCATGGGATTGATCCGGCCTGATTCGGGTTTGGCGGAGGTTTTTTTCTTCGATTTTTTTGAACTCATCAATTTCCTTAGTTGCTTTTGAGGGTTAAAGCTTTTTATCTAATTTGAGTTGAGTACTCATAGCTACCCAATGAATTGAAAAATTTTCAATTCCAAACAGAATGCCAATAGACCAATAATTAATTATTGCTCCTACCGCAAACCGGGGATTGGAAGCTTGAAAATGTCTTTATTGGGGTAATCGTCTTCAGTTGCCGGACGTTGTTTTGCGAAAGGGGAGCGGCCTGCGATTTTTGTGGTACAAGTCGAAAATACGTGACGCACATTGTTACTATGGCATTCAAGACAAACCGTTTTTTCCTTGTCAACATTAGCGGATTGCAAAAGCGTGAAATCTTTTTGGCAATCATCGCAAAAGTACTCGTATAGTGGCATTTTTGTGTTCCTGAAGTCGTGTTAAATTATGGGCTTGAAAAGTTTCGGATAGTAGGATTAAATCATAGCCTCGAACGACCTGTCAATGTCTTTAAGCGGCTAAAATTGCATTCCGGGAAATAGGGGCCAGGGAATGGTCCTGGATGAATGACCTCTCTTAAGCGAAACGAATGAAACCTCTGTCAGCAAAATCGCATCTCGCCACCGATCTAATCAAGAAAATAAAGGGAAAATCAGGGTATTTGGCGGTACAGTCCATTGAACTAGCATGCCACCAAGGCTTTATTCATTCCGAGACCACCCTGAAACCGTGGCAATTTCAACCTGTTAGCCTGGATTTACGCCTGGGACGCGAGGCCTACCGCATCCAAAGCAGTTTCCTGCCGGAAAATGAAACCGTCATGGCGAAACTCAAGGATATCCAGCTCTACAAAATCGATCTTCGTGACGGCGGTATTCTGGAAAAAGGGGCGATTTATTTGATCCCGCTCCTGGAAGAGCTGGACCTGCCTGCATCGATATATGGTCGTACCAACCCCAAAAGCTCCACTGGCCGATTGGATATGTTCACGCGGGTGATTGTGGACTATGGGCATCGTTTCGATGAGGTTCCAGCGGGTTATAGGGGGAAGATGTATTTGGAGGTGATTCCCCGATCCTTTCCTGTGCGTGTCACCGAAGGATTATCGCTCAACCAGTTGCGGATGGTCCATGGTGATCCGCAATTGTCCGATAAGAACCTGAAGGCGAATTATCGCAAATTTCCGATTCTTTTCAAAGCCTCAGGACCGGCGATCCCTGTGGAGGATGTGAAGATCAATAATGGATTGTTCATCAGCGTTGATTTGTCCGGGAAAACGAAAAATTCTATCATCGCCTACAAGGCCAAGACCAATTCCAGTGTCATCGATCTGTCCAAGACCAAGTTCTATGACCCTGATGAGTTTTGGGAGCCGGTGAAGAAGCAGAAAAAAAACCGCCTGATTCTGGAGCCGGAAAGCTTCTATATCATGATGTCAAAGGAGAAGATTTGCATCTGGCCGCATTTGTTGGCAGAAATGGTGGCCTATGAACCCAACAGCGGCGAACTGCGCACTCATTATGCCGGATTTTTTGATCCGGGTTTTGGCTGGCAAGGTCGCAAAACCTTGAAAGGGCAGGGGACTAGGGCTGTGATGGAGGTGCGACCGCACGATGTGCCTTTCATGGTGGAAGATGGACAGACTTTTTGCCGTCTTAAATTCGAAAAGGTGATCGAAACGCCTGAAAAAGTGTACGGTAAAAAAATCAATTCGAATTATCATTCGCAAGCCCTCACCCTCAGCAAATACTTCAAACCCACTAGCGTGGGGAGGAAATAGGTCACCCACTAGCGTGGGGGGCAAAGTGATGGGAGACCGGAGACGGGAAGCCGGAGACTGGTTAACTTAGCTTTTACTATTCAAAACGTCATCGCGAGCCACTGGTAGTGGCATGGCGACCCAGAGGCTTGGGGTTTTACTTAATAGTTATTCCAGCGGGCGCTAGCTCGAACTCCCCCTTCTGCGAAGGGGGCCGGGGGGGGGGCTTATACATCCAGGGGTTTTGTGATAAGCATGACATCCAACGAATGGGCTACTCCGCCATATTTCCTACGGGCGTTGCCCGCGCTTGCAGTCCCAGAGAAATCTCTATAGAATAGTCGTTGGGCACTAAAAAGCAGGCCTCAACGCCCTCCGCCCTATCATCTTATGGGCATCTCTTCTAAGTATCCATTTATTAAGGAATCCATTGTGGAACGGGAAAAACTCAAAGCCATCGTAGAAAATTTGCTCTTGGCTTCCGATCAGGCAGTGTCGTCGGATGATTTGCAGAAAACCATCATGAATGGAACGCCAAAGGATGAAATTCTGGAAGTGCTGGAAGAATTGCGGGAGGATTATGAGTCCAGAAACCTTCAGATATTGGAGGTCGCGGGGGGATATCAGTTGTGCACCCGACACGAATATACTGAGTGGATCCGTAAGTTTCTCAAGATGGACAAGACCACCAAGCTAAGCCAGCCGAGTCTCGACACGTTATCTATCGTTGCCTACAAACAACCCATCACCCGGCAGGAAGTGGAGGACATTCGCGGAGTCGATTCCAGTGGTGTCATCAAAACTCTGCTGGAGAAAAAAATCATTGGGCCTGCAGGTCGCAAAAAGGTGGCTGGACGGCCAATCATGTATCGGACGACACGGAAATTTCTGGAATATTTCGGACTGAAAGATTTGACCGATCTGCCGACTCTGGAGGACTTCAAGGAAGAATTGATGGCCGAGGATGGAGCGTATGCCCAGACGCAAATGGACTTTGATGACGAATTAGCAGGTGAGACTTCCATGGAATCCCCCCCGGAGACTGAAACAAGCATGTCGCATGATAGTGCCGATGACTCTCCAGATCAGCCGGAAGGTTCGCCAGCCGCTGTTGAGGACGAACCAGCCAATGATATCGAGAATTCGCAGGCAAGTTCCGCCGATTCTGCTGAAGAGGAATCTGATCGCTGAAATTCGGCAGACGCATTAAAAATTAAATTATGAAACTACGATTGCAAAAAATTATCGCTTCTGCGGGGCTGGCTTCGCGCAGGGAAGCGGAACGCTGGATTGCCGATGGCAGGGTCCGGGTCAACAATCAAGTGATTGTGGAGCTGGGAACGCTGGCCGATCCAGACAAGGATCGGATCAAGGTCAATGGCAAGCTACTGCCCAAATCTAGCGAAAAGATGTTCCTGATCTTGAACAAACCTCCCAGTTGCTTGACCACGATGGCTGAGGACAAGCGCCGCAGGAAGACCGTGATGGATTTTGTCAAGCAAGTTCCCGCGCGGGTGTTTCCGGTGGGGCGATTGGACTACAATACTCAGGGCCTTCTGTTGTTCACCAACGATGGCTCGCTGGCAAAAAAATTGATGGATCCTAAATCGGAAGTTCCACGAATTTATGAAGTCAAAGTCAGAGGGGTCCCGGACGAAAAAGACTTAAAGCGATTGCGACGAGGCATTCGTCTTGACAAACTGCCGACCAAGCCTATTGAGGTCGATATAAAACGCATGAGCGGCAAAAATTGTTTTCTTATTATGACAATGACAGAAGGCAAGTACCGCCACATCAAGCGCATTTGTGAAACCATAGGGCACCCGGCGATTCGGTTGAAGCGCACTCATTTTGCTAATCTGAACTTGACCGAATTGCCTCTGGGAGTTTGTCGCACCCTCTCGCTACGGGAAGTGAAGTCGCTCTATGCTTCTGTGGGACTATGAATGGAAGGTTTTTTTTCAATTGAAATAATATGATGAACATTTTCCGAGTCATGCAAAAAATCATGTTGGTGATCATATTAGCCTGGATGGGCTCTGCAATTGATGCGGAAAATGTCCTGGCAGGGAATTTCTCTGGTCCCGAATTTGAGGGTTATTCCAAGATTTCGGCGAAGAAAAGTAATTTTGTTGTGGCACGCAAAAAAGCCATCAAAGAGGCCAAAAAAGCGGCGGTGGAAAATGCTCTTGTCAACTTGATGGGGGAAGATGAATTCATCGCTAACGAAAAAAAACTGGCGGGTGTGCTGTCGAGACCGGATAAATATGTGATGAGTTACCGTTTTATCGAGGCCACTGACGATCCGGAAGAAATGGTCAGTGAGGTGATTATTATGGTACGCCTGTATCCTGAGGCGGTGGGCTATATCATGGGGAAAATTGGCATCAAGTCTGGTCCCATTGGTGAACATAGAGTTTTGGTGCTTTTACGGGAAAACAGTTTCACTCAGCCTTTGCCGCAAGCTTTCTGGGAAAGCACACCCATTTCCGAAACCTCTTTATCGCAAGATATTATTTCTGCGGGCATCAAGGTGATCGGCAGGGACAATGTGAAAAAATTTGTGTCCGAAGAAACAATCGAGAAAGCCTTGCAAGGAGATATTAGGAGCGCGGTGAACATCGGCATGCAGGCGAGAGTGGATTTAGTCATCCTGGGCAATGCCAATTCATCGCTCCTCAAAGCCGGTATCAATGGTGGAGAAAACATTATTCAGGCCAGCATCAGCTTGCGGGTGGTGTCGGTCATGAAGTCGACCATTGTTTCGGCGAAAAGTGATTTCGCTACGGCAGAGGATATCGACCCGATGAAAGCCGAAATGCAGGCCTTTGCCAATGTGAGCGCAAAACTTTTGACCTTCCTTCAACCTTCCATCGAGCGCTATTGGGAAAAGGGCTCGGTTGCGCAAACGGAACCCGAGGCCCCGCTGGTTCACTCTTCTTCCCCACCCCTGCAACTCAACGACCTCTAATTCATGGAACAAGCCAAAAAACAAAATACGATTATAATCCTGGCGGTCATTGTCGTGACTCTGGTTTTTATTTACTTGTCGCGCCGGGTGATCCTGCCTTTTATAGTCGCATTTGCCTTGGCCTATATGCTGGACCCTTTGGTTGACAAGATGGAAGGCTGGAAAATATCCCGCACTTTTTCAGTGGTGGTATTGCTCCTGCTGTCATTTTTATCGTGCCTGGGCGGCGTCTTGCTGATCTTCCCATTGTTTAAAATGCAGGCGGAAAACCTGACCCGAAATTTTCCGCATTATCTGGAAAAGATTCAGGATTGGGTGCGGCCTATTTTAGAGGAAGTGGCGGGGTTGGACCAAGCGAAGATCCAGGAAATATTCGATCAAGGATTTACAGCATTTGGCGAGTTGCCACTTAAAATTATTACAGGTGCCACAACATTTTTGTGGAGTTCCCTTTCCGGCTTGTTCAACGTTGTTCTTGTCTTGGTGAACCTGGTGATCATTCCCGTCGCCATGTTTTATCTTCTGCGTGACTTCGATGAAATCAATGCGAAACTATTGAACCTCATCCCGCCGCGCTTGCGTGACAAAACGATGGATCTGGTGAAGGAGATTGATCGCGTACTCTCCAGTTTCGTGCGCGGCCAGTTGATGGTGGCTCTGCTTATGGGCGTGCTGTATTGCATTGGCCTGCTGATTTGCGGCACACCCATGAGCCTGCTGATCGGTATGATCTCCGGACTGGCCAACTTGATTCCCTATCTGGGGCTGGCGATCGGATTTATCCCAGCGGCGTTGTTGACCTATCTGCATACTCAGGAATTGTTGCCAATCCTCGGAGTGGCGGCAGTGTTCGCGGTGGTGCAGGCGATTGAGGGCATGGTCATTACCCCGCGCATCGTCGGCGAAAATATCGGCCTGCATCCGGTAGCGGTGATATTTGCTGTCCTGCTAGGCGGCGAGTTGTTTGGCCTGATCGGGATCATCATCGGCGTACCAGCCGTGGCGGTCATCAATGTCCTACTGAAACGAGGGATCGCCAATTACCAGCAATCGCCGTTCTATTCCGAGAAACATGAAGAACCCTCCGAAGAATAGAATGCGCAAACAAATCAATCGAATCGCAACTTTGTTTTTCGTTACAGTCTTGGGTCCTGCCTGGACGATTGCGTTCGCCGAGCTTCCTGATCCCGTCGCGGATGGCGCGCGTTATTTCGATACCATGACAATTGCTGGCGATAGAAATTTTCTTCACGGAATCCCGCCGGTTCACACGAATGGCATGGTCAATGTCGTGGTGGAAAATCCTGCCGGGTCCGATGCAAAATGGGAAGTTTCGAAACCCAATGGTCTCCTGCAATTAGAAATACGAAATGGTCGACCACATGTGGTGCAATACCTGCCGTATCCAGGAAACTATGGCATGGTGCCCAGAACGGTATTGCCTAAAGAGGCAGGTGGTGATGGTGGCCCGCTGGGTGTCCTCGTCCTGGGCCACTGGGTAAGAAGGGGGTCGGTCATGCCGGTGAAACTGATCGGCGTGTTAAAGCTTCTCGATAATGGTGAACAGGACGATACATTGCTCGCGGTTCCCGCCGTGGGTCCTCTGAGCCAAGTAAAAAACGTAAAAGAATTAGATGCCAGCCATCCCGGCGTTACCCAGATCATCGAAACCTGGTTCACGAATTATAAAGGACCGGGCAAGGTGAAATTCCTTGGCTTCGCGAATCCAGAATCCGCGCAAAAAATCCTCGATATTGCTATTAAAGCCTACCAAGCATCAAAGAAAAAATAGTTCGACCTGTAAGAATTTAGGATTGTTTACTCAAACAAACTCGTAGCGATTGTTGCGGCGTTGCGGAGTGAAACCGCTGTCGGTGATGAGCCGGCGGATGGCTTCTTCATCCAGGCGGTGGACGGTACCGGCGGCGGCGACGACGTTTTCTTCCAGCATGGTGCTTCCCATATCGTTGGCGCCGTAGTATAGGGCGACCTGGCCGACCTTCGGTCCTTGCGTCACCCAGGAGCTTTGCATGTTGTCGATGTTGTCGATGACGATCCGGCAGATCGCCAGGGTCTTGAGGTAGTCGAGTCCGCTGACCGAGCGTTTTATCCCCCCGTTGCGGCTGAGTTCGGTGTTGCCCGGTTGAAAGGACCAGGGGATGAAGGCGGTGAAGCCACCACTTTTGTCCTGTTGCTCGCGAATGCGGATCATGTGCTCGACCCGTTCCGCCAGGGTTTCAACGTGACCAAACATCATCGTCGCGGTCGTGGCGATGTCCATGCCGTGGGCGATGTCCATGACTTCCAGCCATTCGTCGCTGGTGCATTT
>SMVB01060968.1_pt1 | contig 15005 bp, 11 predicted proteins | sample 2456461 | NCBI WGS metagenome assembly SMVB01 (sample SAMN11095934, study PRJNA526329) | marine sediment metagenome | biome: Marine sediment; feature: Surficial sediment; material: Deep marine sediment; isolation source: Hadal surficial sediment | place: Pacific Ocean | collected 2014-05 | depth... | reverse complement strand
CCACCCAGCTCAGGAAGATTGCCAATGCGCTTCATCGGAATCATGTTCGCCAGGTATTCGCCTTCTTTTGACTTCAACTGGTCTTCGTTCATCTCCGTCATGAAGTAACCGGGTGCTATTCCGTTTACGCGAATACCATGCCGAACCCACTCCAGCGCCATTGTCTTGGTCAGGCTGACCACGCCCGCTTTGGCCGCGCTATAGGATGCCAGCGACTTTGCAATTGCAAACCCCAGAATTGACGCAATATTAACGATGCTGCCAGGCTTTTCGGCATCGAGCATCGCCATTGCCGCGGCCTTGCCAACCATAAAAACACCTTTGAGATCCGTATCGAGAACGATATCCCACTCCTCTTCAGTTTGATCAAGCAGGTAGTTTTGCTTTGCAACGCCCGCGTTGTTGACCAGCACGTCCGGTGTTCCAACATTTGCAATAATTTCAGCGAAACAATCGCTAATCGAATCTGAACTGGTGACATCAAGGTTCACGCAGTGAGCGGTACCGCCTTCAGCATTAACTTCATTGGCTGTCTCTTCCAGTTTTTCTTTTCGTCTCGCCGCAAGCACAACAGTCGCACCCGCTCCAGACAAGGTTTTCGCAAATTGGCGACCTAAACCGGATCCAGCACCGGTAATGAGCGCGATTTTTCCATCAAGTCGGTAGTTATCCAATGGGCACCTCAGATTTTCTTGGTTGACGTTTGAATGTGCCGGTTGCAATCGCGCACAGACGATTGGAATCGGCATCGAAGAGTTTCGCCTGGGCAAAAAACAGGCTTTTGGTCGATCGAATCAACTCGCCTTCAGCAACTGCTATAGCGCCCTTGTGCGGCGCCATGAAATTGGTGTTGAGGTTTACCGTTACCGAGACCATTTCTGTCGATATGCCATGACTGCCTGAAACGGCGCCCGCTATGTCGAGTAACGACGAGATGATGCCGCCGTGCAAATAGCCAACCGTGTTGCGGTGATCGCTGCGTACTGGCATTTCAAGACGGGCGAAGCCTTCTTTCCATGACGTCAGTCGAAATCCCAGGAACTCGAGGTAGGTGCCTTTGTACAGGGTTGGGTTGTCGAGGAAGTTTTTTGTGGCGCTTTCGGTCATTTGTGATTCTTGTTTTGGACTTGGGTTGGGATTGTAGCAAGGTCGGGGGTTTGTCGCCCGCTGGGCGGGCTCCTACAGGTGCCGTCGGGTCTTGTGGGGCGGTTACATGTTGCGGCGATATTCGCCGCCGACGTCGTACAGGGCGGCGGAAATTTGTCCGTGCGAGTTGAATTTCACGGTGGTCATCAACTCCTCGAACACGTTGCCGCGGGCCCGGGCAACGTCCTGCAAGGCACGAATTGCAGCGCCCGATTCGGCTGTATGGCTATCCTGAAATGACCGCACGTGATTGATCTGATCCTGTTTTTCGGATTCGGTTGATCGAATCAACTCCTGCTTGTGCACCTCGTCCTCCTGGCCTTTCTTGGGCAGAAACGTATTGACGCCGATTAGCGGCAAGGATCCGTCGTGCTTCTTGCTTTCGTAATAGAGACTTTCGTCCTGGATCTTTCCGCGTTGGTACATCGTGTCCATCGCACCGAGCACGCCACCTCTATCAGAGATGCGATCGAACTCCTCGTACACGGCCTCTTCAACCAGGTCAGTCAGTTCGTCGACAATGAACGAACCCTGCCACGGGTTTTCGCAGAAATTGAGGCCGAGCTCGCGCGAAATAACGAGCTGTATTGCCACCGCACGCCTGACGGACTGCTCTGTTGGCGTTGTGATCGCTTCGTCGAACGCATTGGTGTGCAGGCTGTTGCAGTTATCGAACAATGCGTACAGCGCCTGCAATGTCGTGCGAATGTCATTAAAGCTGATTTCCTGTGCATGCAGGCTGCGACCGGAAGTTTGGATGTGATACTTGAGCATCTGGCTGCGTGCGCTGGCGCCATAGCGCTCGCGCATTGCACGCGCCCATATTCGCCGGGCAACTCGACCGATGACCGTGTATTCCGCGTCCATGCCATTGGAGAAAAAGAAACTCAAGTTCGGCGCGAAGTCATCGATCCTCATGCCACGTGCCAGGTAATACTCAACAATCGTGAACCCGTTCGACAAAGTGAACGCAAGCTGGCTGATCGGGTTCGCGCCCGCTTCGGCGATGTGATATCCGCTGATCGAAACGCTGTAGTAATTTCGAACCTTGTTATCGATAAAGTACTGCTGAACGTCGCCCATCATCTTCATAGCGAATTCGGTGGAGAAGATGCAGGTATTTTGCGCCTGGTCTTCTTTCAGGATATCGGCCTGGACCGTTCCACGAACCGAAGCCAGCGTGTCCTTCCTGATTTTCTCGTATGTTGCAGCCGATACCAGCTTGTCTCCGGATATTCCAAGCAACGCAAGTCCCAGGCCGTCGTTTCCATCCGGTAATTCGCCGACGTATTTCGGCTGTTCCTTGTCAGCGAAGTATTTCTTGATCTTCTTTTCCGCTTTTGCCCATTCGCCAGTTTCTTTCAGGTGTTTTTCAACCTGCTGATCAATCGCGGTATTCATGAAGAACGCGAGAATCATCGGCGCGGGACCGTTGATGGTCATTGACACGGAGGTGGTCGGCTTGCACAAGTCGAAACCGGAGTACAGCTTCTTCATGTCGTCGACAGAGGCAATGGAGACACCTGAATTACCAACCTTGCCGTAGATGTCAGGCCGCTCATGCGGGTTCTCGCCGTATAGCGTCACCGAATCAAAAGCCGTCGACAGTCTCGCGGTATCCTGTCCGTGTGACAGGTAGTGAAAACGCCTATTCGTCCGCTCGGGCGTGCCCTCGCCTGCAAACATACGGGTCGGATCCTCGCCGTGGCGTCGATACGGATACACGCCACCGGTATAGGGATAAGCACCGGGCAGGTTTTCCCGCATCAGGAACGACAGTAACTCGCCCCAGTCTTTGTAAGACGGTGCCGCGATCTTGGGTATCTTTTGTTGGCTCAGGCTAATCAGGTAGTTGTCGCCGGTAACCTCTTTGCCACGCACCTGGTAACTGAATTTCTCGGCTTTTACGCCCGCTTTTCTGGCCGGCCATTCACGCAGTAACGAGATCGCCTCGTTGCCGAGGTCACTCAACGCTTCCTGGTAGCGCTGGCGCAGGATCAGCAGCGATCGATCGGAATCATCAGTCAAGTCCGCAGCCGCGAATTCATATAGAGCTTCAGGTAGTTTGGAATCGTCGAGCGTCTTTAGTGCTTCGTATAAGTGCTGCGCACGACTGGCCGTCTCCGCCTTCTCAACAATACTCGCATTGATGTCCCTGCCTTGTTCGCTTATTTCGGCGAGATAACGAATGCGGTTTCCCGGGATGATCGCCATCGCACGCGGCTCTTTCTCTGTCGTATCCAGATCGGGCGTCCATCGTGCTGGATCGAGATCCAGTTTTTCTGACAGTCGCCGACACAACTCCGTGAACATCCATGAAATGCCAGGATCGTTAAACTGGCTGGCAATAGTCGGATAAACCGGGATCTCGTCCTCGGACGCATCGAATTGCAAACTGTTTCGTTTCCATTGCTTGCGGATATCGCGAAGCGCGTCTTCGGCACCGCGTTTGTCGTATTTGTTGAGTACGATCAGGTCGGCGAAATCCAGCATATCGATTTTTTCGAGTTGGCTCGCCGCACCGTAGTCGCTGGTCATGACATAGACCGCGTAGTCCACCATGTCCACGATTTCGCTGTCGCTCTGGCCTATTCCAGCCGTCTCGACGATGATCAGGTCAAAGCCCAACGACTTGAGGTAGGAAATATTGTCGGCCAGCATTTTACTGGTTGCCAGGTGTTGTCGACGAGTAGCGATTGAACGCATGTAAATTTGTTCGGATCGCAATGTGTTCATTCGAATCCGATCGCCAAGCAGCGCGCCTCCGGTACGGCGGCGTGTTGGGTCCACAGCAAGCACCGCGATTTGCATATCCGGATAACAACCCAGGAATCGATTCAGCAGTTCGTCAGTGACACTGCTTTTTCCGGCACCACCCGTGCCGGTTATGCCGATTACAGGTACCTGGCCGGCGCGAACCTGCCAGGCTTTGCGTAGCGATGCCAGTTTGTCTTCATCAAACCGACCTTCCTCGATCGCAGTGATCATTTTTGCCACTTCTACAGAATCGTCGCTGGCTTTATCTTCCGGTAAGCTCGCGTCCCGCCGCGATCGCTCGGTGCGCTCGACCAGATCCTGAATCATCTCCAGCAGGCCCATTTCCATGCCGTCGTGCGGGTGATAGATACGCTCGACGCCGTATTCTGTTAGCTCTGCAATTTCGTCGAGCGTGATCGTTCCGCCACCACCGGCAAAAACACGAATGTGAGAAGCGCCAAGCTCTTTGAGCCGGTCGATCATGTAGCGGAAAAATTCGAGATGGCCGCCCTGGTACGAACTAACGGCTATACCGTCGACGTCTTCCTGGATTGCCGCGCGCACAATGTCGTCGACACTTCGGTTATGGCCAAGGTGAATGACCTCTGCTCCCTGGGCCTGGATCAGACGCCGCATGATATTGATGGCAGCGTCGTGCCCGTCGAATAACGACGCTGCTGTAACGAATCTAAGGGGTGGCCGCTCGGTCTTGCCGGACTTCTCCGGCACGCCTGGCAAATCGCTGGCTGCAGTGCTCATGGCGTCTTGTCCTCCGACAGAAATGCGCAGGAAAACACCGAAATATTCGGTGTTTCTCCATATTAATCAATTACTTCTGTTTTTCAAAAAGTTTTAATATAGATTAAAATAATGCACAATGGAGAGGAAAACAAGGGCCGGTGCAGCATTTTCGCCTGCTGCGGCAATATGAGGGATATACACGTTGGCTACACCGGTAAAAGAAACCCGCTTTGAACTGCAGCGCGACCGCGTACTAAAGGCTGCCGCGTCCTGTTTTAACCAGAAAGGTTACAGCGGCACGTCGTTGAAGGACGTGTCCCGGATTCTCGGCCTCACCGACGCTGCACTTTATTACTACGTCAAAAACAAGGAGGAGCTGGTTTACCTTTGCTACCAGCGAGCCGCAGATCTTGGGCGCGAGGCGATGCAACGCGGCGTCAAGGAAGGACGGAGCGGTCTCGAACAAGCGCGCCTGTACATCCAGTACCACGTTGAGATCATGGTGGGCGATAAAGGCCCGGTTGCAATCATGAGTGAGATTCCATCTTTGAAACGCGGCCACCGTAACGAAATTCTCGAGGTATCGCGGAAACACAGCATGGGGTTTGAGGCGATTCTTGAGACCGGAATTGCCGACGGCAGTATTGGCGAATGCGACGTCCGCATGACAGGCAATGCGATCATGGGTGCGATTAACTGGATACCGAAGTGGTATCACGGTGATGCGAAGACGACCAAGGGTCTCGTTAGCGGCTTCCCTGAGATACTGACGAAAGGCCTGGTCGTCTACTAACCGTGAGTCAATCGCGCCTGTGGAGGCGCTCCAACAAGAACATTGCGATCTGTTGGAGCGGCTCTATAGCCGCGATTATGGGTCGGCGAAGATATCGCGCCTGTGGAGGCGCTCCAACAAAGCTTGTTTCTCATCGCGCTTGTGGGGGCTCCAACAAAGTCTGTTGGAGCGGGTCTATACTCGCGATCCGCAAAGCGGCGATTAGAATGGTCGGCCTACGAACAAATACAATGCTGACTTGCCGCCTTCTGCCAATCCGCCTGCCAGATACACCGGGCCCACAAACGTATCGGCGCCTAAAAACAGCGACCCAGCCAATATTGAATCGCCTAAGGATATGTCGCTGGAATTCGCCCAGGCATTACCCAGCTCAAGCGACACACCTGCGTAAATGGTCGCATCCAGAAATCCGCGTAGCGGATTTGCGCGCAGTTTCTGATAATAGATCGCGCGCCCGATCGCGGTATGGCGACCGCTTAGCTCGTCGCGCTGATAACCGGACAACTGAAACAGACCACCCGTGGTTAACAGGTTTTGTGCGCCCTGTACGTCCTTGAGTTGCGACTGCAGGGTCACACCGGCAATAAAGGTGTGGTTTCCCCATGTTTTGGCTGTACCAAATCCGCCTTTGACAATATCGACATCAAAACTTGCACCGGCGGACTCACGTTGTCCAACCCAGCTTATGCTCGCCCTGGTTCCCCTCTTGGGGAAATAGACATTGTTGTAGGTGTCAAAATCCCAGGAGACCACGTAGCCTCCAATATCGAAATCTGACGATGGTATTCCGCTTCCGATATTCGAACCGGATGACCCGGAACCTCGCAGGAAGCCCGCGATCAATTGCGCCGAGTTGCCGAAAAATCTGCCGATTCCAAGCTGGGCAACCGTCTCTCGAACACGAGCCTGGCCGAGAATATCGCCATCGGCGAATATATTCACATTGCGTTCTGTGAATCCCAGGTTCGCGAACGAAAAGTATCGACCAGAGCGAACGATGGGTTGAAAGAACTGGGTGGACACCTGTTGAGTCTCGCCAATTCGAAAAACATTTCGCCATTCGGCGCCTAAGGCATTCAGATTTGTCCAGGTCATACTGGCCGAAGCGGTATAGGAGCTGTTGCCGTTGAAATCATCTGCCATTGCGATACCGAATCGCCAGAATTTATTGCCCGTCTGGCTTTCAATAGTTGTCAATTCCAGAACCGACGACTCACCCACGTCACGCAAGCTGAAGTCGACCGACGAGAAAGAACCGATGCCATAGATTCTGCGCAAGTCTTCTTCGAGCGCCGCACCATTCAGTGGCTCGTTAAGCCCCTGGCTTACATTGGACAATATGACCGCATCGTCAACTTGCGAATTGTTGATCAGCGAAATCTTGGAAATGATCGGGTTAAGCGATCGCCGCTCTAATCTGTTGACCTGCAGAGCTGCGAACTGCTGTTCGTCAAGTGCCAGCGACTGCAGCGCATCTGCAATCGCAGCAATCGACTCCGCCCCTTTTTTTACGTTGATTTTTGGTTCAAAGACATCCGTTTCCTTGTTCGGCCGTATGTCCGGACGTACCAGAATATCCCGGTCCGACATCTGAGCAATTCCCGCCTCGCTGCTGCGCATCTGAAACAAATGACCAACCTGGTCGACAATGGCAAAAATTGAACTCAGATCGTCTGCAGTGCGAATATACACACCGATGTCCACCACGATAATCACGTCCGCACCCCACTCGCGTGCAACATCCACAGGCAGGTTATTCACGAGGCTGCCGGTTATCAGTGAATGATCGCCGATCTGCACCGGGGGCAGAGTGCCCGGCGAGCTAAGCGTTGCGAGCATCGCCCTGTCCAGAGCACCCGATTGCAACACAATTTCGTCGCCACTTAACAGATCCATCGCCACTGTCCGAAACGGTACTGGCAAATCGTCAAAACTCTCGATGCCCTTCGTGTTGGCAGTAGCCGACTGCAATAGCTGAGCAAGCTTGTCGCTGGGAACAAGTGACGTCGGCAACTGCGCGTGCCCGTCCTTGACGCCGACACTGAATTTGACCAGGAAATCTTCATCGTCGCGCTTGCGGCGAAATGACAAGTCTTCGCGACGCGTGTCCGGGTTAAAGACGTCATCCCAATCGGTATCAAACAGAAAATCGTCAATCTCTGCTATTGGCATGCCGGATGCGTACAGCCCGCCGATAATGCCACCAAAGCCTGTGCCGATTACCAGGTCAACGGGGATTCTCTGTCGCTCCAGTTCTGCGAGAACCCCAAGATGCGCTACACCGTGCGCGCCGCCACCGCCAAGAATTACAGCGACCTTTGGACGTGAAGAATGTGTAGATTTGCCCGAATCGTCCGATGCAGCAATTGCGGCACAGAAAACAGATGACAGGGCGACCAGCGATACCAGTCGATGGGACATAGCGAACTCCGAATAAAATGCGATACTCAGCCATTATTCGGCACGCCGACGAGCCTTGCAAACTGCCGCGCTATGCCAGCGTTATTTATACATCTGTGCAGGCGTATGCTAGTTAGCTTGTCGCCAAATTTCAGATTTTTTGCCGCTGGCGCCTTCGATGATGATGTCGCCAATTTTGCATGGCGCTACGTTTGCGACCTCATCGCACTCGGGCACATTTCCAAGACGCTCACTATGCGCTTCTTGAGTAAAATCCGGGGTGTCACTGATTGCCGGAATCTGCCCCCATCCTGCACTGTCCGCGAGTGCATTTTTGGCGGCTTCCGGAGATCTGAAAATCCGCTGTTTCTTAGCCGTCGGCAGGCAACTCGATTTTTCTTTATTGACGATAATATTTTCCGCACTGTCTTTGTGTGCCAGAAGCTGCTCAAGAACAATATTGCAGTCATCTTTATCGAAAAACTCATAGCGGAGTTCCTGCTCCTGGCAAACTGTTTTTCCTGCCGGTGCAACGCATTGTGTTATGACAAGTACGAATACCTGTATCCATCCGGTTTCCATCGACTTCTCCTGTCTATCGGCGATTTTCTTATTGTTATTTGATTTTACGCCTGTTGCCGGTCAATTTCATGCTCAGCTATCGCTGAAGTCCGGTTCGCGCTTTTGCATATTGGCCATAACGGCTTCTAACTGGTTCGGACTTCCCATCAGCGAGCTTTGCAACATGGCTTCCAGCTGCAAGGACTCGGCAGTATCGGTGTGCCAGGTCTCGTCAAACAATTTCTTGATCGCACGAATGGCGTGCGGCGAACGCGCCGCAATCTGTCCGGCCAGCTCTATCGCAGACGCCAGCGGATCGGTTTTAACGTCTGTAACCAACCCTTTGGCATGCGCTTCGCTGCCGCTAATAATTCGTCCTGTAAATGCCAGTTCCTTGGCCTTGTCGATGGGCATCACGTGATGCGCCGTAACCGATATCGACATATCGGGAATGAGGCCCCACTTTATCTCCATCACGGAGAGTTGTGCGTCGGCCGTCGCATATCGTATGTCGGCGCCGAGCGCTATCTGCAGACCGCCACCAAACGCAACGCCTTTGATCGCAGCGATGACAGGTACCGGAATTTCACGCCACGCGTAGGCAGCCTTCTGAAAAAAGTTTGCGGGCGAGCCGTCAACAGGGTCCATGCGGCCAGTGCCAGCGACGCCTATGCCTTCACCTTTGAAAACGGATATATCGATGCCAGCACAAAAATTGTCACCTGCACCGGTCAATACTACTGCGCGGATACTTGAATCTGCGGCAAGCCGGTCGCCCGACTCCATGATCGCCTCGAACATTTCCAGGTCTATCGCATTATGCTTTTGCGGCCGGTTCAGCCTGACGATTGCAACGTGTCGATCAATTTCAATATCCAGTCTGTCTGACATGCGTACACTCCCGGGAAAACGGATTTCAGTCTATCATCGTTATGGCTGTGTCGACCCATTGCTGACAGCGTATGATTGCAGCTGTTCCCCATTCAGGTAGCAAGCAGTGATTGTGCGTGCCGTTTTCTTTCTGCTATTGACTATGACGTTGTCACCGGTCGCTTCAGGCAATGAATTGCAGCGCTACGTGATCGATGTCGATCGCAGCTGGATTCGAGTACTCGTGTATCGCGCTGGACTGATGTCGATGTTTGGCCATAATCACGTTATCGCCAGCCACGAGATATCCGGGGCGGTGACTTGCGGCGCGGATGTTGATGACACGACCGTCGAGATGTCCTTTCCAGTTCAGTCGTTGCTCGTGGATAGCCAGGATTTGCGAGATCTTGAAGGGGAGGACTTTTCTGCCCGTGTTTCCGACAAAAACATCCGTGGCACGCGCAAGAATTTACTTGGCGACAAGGTTCTCGACGCCGAGAGTCACGCATTGATTCAAATCAGGTCAACCGAGGTTTCGGGAGACATGGAATCCTTGTTGGTTAAGGCGGACGTGATCATCGCTGGCCGAACAAATTCGATCTCGTTTCCGGCCAGTGCAACTTTGTCTGGTGATGTGATTACGGTTACCGGGACTGCCAGGCTTGATCATGAGGATCTGGGATTGAAGTCATTTTCTGCGGCATTTGGCACTTTAAGAGTGCACAAGGAACTGACAATCCGCTTTGAGATTACAGCGGTGGTTGAGTAATTCGCCCAACGATCTAGGCTGCCAACAAGCACTTGCCATTATTCAGCACCACCGATTTCCGGCTTTTGACATGACAGCGAAATGAAACAACGTTTCGATCCTGCCACATATCGGTTGTTAAAACGTCGCCAGGATAGACAGGCGAGGAAAAACGAGCTTCGAATCCGTTGATCAACGTAAAGTCATAGTCGCAGATCGTAATCAAAATCGCACGACAAGCGATGCCATAGGTGCAGAGTCCATGCAGAATTGGCCTGTCGAATCCTGCGGCCCGTGCAATAGACGGATCGGCATGCAGTGGATTTCGATCACCGCTGAGCCTGTAGAGCAGAGCCTGATCGGGCCGAATGTGCAAGTCACAACTAAGATCGGGCTCACGATCCGGCAATTCGTGCGGTGCCGGCAATGATCCGGCAGGGCCGCCGAATCCACCGTCACCGCGCGCAATTAACGTGCTTTCAACCGTGAACATCGCTGTGTCGTCGCGCTTTAGCCTGGCCTCCATCATCATCTTGATTACGGCACCAAGGCCGGCACCGCGATCATATACAGATGCAACACGTGAGGTTGTAAGCAACTCGGCGGCCATTGGTAACGGGCGATAGAGTTCCAGCTTCTGCTCGCCATGTAACACTTGCGCGTAATTCCAGCCACAATTCTCAAGTATATTTGAAGGGGTCAGAGTCGTAGCCATTGTGGGAACGGTGCAGCGGCCCATCGTCTCAACGACATAGGGCAATTCTTTTTCGTTCAGTGGATCGACGCCGAAGCCGACCCCGAGTGCATATAAGAGCGAGTCACGTTCTGTGTAGTCGCAGGGCACATCCGCGACGCCCAATTCCATGAGTTTTTCGTAATTAAGAGTCATTACAAGCCTGGATCAGGCGCCAGCCTGCTTTGCATACATCCAACCGAGTTCGGCAATGGCGGGTACGATGCTGGCGGACTTGGATGCGTGCGCGCTACTCGCCGTACCGTCTCTGACCCTGCCTGCAATCCCCTGAACAATGGCGGCAATGCGAAAAAAGTTAAACGCGGAATAGAAATCCCGATTGGCGATACCTTCTGGCCGCTCCGTGCGTTTGCAGTACAGATCAACATATTCCTGCTCACCTGGAATCCCGAGCACAGCCAGATCCTTGCCGAGAAGGCCTGCAGAGCCGATGCCTATTTCCGGCATCTGCCAGGACATCAGGTGATACGTAAAATCTGCCAGAGGGTGACCAATCGTTGATAACTCCCAATCGAGAACAGCGATTACCCGGGGCTCGGTGGGGTGCAATATCATGTTGTCCAGCCGAAAATCTCCGTGCACGATAGAGGTGGAGTCGTCGTCAGGGATATTCTCGGGCAGCCATTCAATCAGTCGATCCATATCGACAATCGGATCAATCTCCGACGCCTTGTATTGCTGCGACCAACGGGAAATCTGACGGGAAAAATAATTTCCGGGTTTGCCGTAATCTGCCAGGCCAACGGCCTCGTGATCGAAGTTATGCAGATCAGCAATGGTTTGATTCACATTGTCGTAAATTGCTCGTCGCTCGTCCGGATCGCAGGCTGGAAGATCAAGCTCCCAGAAAATTCGACCATCGACAAAATCCATGATGAAGAAAACGGTACCGACCACGCTTTCGTCTTCACACAGTACATACGGTTTGGGAACCGGAAAGCCGGCCGCGTACAGCGCGCTGATGACTCGAAATTCACGGTCTACCGCATGTGCGGATTTGAGCAGTTTGCCGGGCGGTTTCCGCCGCATGACGTAACGGCCGGACGCCGCTTCAAGAAGATAAGTCGGATTCGACTGGCCACCTTTGAACTGCTTGATCGTTAACGGTCCCGCATAGCCGTCCACATGTTGCTGCAAGTAGTCTTCGAGCGGACCCGGATCGATCTGGTGCTCGGCGCTGACCTCGCGTGTCCCTGAATTTTCTTCCTGGCGTGAGCCCATATTGCCTGGCAATCTCTAAATGATGCGTGACTACGCATCATACCTTACATACGGAAAATGCCGTAAGGCGCTTCGCCATCACGTGGCCTGTTCATCGACGCAGAAATTGCCTGACCAAGAACGCGACGAGTATCGACCGGGTCGATGATGCCGTCATCCCAGAGACGCGAGCTCGCATAATAGGGGTGGCCCTGCTTCTCGTATTGGCGCGTAATTCCGCGAACGAAATTCTTTTCGTCGCGCTCGGACCACGTTTCACCTCGCGCCTCCATGCCGTCGCGCTTGACCGTCGCCAGCACCAGGGCAGCTTGCTCGCCTCCCATGACGGAAATACGCGCGTTCGGCCACATCCATAACATCCGGGGGTTGTAAGCGCGCCCGCACATCGCATAGTTTCCGGCGCCAAATGATCCGCCGACGATTACGGTGAATTTAGGTACCGACGCGTTCGCGACCGCATTGACTATCTTGGCCCCATCCTTGGCAATGCCGCCATGTTCATACTTCTTGCCCACCATAAAGCCGGTAATGTTTTGCAGGAAGACCAGCGGGATACCGCGGCGATTGCAAAGCTGTATAAAGTGCGCGCCTTTTTGTGCGGACTCGGAAAACAGAATGCCGTTATTGGCAATGATGCCAATCGGGTAGCCGTAAAGATGTGAGAAACCGCAAACCAGCGTCGGACCATACAACGCCTTGAATTCCTGAAAGTTCGATCCGTCCACAATGCGTGCAATAACTTCGCGAATATCGTACGGATACTTGAACTCACGCGAAACCACGCCGTACAGTTCTTCTGCCGGATACGCCGGTTCTTCCGCTTCTTTAAGCGCCAACGGAATTTCTTTTCGCCAGTTCAGGTTCGACACAATCTCCCGCACCATATTCAGCGCTTCTGTGTCGTTTTTGGCCAGGTAGTCGGTTACACCGGAGATGCGCGAATGTACGTCGCCGCCGCCCAGGGTTTCTGCGTCCACCACTTCGCCGGTTGCCGCCTTTACCAGAGGCGGCCCGCCGAGGAAAATGGTGCCCTGATTTTTGACTATGACGGCTTCATCGCACATCGCCGGAACATAGGCGCCACCCGCAGTGCAAGATCCGAGCACCGCTGCGATTTGCGGAATACCCTGCGCTGACATACGGGCCTGGTTAAAGAAAATGCGGCCGAAATGCTGGCTATCCGGAAAGACCTCGTCCTGTTTTGGCAGAAACGCACCGCCGGAGTCGACCAGGTATATGCAAGGCAATCCGTTCTGCTCTGCTATTTCCTGCGCGCGCAGGTGCTTTTTCACCGTCAGGGGATAATAGGTGCCACCCTTTACCGTGGCGTCGTTGGCAACAATCACGCAATCGATATCGCTGACCTGGCCTATGCCCGCGATTATTCCTGCGGACGGGACTTCATTGTCATAGTGGCCATACGCCGCAAGCTGTCCGATCTCCAGAAACGGTGCGCCGCGATCGACGACCGACCGGACTCGATCTCTTGGCAACAGCTTTCCTCTTGCCAGGTGCTTGTCTTTCGCCCGCTGGCTGCCACCCTCCGCAATTTTTGCCTGTAGTTCTCGCAACTCGGCGGCAAGTTTTCGGTTTGCTTTGTCATTCTGCCCGAATTCTTTCGAATCGAGTTTGATTTTCGAAGCAATTTTTGGCATTTTATTTCGGATCAAGTCCCGGTAGCGTCAAACAACTCACGACCAATCAACATGCGTCTGATCTCGCTGGTGCCCGCACCGATTTCATAGAGTTTCGCGTCCCGGAACAAGCGCCCGGAACTGTATTCATTTATATACCCATTGCCGCCCAATGTCTGGATTGCTTCTCCCGCCATCCAGGTCGCTTTTTCGGCCGCCAGCAAAATGCAGCCGGCCGCGTCGAAACGTGTAGCCTGCGCCCGATCACAGGCGCGTGCTACTGCGTACACATAGGAGCGGCATGCATTCATCGTGGTATACATGTCGGCGATCTTGCCTTGCATCAACTGGAATGTGCCAATGGGCTGACCGAACTGCTTGCGCTCATGTATGTACGGCATGACCAGGTCGAAACTGGCCCGCATGATGCCCAGTGGCCCTGCGGCAAGCACGACTCGCTCATAGTCCAGACCACTCATCAGAATCGCTGCACCGCGGTTGACGTCTCCGAGCAGATTTTCAGCCGGGATCTCGCAATCCTGTAACACCAGCTCACAGGTGTCGGAGCCACGCATTCCAAGTTTGTCCAGCTTCTGCGCCGCCGAAAATCCCGCTGTGCCTCGTTCGACAATAAACGCGCTGAGCTTGGGGCCCTTTTCAGTCTTGTCTGTAACCGCGTAAATAATCGAGACATCGGCTTCGGGACCATTGGTGATCCACATCTTGTTGCCGTTCAGAACCCAGGAATCGCCGCTTTTCTTCGCCTGCGTTGACATACCCATGACATCGGAACCTGCACCGGACTCACTCATAGCGAGCGCACCCACATGTTCTCCTGAAATGAGCTTCGGCAGATACTTTGTCTTCTGCTGTGCACTGCCCCAGCGCGTCAGCTGGTTTACGCAGAGATTGGAGTGCGCGCCGTATGACAATCCTACGGATGCAGAGGCGCGGCTTATTTCTTCCATCGCTACAACATGCGCCAGGTAGCCTAACTCGGAACCGCCGTATTCAGACTCGGCGGTTATACCCAGCAGGCCCATCGAACCCAATTCGGGCCACAAGTCTCGCGGAAACAGGTTTTGCGAATCTATTTCAGCAGCGCGCGGTGCAATTCGGTCATTGGCAAAATTCCAGACCGTCTCGCGCAGCAGATCCAGGTCTTCACCAAGACCGAAATCGAAATCAAACATGGCGTTCTCAAGATAGTGTCGAGGACCATGATTTTCGCCGTTTGGAGCGCTTCCCTGAATACCCTTTAAACGGTAGTGCCAGCGGGCTGCAGCTCAACGGGCCCCCAGCTTGTCGATAAACAGTGAGAACAGCTCATATTGAGAACTTATGTCGAGTTTGGCGAACAAATTGCGCTTGTGCACCATG
>SMVB01424051.1_pt1 | contig 15007 bp, 15 predicted proteins | sample 2456461 | NCBI WGS metagenome assembly SMVB01 (sample SAMN11095934, study PRJNA526329) | marine sediment metagenome | biome: Marine sediment; feature: Surficial sediment; material: Deep marine sediment; isolation source: Hadal surficial sediment | place: Pacific Ocean | collected 2014-05 | depth... | reverse complement strand
CGTTAGTCGGTTCAAGTCTGGAGTGGTTGGGTCGGGATACATGCCCCAAGACCGAACAAGGGATACCCACCTGCGTAATCTCACTACTAGTTGCCATAGTGCTGACTTCGATCTTTCTGCTGGAACGACGACTACGTACGCCCAATGCTTCGATGGCCGGGCAGTAGCTCTTCGCTGTGCGCCGTAATCCTTCCCAAACGGTGTCCCAAAAAATCCTGCCTGCCCACAAACGAATCGGCAGAAAAACGGATTTGAGAGACAGGCCCCGTTTAACCAGCTATTTATGCAGCTCGGAAACCATGTAATCTACGGCACGCCGAACCTCATCATCGGACAAGTCGAGACGCCCACCCTTCTGCGGCATAGAACCGGTCGACCCGATATAGCCCTCAATCGCATTCAAGTACAGGGTGTCATTTCCCTTGGCGACGCGTGGTTGCCATGCTACCTCGTCACCTATCGTTGGTGCTCCACCAATACCGGTAGCATGACAGACAATGCAGGCTTCGTTATAAACCTGTGGCCCGGACATTGTGGTAGCGACCGGCTCGGAATGTGCCGCTAAAACCACCAGTGGTTTGCCGGTATCAATTTCCTCGCCCGGCATATAGACCTGGCCAAAGGGACGAATGCGATCCGCCACAGATCTCTGGTATTCCACAGAACTGTTTGTATCCGGATCCTGCGTCAGATTCGACATTGTAATAGCCAGCGCAAGGATACCAATGGCGAGAATGCCGATTAAGGTCCTGTGCCTATCAATGAATTTATTGTCCCGCTTCACGATATTGCTCCGGAGATTTGACTAGTAGACATTCCGGCCAATGAACGCCCAATTATATATCAAGACTCGCGACTCATCTCCCAGGCCGAATATACTGGCAGCCGTCTTGCCAGCATTATTATGGTCGCCAGAAAACCGGCAAGCAGCCCAATTGCTAATGCAATGTCGATCCAGTGTCCAAACGGCCGATGATCGGGTGAGAAAACCGGCAAGATCATCAGGTACTTGTTAAGCCATATGCCCAGATTAATTGCGAAAGCGACGATACACATAGCAAGTGCTGATCGTTTGATGATTGCGAACAGTAGAGTAACGAACGGTATGAAAAAACAACCCGCGAGCATGGTCCAGAAGTATGGGCTGTAATGGCCATACATTTGCCGCCAAATAGGCTCACTCTCCTGCGGCAGGTTACCAAACCAGATCACAAAAAATTGCGCCCAAAAAAAGTACAGCCAAAGTAATGTGAAGCCCGTAACGACCATCCCCAGACTCTTGATCTGGTAAGTTCCGAAATGAGCACCGCCGTCCACCCTGCGCATGATGACGGCGATGGCTATCATAGCTGCAAACCCGGCAAACACGTTGCCGAACCAGTAGTGAATCGGGAACACGGTGCTATGCCAGTGTGGAATCAACATCATCGCAAAGTCCCACGCGATGAATGTGTTACAGACAATAAAACTGATGATTATGATCGGAGAAAACAGATATAGCTGTTTCTCCACCTCCGCATGGTCGATCGTTGTCGCTGCAGCGGAGCTGGCCATATCCGGTCGCAGGCCCTTTATGACATAGATTGCAGTCAGGCCATAGAACAAAAGTAACCCGCCGAAATTGCGCACAAGGAGCCAATTGAGATTCAACCACGGGCTAATATGATCCTCGGGCGCTGCCTGCAACCAATAAAAAAGCTCATTCTTGCTAAAATAGATAATGAGCAAAAAGCCTACAATCGCGAATGGAAAAAACGCCAGTGTCGAGAGTTCGGCGATACGATAGTAGGGCTTACCCCAGTCCGCTTCTACGAGGCGCAGCATTGCCGTAAACACAACACCGGCTTGGCTGATGCCTAACAGAAACAAAAACGAAACGGTAAACAACGCGAAATCCGGACGGTTATTCTCACTGTTTACGCCGTACACAAAGCTCGCAGCGCCAATCAGGAAAACAACAATAAGCAACGAAAATACAATGCCGCCACGCTGTGATTTCAGACTATTCATTGTGACCGAACTCACTCTTCACGTAATTGATGACGTCCCATCTCTCGGACGGATTTAGTGCATCACGGTAGAACGGCATTTTGTCCTTGCCTCGAGTCAAGGTGAAAAACAACTGCCCCAGAGCCTGCTCCTGTGTGTAAATATCGTTCAGATCTACGGGCGCTTTCGCGACGAATTTGAGGCCGACAGGTCCGTCGCCGCGACCCTCCGCGCCGTGACAAACAAGACAGTTAATTTCGTAGAAATACTTGCCGCGCGCGATCGATTCTTCAGTCGCCGATACAGGACTCTCCATCGCCGCTGCAGCTTCGTGCATCGCATCACGTTGCTCATCGTTCATTGGCAGCGGCACCGTTTCCCCCCCATGCGTCGGCACAGAACCGGGGCCTGGCGGCGCAACCGATTCTTGTGCTTTCTCCGAAGGTTGATCAACCATGTCCTTATCCCAGGGGTATGACCAACCGCTCGACAAAGGGAACATCGTCAGGAGTAACAACGTGAAAATTCTCAAGCGCCCCCTCATGAGGGATCGCCCAATCTGCGCACTTCCTCAGCGCCTGAGCGCTCAAGGATCTTCTCGGCATCGCTGAACTGTTCATCGCTGTGGCACGGCACCGTAACCCCAAACTTGTCTATCGCAGTCTCGGGTACATAAATCCTTTCGCGAATTACCGGAAGGCGCGCGCTAATCAGGAACCCCAAAACCGTGGCGAGAATGCCGAACAGTATGGTCATCTCGTAGCTAATAATAAGAAACGGAGGGATCGTAATAATCGGCCTGCCACCCGTCGGATGCAGGTACATTACTGCCGTGCCTGCGGCCAACGCAAATCCGCCCAGCGCACCGAAAATTCCACCAAATAAAGTGAACCGTTTGATAACGGATTTTTTCGGCCCCAACACTGCTTCCACACCGTGAATTGGCACCGGTGACATTATTTCCAGCTGCGCAAATCCTGCGCTCTTGAGCTGGCCAGCTGCATGGAGTGCAGATTCCGGATCGTGAAACAGCCCGATTGCATGGTTCACCATGATCTGTCCTCGCTGTTTTTCTGCGGTGTCGGCATCGTCTCTTTAACTTCATAAATAGAGACGCTCGGGAAAATCTTGACGAACAGCAGGAACAAGGTAATAAACATTGCGAGCGACCCTACGAGGATTGAAATTTCGACCATACTCGGCGTATAAAGCCGCCAGCTCTCCGGCAGATACTGCCGCGACAATGTGGTGGCGATAATCAGGAAGCGCTCGGTGTACATGCCGATGTTGATCACGATCGACAAGATCAGCATGGGCACAAATGACGTTCGGAACCTCTTCGAAATCAATAACAGTGGGGCAACCGCGCAGAACAGGATCATCTCCCAGTACAGCGGTGAGTAGTAACCCGTGAGTTTGTAGCGGAGTTGTTCGTATTCGGTCGAGGTGCCACTGTACCAGCCGGTAAACAACTCGAGAATATTGATGTACGACCATAGCAACGACAACAGCAGCAATAACTTGCCGAGGTTATTGAAGTGAATTTCGGTGATGAAGTGCTCGAAATTCATGTACTTGCGAAGTACAAACATCACTGTGACGATGCCTGCAGTACCTGAGTAAATTGCACCCACTACAAAGTAGGGTGCGAAGATCGTTTGATGCAATCCTGGAACAATCGACATCGCGAAGTCCCACGAGACGATACTGTGGACTGATACCGCGAGTGGAATTATCAGTACGGCGAGGAATGTGTAGGCCCAACCCAGACGGTGCCACTCGGTATCGGTACCACGCCAGCCAAGTGACAGCAGCACGTACAGATGATGCCGCCAGCCGCTGGTCCGGTCTCGTACTGCCGCGAAGTCTGGAATCGAGCCCATATAGATAAATATCAGGCTGCCTGTCAGGTAGGTCGTGATCGCTATCACGTCAAACAACAACGGTGAGCGAAAATTCGGCCACAGTTCCATCTGATTGGGGTACGGGGCCGCCCAGTGAATAAACCAGGGTCGGCCGAGGTGCACCATGACCATTGTTACCGCTACAAGAAGCGAAAACAGTGTCATCGCTTCCGCACTGCGATACATTGCCTTGCGCCACTCACTATTAGTGATGTGCAAGACGCACGACAACAGGGTTCCCGAATGGCTCAGGCCTATCCAGAAAATAAAACTCGCAAGATAGGTGCCCCAAACCGTCGGATTGTTCATGCCAGCAGCACCAATGCCGTAATAAAGCTGGTAGAACCAGGGAAAGTAAAAGCACGTCACCATTACCGTGACAGCGATGGCCAGCGTGATGTAGTACTTCCTTCCCGTAACGACAAGCGATCTTACGATGTCATCGTTGACATCCGAATACTGCATCGGTTTTTGTTCAGACGACATCCGCATCAACCTTCTTGAGGTAGACCACGGATGGCCGTGTGTTCAGTTCACCCAGTACGTGATAGGCCCGCGGGTCGTTTATTGACTTGGAAACATTGCTGTTGGGGTCCTTTCGATCACCAAACACCAGCGCCTCGCTCGGGCAGGTCTGGACACAAGCCGGCTGCACCTCGCCATCCGCAACGCGACGACCCTCGTCCTTCGCATGGTCTTTTGCCTGACGTATTCGCTGTATGCAGAAGGTGCATTTTTCCATGACACCTTTCTCACGAACGGTGACGTCCGGATTCAGCTGCTGCTCAAGCGGCGCAGGCCAGTGGTGATCGTAATAATTAAAGAACCTGACCTCGTAAGGACAGTACACAGCGCAAGACCGGGTGCCGATACAACGATTGTAGATTTGCGTGTTCAATCCGTCCTGGTTGTGATAAGTCGCGGAAACCGGGCACACGGTTTCGCACGGCGCCGAGTCACAGTGCTGGCACATCATCGGAATAAAACTGAGTTTCGCGTTGGGATACTCGCCTTCCCAGTAGCGTTCGATGCGAATCCACTGCATTTCGCGACCGCCAGCCAGCTCTTTTTCACCAACCAGCGGAATATTGTTTTCAGCCTGGCAAGCGGTGACACAGGCCCCGCAACCCGTACAACGGTCGAGATCGATCGACATCGTCCATGCATAATCAAAGTCATCGTCAGTTGCCGCCTGACGATGCTTGCGCCATCCCGCAACAAATCGATCCATAAAGCTCATACCGGTTCCACCGAGATTGGAATGTTGTTTAACTTCGCACTGTGTTCAGTTGCGTCGGACGTCGTCGAAGTGAAGCGCACTATGTCTCTCCCAAGTTGCCTCGATTCACCGCCGGTCTTCACGGCGGGGGCGCGTCTGCCGGTCGCAACGACGCTCACACGTGTCGCGCCAGTCGCTAGCGCGCCAGATGCCGGGTCGGTAACGGGAGCGAGGATCTGAATTGGATTAGCGCCGCGGTTTCTGGCATATCGCCCCAGCGATTCGTGGCCCTGACCAATAGGCATGGCGACAACATCCGGCATTATCGCTGGGAAAATAACGATCGGCACCTCGACGCTGCCTTGCGTCGACGCGACCCGCACCAAATCACCATCTTGCAATCCCATCTTGTCAGCTGTCGCCGGATTCATTTCCAGCCAGGAGCCGTACACGACACTCGTTATCGGATCGGGCAGTTCCTGCATCCACGGCAGATTGGCGCCGCGCCCGTCATACATCGATGTGGACATAAAAGGATGCAACACGAACGGATAGTCGTCGACGTCGCCGTCGAATTCAGGCGCCGCGACGCCAATGTTGTCGATCACCTCTTTGCTAATGGCCGCGTCTTGTTGCTGGCGAACGTCTTCGCCCCAGACGCCGGATTGCAATACGTCGTGCCAGAAAGAATCGAAATCGCCTGATCCAGGCTCGCCGCGCGCGTGGATTTCGCGCCAGCCGTCCTTGATGCATTCCTCCATTGTGCTCCACGGCATGGCGTCACGAAAGCCCAGGTTATCGGCAAGGCCGAGCAAAATGTCGCCCGTGGAACGTGTGTTGTACAAGGGCGCAACAACCGGCTGCGAGACCGCGGCAACTGAAAATCCGACACCGGGTTGTGGCACGTCATCGCCCCAGCTCTCGAGGTAAGTGTGGCTGGGTAATATGACGTCGGCCATCGCGGTCGTCTCATCCATAAAGCTCGACAAGCTGACAATCAACGGAATGGACGCGAGCGCTTCCTTGAATCCTGCGGCTTCCGGCAGCGTGAACAGCGGGTTGGTGTTGTTAACTATGAGTACATCGACGACACCTTGCTGTGCGGATTCTGCAAGGTCCCGCATCACCTCATAATTTGCACGACGGCTGGATGCCGATGGCCCAGTGACCGGGTCCGGGTTGAATATCAGGCCACCTGCCTGACCGATATTGCCAACGAGATAGTTAAGTGCGGTCACGGCGACCAGCGTATCGACGCCGTTGCTGTTGTTGGCGGCGCTGCCACCACCGATGGCCAGCGCTGGTTTCGTCTGCGCGAATCCGTCGGCAAGCCTGACAATAGTCGCCGCCGCTACACCGGATTGCTCGGCAACCAGCTCCGGCGAATAATCGGCAAGCGCAGCTGTCCAGTCGTCCGCATCGCTGCCCGAATACCTGCCGTTGGCCAAAATCTGATGTGCGATTCCCAGCGCCAGCACACCCTCTGATCCCGGTCTCGCCGCAACCCATTCATCGGCGGCAGCCCCGCTGATCGACATTTTGGGCTCGATCTGCACGAACCGTAAACGCGGCGCATCACCGCCCTGACGACTGTGACCAAACCCCAGACTGTGGTGTACCGGGGATAGCCAGTTATTCAGGAAATCCGCCCCGAAAGACATCAGGTAACGCGTATTGGCAATGTCGTAATACGGCAGTTGTTGTTGTCCAAACAGTCGCTCGTTGGCCGCATAGAGCGTGTGCGGATGAGCGAAATCGTAATGCAGCAATTCTGCGGATCCGAGTTCGGCGGTAAACAGTTCCATCAAGTTAGCGAGTTGCCCGCGAACTCCCTGACTCAATAGAACGGTTGCAACTCCGGGTACGCGAAGACGTTCCGAAACGTTTGCGAGACCCTCGTTCCAGGTGGTCTCGACGAATGCATCGCTGCCACGCTTGCCTTGTAACAGCATCGGCGCCGTAATCCTGTCAGGGTTGTAAAGCGCCTGCAATCCCGCCTGGCCCAGCGCACAAAGATGCCCCTGATTGACTGGGTGCGCAGGATTGCCCTCGATTTTTTTCGCGCGCCCCTCGCGAGTGCGTACCGAAATTCCACATCCCGCCGGGCACATTCCACACACCGAGTTGTACCACGTGGCAATACCCGGGCTGAATTCCTCTGGCGGTACCGAATATGGTATTAAGTGCTCGACCGGATGTTTTATTGACTCGGCCAACAGATATCCGGCTCCAACGCCGACGCTGCCAGCGCCTACCAGCTTTAAGAACTCTCTGCGATCTACGTTGGGCATAAGCCTATTTGATCCTTATCCTATTTGTGACAAGTCCAGCAATCGGTCCCGTTCTCGACCGCATTGTCTTTGTGGCAATTGAGGCACAAACCCATTTTCAGAGGCGCCTCCCGACTGACAACGTCCATTGTTTCAACCGGCCCGTGGCAGGTCTGACACTCGATGCCAGCCTGAACGTGACGTTTGTGCGTGAAATGCACGAAATCCGGCAAGTCGTGCACCTTGATCCAGGGAATTGGCTCCTTCGTATCCCAGTATCTGGCCAGCAGGCGGATTTGTGGACGGTCGGTCGCAACTTCGAAGTGACAGCCCATGCACTTGTTAACACTGGGTACGCCCGCCGAAATTGAACGCCGTGCCTGCACGTGGCAATAAAGACAGGGAATCTCATTGCCGCCGGCATGGATTTTGTGACTGAATGCGATCGGCTGCTCCGGGCTTGTATCTGTGAACAGTGTCGCATTAGCATAGAACCCGGCGATAATTCCGATCAAACCGACCAACGCCACCGTTGCGGCCGGCCGCAAAACCCTAAGTGTCGGAACGATCGATACCTTCATGTCATTTCAACCCCAGCGTTTCGCCGAAGCCGTCGCCAAACGCGTGAATTTGCGCGGCGAGCTCTTCGTTTTTCGTTGCCCGCAGGTAGGTGTCCGCCATTTTGTGAAATACCTGAAAGAAGTGCATGTTCATGTCATCGATGGTCGTGTCTTTGGTCCACAGGTCGATCGCAGCCGTTGTTTTGCTGTTGCTGTCCCACAATGACAACATGACTGCCTGGCACGGAGCGGGGCCGTCGCCCGGGCCCTCTGTCGCTTGCCACTGGATACTGATTGGCAAATTGTCACCATCCAGGTCAACGGTTACTTTGATTTCTGCTGTCCTTGACATCACTCAATCATCCTGATTCCATAATTCGATGTTCGATATTCTTATTGTTCTGGTCATGGTCGGCATCGCGGTCAGTCTTGGATTTGGCCTCTATTTCCTGGTCAACGATAGCGGCAAAACAGAACGCATCATTTGGTCGCTGACAGCTCGCGTTAGCCTCGCGGCCCTGCTACTAATTCTTCTTGCCATAGGCTTCATATCGCGATCCTAAAACCAGTAAACGAAGGTAAACAGGAACAACCATACGACGTCGACAAAATGCCAGTACCAGCTTGTGGCCTCGAACGCGAAGTGATTGTCTGGCGTAAAATGGCCGCGCGCCACGCGCAGCAACATCACCGTCAACATGATCGTTCCGAGCGTGACATGCGCGCCATGAAACCCGGTCAGCATGAAAAACGTCGAACCGTAAATTCCGGAGTCCAGACTCAATCCCAACTCCTGATAGGCGTGCTGGTACTCGACTACTTGCAGGGTCAGGAATGTGGCGCCCAGAGCAACCGTCAGCGCAAGCCAAAACCCCAATGCTCGCCGTTGATTTTTCTTCAGGGCCCAGTGAGCGAACGTAACGGTGACGCTACTCGTGACGAGAATGATCGTGTTGATAAATGGCAGGCCCCAAGGACCCATCGACTCCGTCGTCGTGCCGCCAGGCGTTCTGAATAACGGCCATGTCTCTGCAAAATCGGGCCATAACAGCAAATGTGTTTGCAGATTGTTACCCGCCCCTGCCAGCCATGGAACGGAGATGATACGTGCATAAAAAAGTGCGCCGAAGAAGACGCCGAAGAACATCACTTCCGAAATGATAAACCACGCCATTCCCATGCGGAATGAAACATCCAGCTGGTCGCTCACCAAGCCGTTTAGATTTTCCTTGATGACTGTACCGAACCAGCCGAACATCATGACCGCGATTATAGTGAGTCCGGTAAAAAAAACCGGCGCGCCGAAACTTCCCGTCGCCGCAACTTTGTCTGTGCTCTGATGAATAAAGTTGACCGCACCAAACGCCGTCAAAAATAGCGCGACCGAGCCAACTATCGGCCAAATGCTGCTATGCGGAACGTAGTAACGCGGCGTTTCGGTCATGTGTCGTCCCTTTCCGCTCCGACGTGACTGATCAGGTGTTCATGTTCAACGTCGCCCACCCTGAACATCGTGTATGACAACGTTAGTTCATTGAGTTTGGCGGGCATATCAACGTCGACAAAAAAGCTCAACCCGATTTCCATCTCTTCGCCCGCCGCTAACTCCTGCTGCACGAAGCAAAAACATTCGATTTTCTTGAAGTACAAGGCCGCCTGACCCGGGGAAATGCTTGGCACAGCCTGACCGGTTACTGAATGGTTTGAGCGATTGCGCACGTAAAAAATTACGTTGTTCATTTCTCCCGGACGCACCGTAATTTCGTTCTGCAGCGGTCGAAACTCCCATGGCATTCCGCGTGCGGCTTTCGCCAGAAACTGAATGGTCACTTCACGGTCGATGACCGACTCTGACGCCTCGATTTCTTCGTATAATGCGGCCTGCAGAGCTGGCTTGCCGTTGATGCCGGTGATCTCGCACAGGATGTCGTAGAGCGGTACCAGCGCAAAAGCAAAGCCGAACATACCGGCTGCGAGGCCCAGCAGCAGCAAGACATGCCTGTTTTTAGCGTGCGAACTCAATGTCCGTGATCCTGCTCAATGACGGGCGGTGTCTCAAATGTGTGCAGCGGCGCCGGCGACGGAATCGTCCACTCCAGACCCTCGGCACCTTCCCATACCTGCGCTGTCGCTTTTTTCCCGCCGCGTATGGTTTTTATGACGATGTAAAGGAATAGTATTTGTGTCAGACCTAACAACCAGGCACCGATGCTCGACACCATAGTGAAATCGGCGAACTGTAATGAGTAGTCCGGAATGCGGCGAGGCATTCCTGCGAGCCCCGTAAAGTGCATCGGAAAAAAGGTCAGGTTGACCGCGAACGTGGCAGTCCAGAAATGAATTTTGCCCAGGCGTTCGTCAACCATATGGCCACACCATTTGGGCAGCCAGTAATAGACTGCCGCCATAGTGCCGAAGATGGCACCCGGATACAGCACATAGTGAAAATGTGCCACGACGAAGTATGTGTCGTGGTATTGAATATCGGCTGGCACAAGCGCCAGCATGAGGCCCGAGAATCCGCCGATGGTAAACATCATGACGAATCCGATCGCGAACAACATCGGCGTCTCGAACGTCATTGAGCCGCGCCACATTGTTGCAACCCAGTTAAAAACTTTTACGCCCGTTGGCACAGCGATCAGCATGGTCGCATACATGATGAACAGTTCAGCAAACAATGGCATGCCGGTGGTGAACATATGGTGCCCCCACACAACGAACGACAAAACCGCAATTGCCAATGTTGCGTAAACCATTGAGTGATAACCGAACAGTTTCTTGCGTGCGAAGGTCGGGATAATCTGCGAGGCGATGCCGAAGCCTGGCAGGATCATGATGTACACCTCCGGGTGTCCGAAGAACCAGAAAATGTGCTGAAACATGACCGGATCGCCACCACCAGCGGCATCAAAAAAGCTCGTGCCGAAGTGGCGGTCTGTCAGCATCATCGTCACCACGCCCGCCAGCACCGGCATTACCATGATCAGGAGGAAGGCCGTGATAAACCAGGTCCAGACGAACATCGGCATTCTCATGTATGTCATGCCTGGTGCACGAAGGTTGACGATCGTTACGATGATATTGATCGCACCCATAATGGATGAGATGCCCATCAGGTGAACACCCAGGATGAAGAAGTCCGTGCTTGGTGGGCCATAGGTGGTCGACAACGGAGCGTAGAAAGTCCAACCGAAATTTGGTGCGCCGCCTTCCATAAAAAGTGATGACAGCAACAATGTGAAAGCGAAAGGCAGGATCCAGAAACTGAAGTTATTCAAGCGTGGCAACGCCATGTCCGGCGCTCCGATCATCATCGGGATGAGCCAGTTGGCCAGTCCGACGAACGCAGGCATCACCGCACCGAAAACCATCACCAGCCCGTGAAGGGTCAGGAGCTGGTTGTAAAACAGCGGATCAACGAATTGAATTCCCGGCTCGAAAAGCTCCAGTCGCATGAACATCGCCATCGACCCGGCAATGAAAAACAACAGGAAACTGAGGCACAAATACAGCGTGCCGATTTCCTTGTGGTTGGTGGTGAACAGCCAGCGGGCCGCAAATGCGAGCAAAGGATGGCGTTGCTTGGGGACGATTTGTGCGTGTGCAACCATTATCGCGCCTCGTAGACAGTTATTGGTTGAACTATGTCGCCGGTGTTGTTACCCCAGCTGTTGCGTTCATACGTGATGACCGCGGCGATCTCCAGGTCTGACAACTGCGGCGCCCAGGCCTGCATTTCGGTATCGGTTTTACCGTTCATGACTCGATTGAGGTGGTCAGTGATCACACCGGTCGCAATCTCGCTGCCAACGAGAGCCGGATACTTGGCTCCCTGACCCCTGCCGTCACGTTCATGGCAGGTTGCGCAATGCTTGACAAACACTTCCTCGCCGGTCGGCATGAGTTCGACCATCGTCCAGGTCTTTGCGCGTGCGGCAACCGCAGCCTCGCCGGCCAGTTCCGCCGCAAGTCGTTGCCCTTCGATCCAGGCATCGAACTCTGCCTCAGGTCTGACATCCGCGACTATCGGCATGTAAGCGTGGCCTATGCCGCACAATTCAGCGCACTGACCACGATACACTCCCGCAACAGGGATTCTTGCCCAGGCCTCGTTGATGAACCCGGGGATCGCGTCCTGTTTCACCGCAATGTCCGGCAACCACCAGGAATGAATAACATCGTCAGCCGTAACCAGGAAACGAATCTTTTTGTTGGTCGGCAGTACCAGTGGCTTGTCCACAACCAACAGATAGTGTTCGTCTTTTGGCTGCAGATTTTCGATCTGTTCATCCGGCGTCGCGATATTGCTGTAGTAACTAATGCCGGTATCAAGATATTTGTAATGCCACTTCCATTGCGACGCTGTAATCAGCACGGTCAGATCGGAATTTTCGTTGTCCTCAATGTCACGCAAGGCCGTCGTTGCCGGTATGGCCATGCCAACGAGAATCAAGACAGGAATCAGGGTCCAGATGAATTCAACGACTATGTTGTCACTGAATGTGGCCGGGGTAGGGTTTCTTGATCGCCGATGCGCGAACATCGAATAGAACATAGCGCCGAATACGATGATTCCAACGATGACGCATACCCAAAGACCGATGTGATGAATGTATTGGATGCGCACACTCATGTCGGTGACGCCGGGGCGCATGTTGAACCTTGAAGCAAGCGATAGCTGGGGAACGCCCCACAAAAGCAGGATCATCAGGCCGCGCTTTGGCCCGCCGGCGCAAGAAGTCATGCTTCTCGCCGCACTTTATTAGAGGGGTTTGGCAATGAGTTCCCCGGTTTTTCTTTTCAGGCTGCAAGCCCATATACGTGTGATGAATCTTTCAGGTCTTGCCCAAGCACCAACGAATTCTGGTGTTTCCGACGGCAGGCGAATCTGCCCATCGATAGGTATTCACACGTATTGTTGAACTGGCTTCTTGTTGGTAACTTCTCCCAAGAGGGATTTGTATTTCACGCTAGCATAGGTGAAAAATTCGCCAGAGGAAAGCATCTTAAGTCGAAAAAGTGGTCAGCGATTTTCGCTGACGGAAAAGTATCCTAACGCCTAAGATCAGAAACCGTGCGTAATCGATTGTTTCCGGACCAGTCGCGAAAGCGAATCGCTTCAGACCGATCGACTGGACCCTGCCAGTTCCCCTGATAAGCAAGCAAGAACAGGTCGCCGTCTATCTTCGCTTGCCAGAATTCACCTTCCCAGTCGGTAAAGGCCAGGCTCGCATTCGAATGGCGACTCCAATCGTCAGTGTTTTGAGGGACCTGCGTGAATGTGCCAGCATGGATCCAGGCACTCCACTTTTCATTGTTCCAGGTGACAAACTCCATCGTACCTTGCGCCCAGGCCTCGTTGACCGGCTCATTCCCCGGATCACTGCTTATGTTGTACGCAAATCTTGCCGCCGAGATAACAACCAGCATAACTGCGAAAAACCCTAACAATACTTTGGCCACGGATCTCTCCTTGATGATTATCGCGCGCGCGGGCCATGCTACCGCAACCCCGCCGTATCCCACAAATTACCGGTAATGAAATGGCCCCTTTTTTAATGAGCAGTATTCCGGATCACGATTACAATCTAGCCGAATAAACCTGTGAATCTCGACGCAGGATATTCGGCAATAGTATCGGCAAGGGTCTGCATTTCAATGTGCTTGTCGTGGAACTGGCGCTCCGGCTTGCGCAAATGATAATGCCTGAATCGCCAAAACGACGTGATTATCGCGGCATACGCCACATAGATTTTCAGCGCTTCTCGTTCGTCTGGTTGCAGAGACGCTTGGTTCTGGTAGCCGTGGATAAATCGTTTCGCTTTTTCAAAACAGATTCCCTGATGATCCCGGCATGTGCCGACAATGGTCATGCCCAGATCGAAGCAGCGGTAGTAGTGACAAGCGTCTTCGAAGTCAATGATTGCCACGAGTTGGTTACCCTGAACAACCAGATTGTCGACGAAGATGTCACCGTGAATAAGTGCCTTCGGCAAAGTCTGAGGAATCTGTTTTTGCAAATAGCTATTCTTCTCCGCTAACCAGCCGACAAAAGCATGATCAAGATTCGAATCGATCACCTCGTGGAAATAGCTGCGACCGTATGGAAACGAATCAGGCACGTAAGAAGGCACTGGAACTGCGTGTAGCCGGGCCATTTCCTCGCCCAACTGAAACAGTGCGATCCCACTCAAGTCGCCAGTCGTGTCCCCGTCGATGTGATGCTTCAACATGACAGGCCTTTGATCGTGCAGTATCACAACTGATTCTTCGAGTGGCACTACCACTCTCGACGTGCGAATACCGTGATTGGCCAAGTGGACCAACAGGTTTACAAGGTCAATCGTTCGCTCTAGCGACTTCTGCTCGCAAAGCGTAAGAACGTATTTCCCCGAGTTTGTCTTAATCAAGTAGTTCGTATTATCGCTTCCGCCGTGCATGACGGAGAAAGCGGCAACATCATCAATTCCGAACCGACGGGCGAGGCCGTCGATCGCGGCCCTGTCCAGACGAGCGTAATGTGCCATCCTGTTTGGTCTCCTGAGCGGCACGGTAGTATACAGGCGCCTAACCGTACCGGAGCGGTTAGACCTGTAACATACTGATCACGGTGAAACGCAACAAAATGGCGAATGACAGATGAATTCACGCCTGCTGCTCGAGTTTTTCGACGCTCGCAGCCAACAAGACAGGTGCTTGGTACTCGCCACGGTCGTGAGGACCACAGGGTCGACCTACAGCAAAGCAGGCGACTACATGCTACTGGATGACGGCGGTGCGTTCTGTGGCATGTTGTCCGGTGGATGCCTGGAGAGTGATCTGCAAGAGCGTGCCGCGACAGTCCTCGCGGACAATCAAGCGCAGACAGCGGTCTACAATCTGAGTCCGGACGACGAATTGTGGGGCCTTGGCGTCGGTTGCGAAGGAACGATGGAGATTTACTTACAGCCACTGACCGCCGATGACGATTACCTGCCATTTACCGCGATTGTGAGTGCTCTGGACGGCCGCGAACCGAAGTCAGTATCGATCTCGCCCACCCACGACATAGTCGTAATGCCT
>SMVB01042877.1_pt1 | contig 15008 bp, 9 predicted proteins | sample 2456461 | NCBI WGS metagenome assembly SMVB01 (sample SAMN11095934, study PRJNA526329) | marine sediment metagenome | biome: Marine sediment; feature: Surficial sediment; material: Deep marine sediment; isolation source: Hadal surficial sediment | place: Pacific Ocean | collected 2014-05 | depth 0-1... | reverse complement strand
TTGACCGGCGCCACGGTGATGGTGGTGGTGGCCACCAGACTGTCGGTATCGCCGTCATTCACGCGCACGTCGACGGTGCGGTTTCCGCCGGTGGGATTGTCGATATCGGTGTGCTGGTAGGCACTGGCGAGCAGCGCGGTCTGGGCCTGGGCGAGGCTCATCTCGCCGCTATTGAGGGTGATGGTGGCGATGCCGGTGGCGTTGACCCAGTCGACCGTATGGGTGTTGCCGCCGATGTCCACCGTGGCATCGGTGAAGTCGGCCGCATTGAGCGCAAAGCTCAGGTCCCCGATGGTCAACTGCTCGGCAGCGCCGTCGACCACACCGCCGGTATCGAGGGTCACGTTCACCAGGGTGGTGTCGTCCACGTCGGCGACCGCGACCGTGGCATCGACGAGGGTCGTCGCCGAATCGCCCTCGGTGAAGGTGAAGGCATAGTCCACACCACCTGTGCCCGTATCGAGATCCACAGTCGGCGCGGCGCTGGCGCCAATCGTGTAGACCTCGTCCGTGATCGGCGTGGTGTTGGCGGCAATACTGACCGAATCGATGATGTCGTTCGCCGCGAAATCCAGGCCGAGCGTGCCGCTGCCGGCGATCGTGTCGACGGTCACCGTGTAGGTCGAAGCGTCGGCGTCGCCCGCATCGCTGACGGAGAGGATGTTGGCGGTGACGTCTCCGGTGGTGGCCAGCGTGAAATCATCGGTCGTGACGTTGGTTACGTCCTCGCTGAAGTCGACACTGAAGACAGCCGTGGTGCCGACCACCGGATCGGCGTCGTCCCGTGTAATCGTCGCCACCGGTGCGGCCATGTCGGTGGTCGTCTGTTCGTCGCCGTAGGTGATAAACGCGTCCGTCGTCGACAGATACTGCGCTTTGATCCAGTCGGCGTCTCGCACGACGGTGGCGATGCGCATCTCATCGATGCTGCCGAACCAGTTCATCCCTATTGTAAGCTCCCCGCTGTTGATCTGCGTAGCGGGAGCGATCGTTGAGCCGCCACCGCCAGCGGTCAACGGCGTCTGCTCGACGCCATCATAGTAGAACTTGAGCCGGTCGTCGTTCGCGAGAGTGCCATCGTAAACCATGGTCCACAGGTGGAAGTTGCTGTCGGCGCTTTGGGTGAGACCCGCCTCCCAGCTCCCATTGTCGGCGTCTCTTACGCCCACCCTGGGTTTACCGTCAACATCCCCCGTCCCCATGAACCAGATATTCGATGAGTCCGGTCCTTTCCTAATGATATAGTCAAACGTGCCGCCGGTGTCGATGCTCGCCCAGGCGGACAGGGTCATCTTCGAGATGCCGTCGAGCTCGTCGACATCGCCCAATGAGATTCTGTCACCGACACCGTCGAAGTTCTGGGCGCCGGAAATCTGACCGGCTATAGGGGCGTTAAACTCCTGCGCGCCGGTGTGACCTTTGGCCGAATCCGTGTGGCTGCCCGACGTCTGTTCGTCGGTCACGTTCTCGTTCAGATGCAGGACTGCTTCGTAGTTGTTACTCCACACCTGGGAGGCCGCCTGGCCATCAGAGGCGCCCGTGTTGTCGTAATACATCCAGATGGAATCGGTGGCGGAGCTGGCGTCGATTTTCGTCACCTTGACCCAGACGTACGACCTGCCGGCCTCGTTCCATTCCTCGATCTCGTGAGCAAGCACCTGGCCGGTGTTGGAGTCGACGAAGCGGATATCCTGCCCCGCGTTTTGGGTCTTGCTGTAATCGACGTTGCCGGAATCGAGGGTCACCAGCACGGGGAAATCGGTCAGATCCCCGCTCTGGCCCGAGTTATCGAACGTGAGCTTGGTTCGGCTCTGCCACTCGGCGTCCCACCAGGCCTCGATGTCGGCCAACAGATTCCCGACCAGGTCGGTCAGGGTTCCCTGGCTATAGGTCATGCCCGGAGTGGCCGCTGTATCGAGCACACCATCGGCAAAGGTAATGTAAATATCATCGTCGTCGGCGGTATCGCTGTTGGTCGTCGAGCTGAAGGCCTCGCCGGTAACGCCCGCCACATCGAAGTCGGCCGCGGTAACCGAGCTGTCCAGAATCGCCTCGTCGAAGGTGATATGAAGCGCATCGATAGAACCGTCGCCGTCCAGGTCGGCAGTTTCAACGGTGACTATGGTGGGGGTATCTGGCAGCACATTGACCCACTCAGTTTGCAGCTGTGCGCTCAGCGCCAGGGCCGACTCAATATCACCATCGAGGTATTCGAAGATCCAGTCACCACCTAGCTCCGGGCTGCCGGTTAAATCTTCACTGGCCGCCACATCGGCGCCGGTAAGCTCACCCAGTTGTTCGAGAAAACCCTGGCCAGCAGCGGTTTCAGCCAGATTACAGCCGTAAAACAGCAGGTCGGCCTCTTCGTCCAGGGCCGCGGCCCAGCCGGCAATGGCTTCGCTGTAGTCGTCCAGGTTATCGGCGTTGAGCCACACATCGCCCAGTTGCACGTTGCCGTCAGCACCGTGGGAGATGATGTGCACGGCATCCAGGTCGCTGCGATCAGCCAGTATTTTGCTGATTTGCTCAACCCCATCTTGCTCGGCGTCCAGCAGGATCACTTCCAGGTTGCGGCCATCCTTGCGCTGTTGCGTCATGTCATCCAGCAGCAACTGGTAATCGGGCGTATTGGGATCTACAAACACCAGCTCGTGACGCTGGTCCGGCTCCTGTTGTTCTCCGTCCAGGTATATAGGCGCAGCATATTCAATATCAAAGTTGTCAATCAAACGCTCGGTACTGTCCGGCTCTACACCTTCATCCTGTGCAAACACGCCGTGCCAGTCTGCTGAAAACAGCAGGCGCGGCTCCAGCTCTTCGATCTGAAGACTGGCACGTTTGAATGGCGTGGGTTTGGGCTTCACGATGTGACCTTGTTAGCGCTCCCTGTCCGCAAACATTTGTAGGCCTGAACAGGCCGGCACTATCTTGATCTCGGAGCGAATGTCCATATGCACCTGGAAACCCAGGCCGAAAATTTCATCCAGGCGTTCGTCTGCATAGGGTTTTTGGTGATAGAGCCCCAGTGCCACCTGGCCGCGATTCTTTCCGCTGGCGACCACATAGAGATCATCAACGCCCTGCGCCTTGAGTAGCTTCACCAGGCTGCGGGTACCCGTGAAATTGTCGTACGGGTCAGCGAGCACCCTGTAGCTATATAGCCTGGTCTTGCGGCTGGCGGTGCACTCCTCAACGGCGTGCAGCATGGCAACTTTCTGAAGTCGCGGCGCATCGTTCACCGCTGCCACCACGACCTCTGCCGCCACTTCCACTTCCGCCACTTCCATTTCCGCCACTGCCACTTCCGCAACTTCTAATGCTACTTCTGCTTCAGCCACCACTTCTACCGGGGCATTGCTGGCGATGGACGTACTCTCCGCAGGTTTAGGCAAAAATTGAACCGTACAACGCAATCCACTGGGAATAGTGTGGCCGGGGTTGGGCAGTTCAGCACGCACATCAAAGGTGCCACTGGCCGGGTCAATAACCTTGTCTACCAGCGTAACAGTGGCCATGAAGATTGCGTCGCCGTAGTGCTCCGGCACCACTTCTACCAGCATGCCCTTCTCAATAGTGCCAAACATTTCAACCGGCACAATGACCTCTACCTTGAGCGGGTCGAGCTGCGCAAGGCGCAGTATGGACTGGTCTTCAACAAACTCACCGGCAACCTTGTTGCGTGCCACTACCACTCCGTCTATGGGGCTGTGCATAGTTCGCAGTGCAAGAATTGCCTCGGCTTTAGCCAGCTCCAATCGAGCCAAGGTCTGGCTATCCTGGGCATTGCGCAATTGCAGTCGCGACTTGGAGGTGTCCGTTTCAGCCTGGTCCTTTACGTGCAGGGAAATCGTGTCTGCATCGTACAGTGCCTGCAGTCGGTCCAGGTTGCGCTGGTAAAAGGCCAACTCCGTAGCGCGCAGTTCGATATTGGTACTCATTTCCGCCCGGGTTCTGGCTAGATTCACCTGGGTTTTTTCCACGTCGGAATCGAGTTCTACCAACAGCTGCCCCCGTTTCACTACATCGTTGCGGTCCACGTAGATTTTTTCAATCACACCCTCGACGGCGCTACTTACCTCAACAACTTCGTAGGGCTCCAACAGGCAATCAAGCCGCTTGGGGATGACCGGGTCCACTGCCAGCGCACTGAGCGAGAAGCCCAGCAGGACGCTAATCGTGGCGACTATCTGTGATGCTCGTTTAGGCAATGCAAAGGGCGTTTGTATTGTCTTCATGATCATTCTCAACCATTGAGTTGTTATCAGAATTTGGAATAGTGTTTTGTTCATAGCGCCGTACCACTGAAGGCCAGTAATTCATCCAACTGCCGATCGGCAGTCAGTGACTGTTGGCGAGCTCGCGCTGCAAGTCGTTGTTGCTTTTTCTGGGCCAGGCGCAGGCATTGGCCAGCCCCTTTGAGGCATGTTCGTTGCAGCAAAGAGTGCATCCAGGCGGGCAGAAAGTCCTGTGCCAGGGCATCCTCGAGTGACAACATGGCTGCCGCACTACCGGGCTCGCCGCGGCGGGCGCAATAGCCCATAAAACGATCATCGATGCGTGCTGCGCCATGCCGCTCGCTGAGAATAACATGTAATCCACCCAGCTGCTGAGCGTGGTCACCGACAGGAATCTCGGCGCCGTGCCCCAAGCCCATAGATGAGACCGTCACCGCTCCCCGTCGACCGGCCTTGGCTAATGGATGCACGCTATCGTCCTGCTTATTGGCATCCGCTAACTGATGCGGTACCCCGGCCACTGCCAACAGCTGTCCAAGCTGTGCAGAGTCTTCGGGGCTGCGAGTGATCACCAGTACCGGCTGTCCGTTGCGGTACTTTTCCTTCGCACTGTCACAAATGGCCTGCCATTTACTACTGTGGCCTACAAAAACCTGGTCAGCGGCGATTCGTCTCAGCGAGGGCTTGCGGGCAGCAACACGGTGCACGCGCAATCCATAGGTGGCATGCATTTCCTGTGTCAGTTCGCGCAGGTTCGACGCCACACCAGACAACTTCAGGTAGCGCTGGAAAAAGCGTGGGAAGCTGGTTCGGGCCAACACGTCGCCCTCGACCTTAGCCGGACTACGTGTAGCCCGGCCCGAGCGTGTCAAAATTAATGGGCTCAAGGATTCATCGATCAAAATGGAGTCAGCATCATCAATAATCGCATAACACAAACCGCGCAGGCGCAGTTGGTCGGCGACAGCGCCAGTTTTGCTTAAACGACCCAGCTGCAACTGTAATATGCCGCTTTGACGGTTGAGTAACAGCCGGTCCTGCAGGTAATCGAAAGCAAGCTGTTTACTGCTGCAATAAGTCACCTCACACTGGTAGGCCGCACGACGCTGGCCAATGGGTGTGCCCGCCTCCACCAGTCCGACATTTATCCCCAGGGCCTCGTACACCGGCTTGAACAGTTTGGCATTGCGTTTCGCCAGGCGATCATTGGTGGAGATGACGTGCACGGGGATGCCTGCCAGTGCTGCCGCACAGGCAGGCAGGAGCGTGGCTACAGTCTTGCCCTCTCCAGTAGCCATTTCAGCAAGACCACCTTTGAACATAACCCAGCCAGCCATCAGCTGCTCATCGAACAGGCGTACATTCAGGTACTGTAGCGCCGCTTCCCGCACCAGCGCAAAACTTGCTGTCACCAACGCATCGGATTGTCCCTGGGTCGCAAACTGCCGGCGCAGTTGCGCCGCTTGTGTACACAGTCCATCGACCTGTTCTTTTGAGAGTACATCGCCCTGCCTGTTGATGTCGGCGATAATGCGGCCGTGTTTACCTGCACCGGAGAACAAGCCGCTACTAACCCACAGGGCCGCCCAGTCTACAGACTGCTGTAGCCAACCGGGATGAACGCGCTCACGTTCGGGGTAAACACCGAACGCTGCGCCTGGCCGTGCACTAAGACTAGACACCGAAACTCCTCAAAAATAATTGCCTGATGCGGCGATACCATTGCTGTGCCAGTGGCACGCTGCCATGGTTAAAACGCACCTGTACTCGCTCACCAAAATAAACCCGTGGAATCTGCCCGATGAAGGCCAGCTCCAATTGAAAAACTTTTTGCCGGGCGCGCTGGCCCTGCTCATCATTGGGGTCAACCAGTATCTGCCCGCCCCCGGCGCTGCCCAATACCTTGCTGGGCAGATGGAAATTTGCGGCTGGAATTTCCCGTTCAATACGCGCCCTTACAGAGCTATCAAGCTGGCTGTTGAACTTGATTTGCACATCCTGGGTTCTATCCCGCACCAAGGAAATATCTGCCTGGGAAACAACTACCCTGACGCTGGTGTCCTGCTGGCGCGCGACATACCCCAGCAACTGCCCCTGCTCGACATAGCTGCCGGGCAAATCCTGGTCTGTCGGTACAATAAAGGTACCGGCAACGGCAGCGACTGTCAGCAGTTTATCAAGCTGTTGCTGCGCCTGGCTTAACTCGGCACGCTTACTCTGCAGTTGCTCGGCAATTATTTCCGCCTGCACACGATCAGAAGACCGAAGAGCGTGATAACGACGGTTCAATTCTTTGGCCTGGGCGGTGAGTATTTGTACCCGGTGTGACAGGAACGGATCCTCACTGACAAACAGCTCATCACCGACTTCCACCTGCTGACCAGGTGTGGCCAGTATCTGGGTAATATTGCCAGCGACGCCAGCTCGCACCTGGGCCTGTTCCGGCATCCAGACAACACCGTCAACCCGGGTCCAAAAGGGCACGGGCAAGAAACCAACTACCGAGCTCACCGCAATGACTGCCGCCAGACTGATGGTTACCGCGCGGGTTCTTTGGCGGGCTATGCGGGGGCTGGCCAACACAAAACTTATCGTCTTGAACAGCGGCATTAGCAACATGCTTACCGATGCCCATAGCGCCAGGATCACACCGACAAAAAAGAACTTGCCCGCAACGAACAGAATAATCGCGAAAGCAATCAACAAGCGGTAGCAGAAAGCGGCAATACCGTAGCAGGCAAACCAGGCTCTCTCACCGTGCGCCGTCACCGGCGAGCGGGCTTCGCCCAGACCAAATGCGTAGCGCTCTATCAAATAACCGTAGTAGCGCTTGGCTCGACTGGCCAGGTTGGGAATTTCAATGGCATCCACCAGCATGTAGTAGCCGTCAAACTTGAGCAGCGGGTTGGCGTTAAACAGCAACGTCGACAGACCGGCGATGAACATCACCACGGCGGCGATGTCACGGATGATTCCCGGTTCCACCGCCAGCCACAGGAACAGGGCCAGTGATGCTAAAAACACTTCCACCATCATGCCGGCGGCACTCACCAGGATGCGCCTGCCCTTGGCCGGGAAAGCAGAAGCGGCCGAGGCATCTACAAACGGCACCGGTGTCAGTACCAACAATGCCACGCCCATACTATGCACTTCGCCACCCCATACCTTGACCGCGAAAGCGTGGCCGAGCTCGTGCAAGGCCTTGAGCAGAGTGAAGCACAACCACAACAACACCCAGTTCCTAGGTGCCAGTGTGGTGTCAACAATATGACTACTGAGTGCAGTCCAGTGTGAGGCAGCGAGAATCAGTGCGCTCGCCACCACCAGCAACCACAGCAACCCTGCCTGCCAACTGAACAGGGGTTTAATGAGCGGCAGGGCGCGCTGTAAAAACTTATCCGGATCGACCAGCGACCAGCGCTGCGAAAGCGGACTCAGGTAACGACGCTTGCGGGTAAGGCGCTGCGCATGCTGGTAGCGACGAAACAGTTCCTGTGTATCGGGTGAAACATCGCAGTGCAGGACATCGGTACTGTGCAAACGCCCCAGCAATTGAATGATCTCGTCCTGGCTGGGAACACTCGCCTCGCCAAGCTTGTTGAGCGCCGCATCCCAGATCGATTGCAGCGTACGAGTACCGTCCATCTGGCTTATCAGGTACCAGGCCGTCGGTGTGAATTGATAATGACGCCCCGTACTCTGATCGTGCAGCACATACCAGAGCTCTCCCCGGTAGTGGCGTGGTTCCACTACGGCCTGGCTGCGCAAACGGGGCTTGAGCTCCGCGACGCGATACCAGGATTTGCTGTTGGGATTTGCTTGCATGGTTGTTTTCCTCAGCCCAGCCACGACCAGGTCCACACCCGCAGCCAGTTAACCAGGCTGTGGGTCCAGATCCAGATGAGTTTGCGCCGCTCGATGTTTATTTTTGCGATGCCCTGCATGCCCGGTCGCAAGTGTTCAGTACTGCCCTGCAGGCTGGCCTCCACGCGAAAGTAGTTGCGGCCATCTTGCGCCGTGGAAACCGGGGTAATCTTTTCCACGGTGACGGGCATCAATTCATTGGGAAGTGCGGAAAGTATCAACTGCCCGGTCTGGCCTTCGGCAAGCTCAAAAATTTCCCGCTCGTCCACCTGCACAATCACCCGGTAGGAATTCAGCGGCGCAATGGTAAACAAGACCCGGCCGCGCTCGACCGGCGCGCCCAATTGCTGGTAGAGATCACCGCTGACCACCACACCATCAAAGGGGGCAACGAACTCGGTGCGGCTCAACTGCGCATCGAGCAGTTGCAACTGCGCATCAGCCTGCTCAACCTGGGCATTGAGAATGCCGATCTGGGCGCGGTCATGATTGCCCAGCGCCTCACGGTATTCTTTCTGCAGTTGCGCCCGCTGTCCGCTCCAGCGCAAACGCTCCAGGCGCAGATCCTGGTCATCCAGTGAGCCGAGAATTTGCCCGCTGGTGACAATGTCGCCCGGCCGAACATCGGCGGACTTGATGAAGCCGTCCATTGGCGCCACGACCACGCGCTGTATCGAACCTTCCAGCACAGCATTGCCAGAACTGCGGTAGTCGCCGTTGACCAGGCTGAGCGAGATGATGACTGCAGCCAGCGTTGCCGTGACCAGTTTCAGTACGGGGTGAGAAGGTCCCAGCAACCGGTGCATAAAACCCTTGCCCGAATCCCACAGTTGCAACAGCGCGGGCCGTTCCTGGCGGCGCTTCAACTCGAGGATGGGACCCAACAGTGCGGCGATAACTTCGAAATGCTTGATGCTTTCTGCATCGAAGGGTTTATCTTGCAGGCGTTCGAAACAGATGGCACCGACCAGAGAACCTTCGCTGGACATTGGCACCGTGCACACACTGCCGGTCCGGTGTTGGCGACAGAGCTGTGTGTGAGCGCTGAGAATCTGATCATCGCTGGCCAGTTCAGTGGGGTAGCACAGGGCAGATTGCTGTTGCAGTGCCTCGGTCATGGCCAGTTCCAGTGCGCGGGCCAAATTGGTCTGCCCGTCAAAATTGGCGCTGTTGGACATGGCCTGCAGCACAACTGTGTGTTTGCGGACAAAGCCGAAGCTGACTCGTTCGCACTGCAGGCTGTTGGCCAATTCGGTGGCACAGGCGGTGGCGGCAGATTGAAAGTGCGCGTGCTCAAGACTGGCGGCAACAATCTGCAAAACCTTGACGGGCAGTTCGCTGTCCACACCGGTATCTTGCTGCAAGCTGAACTGCAACCACATGGAGCCCCACTGCAGCATTTGCATGATGGCGCGCTGGTGCTGCTCATCAGAACCTTCGATTTCGATAGCGATAACGCCTTGCATGGTGCCGTCGATGAGGATGGGACAGGCGATATTCAAGGGCACGATTTGGTCAGCCCCGGTAGCTTGTTGCTGACAGCACACGACGGGCTTGCCTTGCGACAGTGCCCTGGCGGCGGCGGTTTTCAATCCTGCTGTGGTATCAGTGTCAGCGGGCCAGTTGGCGGTTAGTCGGGGATGATCAGCAGCGGCGGTGTCACAGGAATAGACTGCGGCGCAGACCACGCCGGGTATAATCCGACACTGCGTGGCAAGCCAGGAATTTGTTATCGTAGGCGACAGTGACTGATGACCATTCATGCGTTTTCAACCGTTCGTTAACGTCTATCCTTTATATACATGCATTAATTAGACCATTATCGCGAAATGCAGCTAAATATCGTTAACTTCGTTGAAAACACGCTTACGCCGAAATTGGCATTTTTATCCTGTGAACTAGTTCACAGGCAGGAAAACGGCGGGATTGACAAAAAAGGGCAGTAGCGGACAAAAAGGGGCTAAACAGGCCCCAAAAGGCGATGAACAGTACTTATTGGGGTATGCGACGCCCTGCTGGCTAGGAGCGGTGCTTATCGGTAAGCCGAATAGTCTCGGCGAACATCTCGGGACGAAGATCACCCATTACATTGACCACAACCACTTCGAAAGCATCACAGTTAATAACGGTGAGACCCACAATGCGCTCGCCCCGGGTTTTTATCAGCAGCACCGTACGTTCTCCTTCTTCACGCACTGTGATCACCGGCACCCAGCCCTGCTGCTGCAGTTTCTGGCTCATTTTGTCGATGCGCTCTACCACCCGCGCACCATCGCCGACGATGTCGTAGGTTTTTATGCGAACACCGTCCAGATTTCGCAGCAGCATCCCGGTGGCGGGGTCATCCTCCATATTCGAGGCGGCAAAGTGCAGCAGTGACGACCCCAACGACAGTGACATCGTTGTGTTTACATCTCTAAAACCCAATGAATCCAGGTCGGCATAGCCTTCGTTGTTAGACGAAGCGGTAATGCCACAACCCACCAATGACAAGGCCAGTGTCAGCGCAGCCAGAACTCTACCGTATTGAATCAGGTCCATGCCCATTTACTCCGCGTCGATATCGACGTTGATTTGATCCATCACCATGTTGAGCTGGCTGGGATCAATTTCACCAATGATGTTGACAAAAACCGCCTCCTCCGCGTTGACCGTCATCACTGACAGGCCCTGAATGCCGGTGTCATCTGCCTTCATAAATATCTGCACTTCTTCATCGCTTTCCCTGACCTGCACTACCGGCTGCCAGCCGGCCTTTTCCAGTATGCGACTTACGCTGGCAATCTGCTCCCGCGCTGGCGCCAACTGCCCGTCAGTGGAGTACACGTTGACTCGCACCGCGTCCAGGCTGCGCATCAATGCCGCAGCCTCGGGGTTCTCTTTTTTGCTGGCTGCAGCCATAAATTTCAGCAGGAAACCGCTAATATTTACCATCACCCTGGGTTCACCATAGACGCTGTTCAAGGTGTCAAAGTCCACATAGCCCGGCGCTTCCTGCAGCTTATTATCCTGCGCCGCCAGCGGAAAACTGAGACAGGCTGTTAAAATCAGGATTAGCCATCTGTTCATAATATGTACTCCTTGTGTAAGACAGTTTGCAGACTCAGAGTCCGCCATGTTCGCTCGCTTACCGGGTTAATCAGGCCACTACCGATAGCGTGATTGATCTCGACATTGGCTCTCTGCCCGGCCTGGTTGATGTAAGCCAGGGCCAGCGCCAGTTCGCGACGGCCCTGGTTAATTTCGGCGGCGCTGGGTTGATTCGAATCGCCCAGGTTTGCCACCACCAACACCAGCGGCAGACAGGCAATGACGACGCCGCGCCGCAACCAGGTCCAATGCGTTGGTGACCAGGCCGTAGAGGGGCGAGACAGTGCCAACAACTTGCGACGCAGCGGTCGCGGTGCCTGTCTTGCAGGCAGTCCAGCCAGTAATTGTTGTAACTGCTGTGCGTCGGTAAGCTCCTGTGCCAGCGGCGGGCTTGCACTGGCCGCTTTTTCCAGGGCAGCTACCTCGGCAGCACTGAGTTCCTCGTCCAGCAGGGCATTGATCTGCGCTTCCCAGTCGATCTCGTTCATGGCTTAAGCTCCGCCAGTTGCTCTCGCAAGAGCTTGCGAGCCCGGTGCAGGTAGACTTTCACCTGCGACAGGCTCAGGTTCATGGTTTGCGCTACCGCCTCATAGCTATGCTGTTGTACATCCCGGAGTATCACCAGTGACCGATAGGGCTCACTCAGTGCCGCTATGGCCTGGGCCAACCACTGTGATAATTCGCTCTGTTGTGTAGTCATCATCGGACCACCCTCTTGCAGCATATGGCTGTCATCCAGTTCAGTCTCCGGTCGGCGCCTGCGCAGCCGGTCAAAACACTCGTTGCGCGTTACTTTCATCAACCAGGGCTTTATCCGGGCCGGATCCACCGACTCGCGATGCCTCCACAGGCTGGTAAAGGCCTCCTGGGTGGCATCTTCTGCCTCAGTACCATCTTTGAGCAGATATCGCGCCAGCGACCACACGTCGTCCTGATAGTCTTTGACCCACTGTCGGTAAATCTTGCGCATGTAATAAGAATAAACGCAGCAACATCCAATTTGTTACAAATTCGGGGGATTTAATTTTTCGCCAGCATGCCACCGGCAAGCGGCCAGACCGCATAGATTTGTCGGTGCCGCACAATTCGGTTAACTTTATCGTCACTTCTTCGACGAGGGAGGCCAGCTATAAATCCAGGAGAACGACTTGATACTGAGCAAAACCAGTGACAATCTGACCAACACAAGTGGCACCACAATCAAACGTCGCCAGTTGTTAAAGGGACTGTCAGCTACCCTGGGCGTGCTGTCCCTGCGCGGCTTTTCAGTTCATGCCGCCGCGTCCACGCACTTCACCCACAGTGTGGCCAGTGGAGACCCGCTGGCGGATCGAGTGATCCTGTGGACGCGCATGATCCCCGGCGGCGGCGAACATCGCCAGCTCTCCTGTCACTGGGAAGTAGCCACGGACCCCGCTTTTAGTAACATTGTAGTCGCTGGTGACGTGACCACCTCGGCGGACAGGGATTACACCGTCAAGGTAGATGCCAGCGGCCTGAAACCCGCCACCCGCTATTATTATCGCTTCACCAGTGCAGGGGTAAGCAGCCCAACCGGACGAACCAAAACCCTGCCCAGGGGGCCGGTAAAGGAATTTCGCATGGGCGTCACTTCCTGCGCCAACTACCCGCAGGGATACTTTCATGGCTACCGGCATATGGCCGAGTCCGAACTGGACCTGGTAGTACACCTGGGCGATTACATCTATGAGTACGCCGAAGGTGTTTACGCTGACGAAGTAGCGCTTGAGCAACTGGGCAGGCACGTGAAACCCACCACCGAAACGATCTCCCTGGATGACTACAGAACTCGATACGGCCTGTATCGCAGCGATGCGGATTTACAGGCCTTGCACCTGCGCCAGCCATTTATCTGCGTGTGGGACGATCATGAGTTGGCCAACAATACCTGGCAAAACGGTGCCGAAAATCACAGCGAAGATGAGGGCGAGTTCCTGCTTCGCATGGCCCAGGCTCGCAAGGCTTACCACGAGTGGATGCCCATTCGTGAAACAGGTGACGGTGTCCAGGCTCCCATCTACCGTAGCTTCAAAATAGGTGACCTGGCGGACCTGATCATGCTGGATACACGCCTGCACGGCCGCGAAAAGGGTCTGGTCTACTCCGAGGACCTGCCCATGCGTTCGGCCTTCTATCGCGTCGACCCTGCGGGTCAGGGCAGCTTGATTGACGAAGCCACGGCAGACACCCTGCCGGCAGATGAGGTCGTGCGCCTGCCTGTTCCGTTCGATTTCAGCAGCGGCAAACCCGTAGCGGTAACCGACTATAATCGTATTGCATCACTGACCCCGGAAACCATGCCCCCACATTGGCACCTGCTGCCCGATACCGATCGTTTCACGGCAGAGCAGCTCAATATAGAGAGCCGTAGCATACTCGGTGACGACCAGGAAGCCTGGTTGGCTGAAGCCTTACAGAGCAGCAAGTCCCGTGGTGCTACCTGGCAAATACTGGGCCAGCAAGTATTGATGGGCAAGGTCGGCGTGCCCACCTTGTCTGAAGAAGCTATTCAGGTTGACGATCCGTCGCCGGAGCTAAAGTCTCTGTTGGCGCTGATGAAAGTACTGGCGGCCGCAGAGATGCCACTCAACCTGGATGCCTGGGATGGATATCCCGGTGCCAGAGATCGCGTTTTCGAACAGTTACAGAAAAGCGCCGCCAACCCGGTAGTGCTGGCCGGTGATACCCATAATGCCTGGGCCTTCAACCTGGCTGACGCCAACGGCCAGGCCATCGGTATCGAGATAGGCACACCCGGTATCACCAGCCCGGGCATGGAGGGCTTTATCCCGGCTGATCCCGCTGAACTGGCCCAGGCACTGCGCGCCTGCAGTCCAGAAATTTATGACCTGGATACATCGCGAAGGGGCTGGTCTAAAGTGATCTTCACGCCGCAGGCCGTCACTAACCAATGGTTTTTTGTCGACAACATCCTCGACCAGGAATACACGATATCAAGCTCCGAGATAATGCAGTGCAAAGCGGGCGACAGAAAATTTAGCTAACCATTAGCGCCGGCCACTACAATGGGCAACATCAGTAGTTTTTACTCTGGTCCCAAACTTGTACACTCAGTCCACTGAAAATGAGGTAAGGGACAAGCATGACCGATACCACGACTTACACACCTCCCAAGGTCTGGATCTGGGACTCGGAGAGCGGCGGCAAGTTTGCCAATATCAACCGACCCGTGGCAGGCGCCACCCATGAGCAAGACCTGCCAGTGGGCGAACACCCTCTGCAGTTGTACTCGCTGGCCACCCCCAACGGCGTGAAGGTCACGGTATTACTGGAGGAACTGCTGGCGCTGGGCAAGACTGGCGCTGAGTACGACGCATATATCATTAATATTGGTGAGGGCGCCCAATTCAGTAGCGGCTTTGTAGCGGCCAATCCAAACTCAAAAATTCCGGCCCTGGTCGACATGAGCGCAAACCCGCCTATTCGTGTTTTTGAATCTGGTGCCATTCTTGTTTACCTGGCTGAGAAGTTCGATGCCTTTCTACCCAAGGACCCGGCCGGACGCGCGGAATGCATGTCCTGGTTATTTTGGCAGATGGGCAGCGCGCCCTTTCTGGGTGGGGGTTTCGGCCATTTCTATGCCTACGCGCCGGAGAAGTATGAGTACCCCATCAATCGCTACGCCATGGAGGTCAAACGTCAACTGGATGTGTTGGATCAAAACCTGGCCTCGCGGCGCTACCTGTGTGGCGACGAATACAATATCGCCGACATCGCCAACTGTGCCTGGTATGGCGCCCTGGTGCTGGGCACCATATATGAAGCCCAGGAATTTCT
>SMVB01228021.1_pt1 | contig 15019 bp, 8 predicted proteins | sample 2456461 | NCBI WGS metagenome assembly SMVB01 (sample SAMN11095934, study PRJNA526329) | marine sediment metagenome | biome: Marine sediment; feature: Surficial sediment; material: Deep marine sediment; isolation source: Hadal surficial sediment | place: Pacific Ocean | collected 2014-05 | depth 0-1... | reverse complement strand
GATATTCAACGAGCCGCCGGTTCCCTGAAGGTCGATTTCCATGGTCGCCGTGTAGGCCGGCCAGTGATGCGGCTGTAGCCAGCTGGTTCCCATCGTCGCCACGCTGCCATCGTCGAAGGTCACGATCATCCATTGGAAATCGTCGCGATTGTAGGGTTTGAAAACCTTACTGGCCGATTTGGCATAAACCTCTACGGGCTTCTTCCCCTCCAGGTACCACAGGATCAGATCGACCATATAGGTGAGCGTGTTGATCGACGGCGTCGTGTTGGGAGACCGCCGGGCGACGGCTTCGCCAACCGCCCGTGTGACGTAGATTTTACCCAGGGCCATTATCACGTCACCCAGTTGCCCGGATACGACCGACTGTTTGGCCAGCAGATAACGCTTTCTAAAGCGCTGGGTGTAGCCGATGTAGACAGGAGATTCGCTTTGCTTGGCCGTGGCGATGATGTCGTCGGCTTCGTCCAGATTCAGAACGAAGGGTTTTTCGATGAGCACCGGTTTGCCGAGCGACGCCGCCAGCTTCGCCGGGCCATAGTGCGATTCTTCATCCGTCGATACGATGACGGCCTGCACCCGATCGTCGCGGATGGCCTCTTCATAGTTCTCGGTGACCTGGTCCGCGTTGACCGCTTCGGCCAGCTTGCCGAGTTTCTCGGCATCGATGTCGCAAACCGCCAGATGACCGATTTGGGGAATTTGCGAACAGGAATGCGCCCGCAGCGTTCCGATCCCCCCCCGCGCCAATTACAGCAACACCGATAGTATCCATCTTCAACTCCACAGTTATTTTTGTTTCTTAGGGGCCTGTTGGCCTTCCCGGATTGAACGTGCCGAAGCAGCCGCTCAATTTGCCTCAAATGAGTAGGGCTGCCAACCATCCTCCGGCGTTGACAATTTATCGTCGAGCCGTCAGCGATAGCGTACGGTGGAAAGCATGAACGAAAGCGGGAAATGGCAGTTCTGGATCGACCGCGGCGGGACGTTTACCGACGTCGTCGCGCGCCGGCCCAACGGCTCGCTGGCGACCTACAAGCTGCTGTCGGAAAACCCCGAGCACTACCGTGACGCCGCGGTGCAGGGCATCCGCGAGGTTCTCGGCGTTGCCGTTGGTGATCCGATCCCGGCCGAGCAAATCGATGTCGTCAAGATGGGCACCACGGTAGCCACCAACGCACTGCTCGAGCGCAAAGGCGACCGCACGGTATTGGCGATCACGCGCGGTTTTCGCGACGCCTTGCGCATCGGCTATCAGGCGCGCCCGCGCCTGTTCGACCGCCATATCGTGCTGCCCGAGTTGCTTTACGAAAGCGTCGTCGAGATCGGCGAGCGCGTTGGCGCCCACGGCGATGTGCTGACGCCGTTCGAGGGGGCGGGCGCGCGGGCCGGTTTGCAAGCCGCCTACGATTCCGGCATCCGCGCCATCGCCATCGCCTTCATGCACGCTTACCGCTTTCCGGCGCACGAACAGGCCTGCGCCGAACTGGCGCGCGAGATCGGTTTCACCCAGGTCTCGGTGAGCCATCAGGTGAGCCCGCTGATCAAGCTGGTCGGGCGCGGCGACACCACCGTCGTCGATGCCTATCTGTCGCCGATCCTGCGCCGCTATGTGGATCAGGTGGCCAGTGAACTCGGCGGCGTCAAATTGATGTTCATGCAGTCGAATGGCGGGCTCACCGACGCCCGCATGTTTCAGGGCAAGGACGCCATATTGTCGGGACCGGCGGGCGGCGTTGTCGGCGCCGTCGAGGTCAGCGCGGCTGCCGGCTTCGGGCGCATCATCGGCTTCGACATGGGCGGCACCTCGACCGACGTCACCCATTACGACGGCGAATACGAGCGCGCCTTCGAGACCCTGGTTGCCGGCGTGCGCATGCGCGCGCCGATGATGCATATCCACACCGTCGCCGCCGGCGGCGGCTCGATCTGCCAGTTCGACGGTGCGCGCTACCGCGTCGGTCCGCACAGCGCCGGCGCCAATCCGGGCCCGGCGAGCTACGGCAAGGGTGGGCCGCTCACGGTCACCGACTGCAACGTCATGCTGGGCAAGCTGCAGCCCGAGTATTTCCCCCATGTGTTCGGACCCAACCAGGACCAGCCGCTGGACGCCGCCGTGGTGGACGAGAAGTTCGCCGCGCTCACCGCCGATATTCGCACCGCCACCGGCGACACCAGAACGCCGGTCGAGGTCGCCGACGGGTTTCTGAAAATCGCGGTCGAAAACATGGCCAACGCGATCAAGAAGATATCGGTGCAGCGCGGCTACGATGTCACCGAGTACACGCTGTGCAGTTTCGGCGGCGCGGCCGGCCAGCATGCCTGCCTGGTTGCCGACGCGCTGGGCATGACGCGGGTGCTCTCCCATCCGTTGGCCGGCGTGCTGTCGGCCTACGGCATGGGCCTGGCCGACGTGCGGGCGCTGCGCGAGCAATCGGTCGAAGCGCCTCTGTCCGGCGATACGATTGATGAGGCGGCGGCGTTGCTCGACCGCATGGCAGGCGACGCCATGGCGGAAGTCCAAGCCCAGGGGATCGCCGACGAACGCATCGAGGTGTTGCGCCGCCTGCATCTGAAATATGACGGCACCGATACGCCGCTGATCGTCGATTTCGCCGAAGCCGCCGCCATGGCCGAACAGTTCGAGACCCTGCACCGCCAGCGTTACGGCTTCGTCATGGCGGAAAAGGCGCTGATCGTCGATACCGCTTCGGTCGAGGTGGTCGGTGGCAGCGGCGACAGCATCGGCGTCGCGTTGCCCAACATTGCAGAGACAGCGGAGGCGGGCGTGCTGGCGACGGTCGAAACCCACATGGCGGGCGCGGCGCACGCGACGCCGGTCTACGACCGCGCGGCGTTGACCCCGGGGGCCGCCATCGACGGCCCGGCGATCATCCGCGAGGCGGTGGCGACGACCATCGTCGAACCGGGCTGGCGCGCCAGTTTCACCGAACGCGGCGACCTGGTGCTCGAACGGGTGGCGCCGCTGGCGCGCACGGCGGCCATCGGCACCTCGGTCGATCCGGTGATGCTCGAAGTGTTCAACAATCTCTACATGTCGATCGCCGAGCAGATGGGCTTCACCCTGCAGAACACCGCCTATTCGGTGAACATCAAGGAGCGGCTCGATTTCTCCTGCGCGGTGTTCGATCCTGCCGGAAATCTGGTCGCCAACGCACCGCACATGCCGGTCCATCTGGGTTCCATGAGCGAGAGCGTGCGCGTGGTGATCCACGAGAACGAAGGCCGGATGAAGTCCGGCGACGTTTATGTGCTCAACGCGCCCTACAATGGCGGCACCCATTTGCCCGACGTCACGGTGGTGACGCCGGTGTTCGATGAAGCGGGCGCGGATATTTTGTTCTATGTCGGCAGCCGTGGGCACCATGCCGATATCGGCGGGCTGACCCCGGGCTCGATGCCGCCGCACAGCCGCGTCGCCGAGGAAGAGGGCGTGCTGATCGACAATTTCAAGCTGCTCGACGGCGGCAGTTTCCGCGAAGCCGAATTCCGCGCGCTGCTGGCGTCGGGAACGTATCCGGCGCGCAACATCGACCAGAACATCGCCGACATCCGCGCCCAGCTCGCCGCCAACGAGAAGGGCGTCAGCGAATTGCGCAAGATGGTCGACCATTTCGGTCTGGCCACCGTGCACGCCTATATGGACCATGTGCAGGACAACGCCGAGGAATCGGTGCGCCGCGTCATCGATGTGCTGCGGGACGGCGACTTCACCTACCCCATGGACGATGGCAGCGAGATCAAGGTGCGCGTGACCATCGATGCCGCGCGCCGCCGGGCGACGGTGGATTTTACCGGCACCAGCACCCAGCGCGACAACAACTTCAACGCCCCCAGCGCGGTCTGCCGCGCCGCCGTTCTGTATGTTTTCCGCACCCTGGTCGACGACGACATTCCCCTGAACGAGGGCTGCCTCAAGCCCATCGACCTGATCATTCCCGAAGGCTCGATGTTGGCGCCGCAATATCCCGCCGCCGTCGTCGCCGGCAATGTGGAGACCAGCCAGGTCATTACCGACGCGCTCTACGGTGCGCTCGGCGTCATGGCGGCGGCGCAGGGCACCATGAATAATCTGACCTTCGGCAACGCGCGCTACCAGTATTACGAAACCATCTGCGGCGGCTCGGGCGCCGGCCCCGATTTCGACGGCACCTCGGCGGTGCACACCCATATGACCAATTCGCGCCTGACCGATCCGGAGGTGCTCGAATGGCGCTTCCCGGTGGTGCTGGAAAGCTTCGAAATCCGCGCCGGGTCGGGTGGCGAGGGCGCGCACCGAGGCGGCGACGGCGTCGTGCGGCGTCTGCGCTTCGAAGAGGCGATGGAGGTGATGATGCTGTCGAACCACCGTATCGTCGCCCCCTATGGCCTGAATGGCGGCGGCGACGGGGCGCTGGGGCGCAACTGGATCGAGCGCGCCGACGGCAGCCGCCATGAGATGACCGGCACCGACAAGGCCGACATCGCCGTCGGCGATGTCTTCGTCATCGAAACGCCGGGCGGCGGCGGTTATGGAACCGCGACGGCGGCGAAAAAGGCAGCGGAATAGGCCGCCGAGAAAATGACCGCCTGGGCGCGTCTGCGTTCGGCGAATGCATCCCTTGCGTAATTGCCGCTTCGGCGTCGGTGGCGCGGGTGATATGTAGCGGGGCATAACGGGGCAGGCGGATGGCGCCGCCGCGTTTTTTGATTCTTTACTCAAGACAGGTTTTCGCGTGCCCGCTCCCGCATCGCCTCGGCTTCTCATCGTCATCCTCGCATCGATTACCGCGCTGGGGCCGATGTCGATGCAGATATTTCTGCCGGCGCTGCCGGCGATCCAGGATGCGTTCGGGGTGTCGGCGGGACAGGCTCAGCTCGTCCTGTCGGCCTCCTTGGCCGCCATCGCATTTTCCAGCCTGGCCTACGGTCCGGCCTCGGACCGCTATGGCCGCCGCCCGGTGTTGGTCGTCGGTCTGGTGATCTTTCTGGTCGGCTCCATCATGTGTGCGGTGGCGCCGTCGATCTCGTTTTTGATCGCGGGCCGCGTCGTCCAGGCGGTCGGCGGCGCCGCCGGCATGGTGCTCAGCCGCGCCATCATCCGCGATCTGTATGACCGCGAAACGGCGGCGCGAATGCTCGCCTACATGGTGACGGCCCTGGTGATCGCGCCGATGGTGGCGCCGCTGATCGGCGGGATTATCAATGATATTTCGGGCTGGCGGTCGATCTTCGGATTTACCGGGGTCATCGGCCTGGCCTCCCTCGCGCTGGCCTTTCCCCGGGTGCCCGAGACCTTGGCCCATCCGCAGCGCGATCAGTCGCTCGGCGGCATGCTGATGGATTTTGTCTCGCTGCTGCGAATCCCGGCCTTCCTCGCCTATGCCGGCCAACTCAGTTTCGGTCTCGGCATGTTCATGGCCTTCATCGGCGGCGCGCCGTTTGTCGTGGTGCGCGTGCTCGGCCGCCCGCCGACCGAGCTGGGCGTGCTGCTGCTGATCATTACCGCCGGCTTCATGGCCGGCACCTTCATCACGGCGCGGATTGCCGGGCGCGTCGGCGTCGACCGCATGATCAGGTTCGGCAGCGGCCTTGCCGTGGCCTTCGGCGTGCTGTTGGTGGCCCTGGCGTTGGCCGGCGAGTGGACGGTGTGGGCGATATTCCTGCCCGGCACCGGCATGGCGTTCGCCAACGGCCTGATCATGCCTAACGCCCAGGCCGCCGCGGTAAGCATCAATCCGCGCATCGCCGGCTCGGCGTCGGGCCTGATGAGTTTCCTGCAGATGGCGACTGGCGCGGTCTTCGCCCAGCTTGCCGGGGTGCTGCAGGACGGCACGCCCCTGCCCATGGTGTTCGTGGTGATGACGGCGTCGGTGCTGGGGTTCGTGTCGATTATGTTTCTGCCGCGGGCGGACCGCCGCGCCTGAAGCTGCGGTAAAATTGTATTCTCTAAGTGACGGTTTGGGGATTAATCTCCCTTATTTCTGAACTTTGGAGACCGAAGATGACCGAGAGCGACAAGGTGTTTGCCGGGTCCATTCCCGAGCTCTACGACACTTACTTGGTGCCGATGATATTCGAGGATTACGCGAGCGACCTGGCTGGCCGAGTGGCCGCCCTCAATCCCGAGACTGTTTTGGAAACCGCGGCGGGCAGCGGTGTCGTAACCCGGGCGCTGGCGGGCCGTCTCGGTCCGGCCGCCCGCTATGTTGTTACCGATCTTAACCAACCGATGCTCGATCATGCGGCGCAACGTCAGGGCCCGGACGAGCGTATTACCTGGCAGCAAGCCGACGCGTTGAACTTACCCTTCGAGGACGCCTCTTTCGATGCGGTCGTCTGCCAGTTCGGCGTGATGTTTTTTCCCGACAGGGTTGCCGGATACACGGAGACGCGGCGCGTGTTGAAGCCAAACGGCCGGTTTCTGTTTAGCGTTTGGGACCATATCGGCGTGAACGAGTTCGCCGATATCGTAACCCAGTCGGCGGCATCGATATTCCCCGAAGATCTGCCACAATTTTTGGCCCGGACGCCCCACGGGTACCACGATGTGGGCACGATTCAGGAAAATCTGGCCGAAGCTGGCTTTGCCGACGTAACGATCGCCACCCTGGCGCAGAGAAGTCCTGCTCCTACCCCCCCGTCATGCGGCCATCGCATATTGCGAAGGCACACCGCTGCGAAATGAAATCGAGGCGCGCGACCCGAGCCTCACTGATGATGTGACTGACCGTGCGACTGAGGCGATAGCGGAACGCTATGGCAACGGACCGGTTGTCGCTAAGATTCAGGCGCACATTGTGATAGCGGCCGGCTGAGCGCAGCTTCAGCCCTAATCCCCCCGCGCGACGCCTTCGCGGCGGGGATCGGCGCCACCTTGCAAGCCATCCTTTGTGACCGCGATGCCGTGCAGACCGCTGTTGAGGTCGCGCCTCCGCGTTTCGTGGCCGCGCGCCGCCAGGCCGGGTTCGAGCAGAAGGGCTTTGGTGCCGGCTTCGAAATCGGTGACGCCGTTGCGGTTGACCACGTGGCCGAGGTCGATCGCCGCCTGAATATCGAGGCCCCAATCGAGCACCGCGACCAGGGTCTGCGCCACATACCCGATGATGCGGCTGCCGCCGGGCGAACCGATGACGAGCTCGAGCTTGCCGGTGCTATCCAACACCATGGTCGGCGCCATGGAACTGCGCGGGCGCTTGCCGGGTTCGACCCGGTTGGCGATCGACCTGTTGTAGAGGGCGGGCGGGAAGGAAAAATCGGTCAGCTCGTTATTGAGCAGAAATCCGCGCACCATCATTTGCGACCCGAAGGCGCCTTCGATGGTGGTGGTCATCGATATGGCGTTGCCGTCGCCGTCGACGATGGAAATATGGCTGGTGCCCGGCCGGCCCTGGCTGGCGTCGGGCGCGAACCGGGAGCCGCCGCGCCACGGCGGATTGCCGGCGGCGGCGGGGGTGGAAAGCGTCTTGTCGCGGGAGATCATTTGCGCCCGCGCCGTCAAATAGGCCGGATCGAGCAGGCCCTTGACCGGGACCGGCACGAAGTCGGCGTCGGCTATGTAGCGCCCGCGGTCGGCGAAGGCGAGCTTGCTGGCTTCGGCGATCAGATGCCAGCTATCGGTGCTACGGGGTCCCAGGCCCGGCAAATCGAAATGTTCGAGGATGCCGAGGATCTGGCCCACCGTGAGTGCACCGGAGCTCGGTGGCCCCATGCCGCAAACCCGGTGGTCGCGATAGGGATGGCAGATCGGCGTCCGCTCGATCACCCTGTAGGCCGCCAGATCGGCTTCGCTCAGGAGCCCCGGGTTGCCGGCCGCGCCTCGGACGGTGGCGGCGATGTCGCGGGCGATGGGGCCCGTGTAAAACGCGCCGGGGCCTTGCCCGGCGATGGCGCGCAGGGTTTCGGCGAACGGCTTGTTGGTGACGATGTCTCCTGCTTTCAGAGGTATGCCGCCGGGAAAGAAATAGGCGGTGGCCGGGCCATAGGTGCGCAGGCGTTCGCCGCGCGCGCCTTGCAGCATCCCCGCGAGGCGTGCGTTGACGGTGAATCCCTTTTCGGCCAATTTGCTCGCCGGCTCGAACAGGCGCGCCCAGGGTAGGCGTCCATGGGCCTTGTGGACCGCGGCGAGCAGCGCCACGGTGCCGGGCGTGCCGACCGCGCGGCCGCCGACCACGGCGTCGAAAAATTTCATCGGGCTGTCGTCTATTCTCAGGAACAACTTTTCCGTTGCCGCCGCGGGCGCGGATTCACGGCCGTCATAGGCGATCAACTCGTTGGTGGCGCCATCGTGGTGGAGCAGGAAGGCGCCGCCGCCGATGCCCGAGCTTTGGGGCTCGACCAGATTGAGGACCAGTTGAACGGCGACCACGGCGTCCGCGGCGCTGCCGCCGGCGCGCAGCATCTGGAGGCCGGCGGCGACCGCATCGGGATGTGCAGCCGCCACCATGTGGCGTTTGGCGGTTGCCAAGTTGTGGCGTTGGATGCTGGTGCCGTCTTCGGGCTGCCGGTCTTGCGCCAGCGCCGGGATGCTCAGCATCGCCAGCAGACAACAGAGGAAACCTGGCAACCAGCGGTGGTGTTGCCGAAAAATGGCGCTGAGGAAAATCCCCATAACCCTAATCTGCCACGAATAACCGACCGTTCCAAGCACTGGTGTGTGGTCGCGCTCTAATGTGATGCGCGGGCGCTTACGGGCGGCAGGTAGGTTTGATATGACTGCCTACATCCTCTAGCATACCATAGGGTCGGGCCCGCCGGTTTGCGCGCCGTTTTCTGGCCACACATGCGCAGGAAGAGAGTGGTAAATGCGCAAGGTCCTCATCGGTGTCGTTATCCTGCTCGCTGTGCTGGTGGCGGCTGCTTTTGTCGGACCACGGTTTATTCCCGGCGACGCAATGAAAGCGCGGATCGCGGCGCAGGTGCGCGCGGCGACCGGCCGCGAATTGAGTATCGACGGCGACCTGTCCTTCACCTTGCTGCCGACGCCCGGGGTCAAGGTTTCCGGTCTGCGGCTGTCGAACATCGAAGGCGCGCAGGCCGACGATATGGTGCGGCTGAAGTCGGCCCAGGTCGCGGTGGCGTTGAGGCCGCTGATCGCCGGCGTCATCGAGATCCAGCGCATCGTGCTGGTCGAGCCGGTGTTCGAACTAGAGCAGTTCGCCGACGGCGTGAACAATTGGACCCTGTCGCCGGCCGCTCCCCCGGCGGGGCAGGGCGGCGGCGATACGGGCGGCGAAACCGCTTCGGGGCGCTCGGCGGCGTCGGTACAGCTCAACGATTTGGTCGTGCGCGGCGGCACTGTCGTCTTTCGCGGCCCCGGCATAACCGAGCGGATCGAAGGCATCAACATGTCCTTCAGCGCGGGTTCGTTGCGGGGACCGTTCCAGGCTGAAGGCGAGGTCGTGTTGCGCGGTATGCGGGCAAGCCTGCGCGCCGCGATCGGCGAATTGGTAACCGACCGGGCGATCCCGGTCAGCGTGACCGCCGGCGTGCAGGATTCCGAGCTGTCGTTTTCCGGGCGCTTGTCTGGTTTCCCCAACGACCCCCGGATCGCCGGCCAGTTGGAAGGCAGGGCGGCGGACGTCGCGGGCCTGATAAAAGCGGTTTCCGGCCAGCCGCCACCTGTCGCCCTGAGCGGCTTGCCGCTGGAATTTAAAGGCGGCGTATCGGCCAGCCGCGACGCTGTCGCGTTGAATGATCTGTCGGTCGAGTGGGGGGCAATCGGCATCACCGGAGCCGTCACCATAGCCTTGGGCGAAACGCCCGAAATCGGCCTGATCCTGAACGTCGGACAGCTCGATCTGGATCGGCTGCTGAAAGAATTCATAGCGGCACAAAGTAAGAAAGACGTTTCGCCGCCGCGCGCCAGCGACGCCCCGCCCGGCGGCCCGGCCAAGGCACAGACTGCCGCGCCAGCCGGCGGAGGGGCGGTGCCTAAAGCAGCCGCATCGTTCGCTCTGCCGTCGTCGTTCAACATGGCGCTCGAGACCAGAATTGAGGCGCTTCTCTACCGCGGCGGGGTCGTCCGACAAGTGGCGTTGAACGCGCAATTGAGCGATGGCGTGGCAACAGTTTCGCAATTGACCGCCCAATTACCCGGCAGCGCCGATATTTCCCTGTTCGGGTCCGTGACGGCGCGCGATGGCGTGCCGGCCTTCAGCGGCCAGGGCGAGGTCAATGCCGACAATCTACGAGGCTTGTTATCATGGCTTGGCGTCGACGTGTCGGCGGTGCCGTTGGACCGGCTGCGCAAGTTGGCGTTGACCGCCAAACTGGATGGCGGGCCCGGTAAGCTGAATATAACCGACATCGATCTCGGCTTCGACGGGGCGCGGGTGCGCGGCGGTATCGCGGTTGCATTGCGCAAACGGCTCGGCCTGGGGATCGGTCTGTCGCTCGATAAGCTCAATATCGACGCCTATCTTCCCGCCGCCGCAGCCTCCCCAAAGGGGGCTGGCGCCGCCGCGCCGCCGTCTGCCCAAAAGAAGCCAGATGGCGACACTGCCGCCAAGTCGTCGGGCGCTACCGGTTTGGCCGTTCTCGATAGCTTCGACGCCGTGTTGCAGCTCAAGGCCGGTACGCTGACCTATCGCGGCAAGCGCATCCGGGGCGTGAATATCGATGGCACCCTGGCGGCCGGCGCTCTCGACCTGCGCGATGCGTCGGTGAAAAGTCTGGCCGGCGCCCGCATCCAGGTGTCCGGCAAAATTTCCGGTCTGGCGACCCTGGCACCCACGGTCGATCTCAAATTCGATATAGGCGCCAAACAGTCCGACCGGCTGCTGCAAATGCTGGGGGTGGCGCCATCGTTTACCGTCGGCTCCGGCCGGTTGCGCGGGTCGGTGAAGGGTAATCTCGAAGCCCTGGATATCGACCTGGCTTTGGCGGCGTTGGCAGCCGAACTCACGGCCAAAGGCAAGGTATCCTCGCTCGCCGGCGATCCGCGTTTCGACATAAAGCTGGAGCTGCGCCACGGCGATGCGGGCGCGCTGATTTCACGCCTCGGCGGTAACGGAAAATCCGGCAAGGCGGGGCGTTCGCATGGCGCGCTGCGCGTCTCCGCCGCGATCACGGGCAGCTTGGCTAAAAGCAAGGTGAGCGCCGATGTTAAGGTCGGCGCGGGAACGCTGGCGGTGCAGGGAAAGATTTCGAACCTCGCAACTGCGCAAATGTCGGGTGGCGTGAAAGTGTCGGGGGCTCACCCGGACCTTGCCGCCGCGGTTCGCTTATTTTCACCCGGCTACAAACCGGCCTTGCCGCAGCCGGGACCGCTCAAGTTCACCGCCGATCTGGCGTTCGATCCGACGACCCTGCGCATCGACAATTTGCGCGGCAAAGCCGGGCCGGTGGCGTTCGAGAGCAGCGCCAATGTGGCGCTCGACAGCGTGCGCCCGCGCATCGACGGCGATCTGAAGACCAGTGAAATCATCGTCGACTGGTTTCTGCCGATCCCTAAAAACGGTGCGCCCCGGGCACGTGCGCCGGGGGCCGCGCCGCGCGGCGGTCAACCGGCAGTTAGAGCAAGGCCGGCGGGCGGTCGCTGGTCGAACGAGCGGCTCGACTTTTCCGTACTGCGCAATGTCGATGGCGATATTACCCTGACCGCGCCATCGATCACCTACACCGACCTGACGGTGGATAAACCGAAAATAGTGTTGCGGCTCGCCGATGGCGTTCTCGATCTCCGCGAGCTGTCCGGCCGGGCCTATGGCGGGGCGTTCACTATGACCGGCCAACTGGCTGATAGAAATGTGCCGTCGCTGAGCTATGTGCTGAACATCGAAGGCGCCGACGCGGCCCAGTTCACCCGCGCGACGGGGCAGGAGGGCCGCGGTGTGATGAGCGTTCTCGACCTGCTGTTTCCGGTGTCGAGCGTCAAGATTGTCTCGGGCACCCTCGACGCCAAAATCGATGTCGTGTCGCACGGCCGCAGCGAGCGCGAAATGATTGGCGCTCTGGCGGGTAGCGGCAGCGTCAGGTTCACCAACGTCGTTGCCGAGGGGATCGACGTGTGCCGCATCAGCAACCAATTGGGCAACCTGAACGGCTTGCAGGGATTTCTCGGCCTGTTCCTGTCGGCGCGGGGCGGCGTCACGCGAATTGCCGATTACGCCGGCCGGTTCGATATCTCCCAGGGCATTGCAACGCTGCCGCAGCAGCGCATCAACGCCGACTGCGCGACGATCGACATCAGGGGAAAAGTGGATCTGCCGCGTTGGCTGATCGATATACAGGCCAGGACGCTGTTCCCCCAGCATCCGAAGTTTCCCGGCGTCATCGTCGAAGAGAAAGGCCCGCTGGATGCCCCGAACACGCGGCTGGTCAATTCGAACGAAGTCCAGCAGTACGTCGTCGGTAAATCGGCGGGGTCGATTTTGCGTAAGCTGGTGCCGGGCCTCGGACAACAACCGGCGCCGCAGGATAGCTCGGGCAGCCAACCGGCGCCGCAACCAACCGATCAGCTGCGGGGTCTGTTGAAGGACCTGTTCAAGAACCGTTAAAGGCGCGGAGTTACTTCCGCAAGCTTTCGAGAACGAATACCCGGATCGCGCTGGACAGACTGCCTGCACGCTGTTGGTCGATTTTCGTCACCAGCTCGTTCACCGATACACGCCGTTGTGTGGCAAGGGCGCGCAATTGGTCCCAGAATACCGGCTCCAGCGACACGCTGGTCCGATGGCCGGAGACAACCACGGACCGTTTCTTGCTGACGGCTTGATTTGTGAGATCGCGTATAACTTCTGTTTTCATTTCGGCTCGATCATGTTTTCCGGCCGAACCCAATCATCGTATTGTTCAGCCGTAAGGAACCTAAGCGCTATTGCTGCATCCTTTAGGGTAGTACCGTCTGCGAACGCCTTTTTTGCTACTTTTGCGGCATTATCGTAACCAATATGGGGGTTTAGCGCTGTTACCAGCATCAGCGACTGCGACATGAGTTCGCCGATTCGGTCGGTATTCGCCTCGATTCCCGAAACGCAGCGGTCGGCAAAACTGCGCGCCGCATCGCCGAGCAGCCGCGCCGATTGCAAGACATTATAAATTATCACCGGTTTGAAAACATTGAGCTCGAAATGACCGTTGCTGCCGGCGACGGTGACCGTGACGTTGTTTCCCATGATCTGCGCCGCCACCATGGTGATCGCCTCGGACTGGGTCGGGTTCACCTTGCCCGGCATGATCGACGATCCCGGTTCGTTGGCCGGCAGGCTCAATTCGCCGATGCCGCTGCGCGGGCCGGAACCCAGAAAGCGGATGTCGTTGGCGATTTTCATCACCGCCGCCGCGCCAACGTTGAACGCGCCCGACGCGGCGACCAGCGCATCGTGTGCGGCCAGCCCGGCAAATTTGTTGGGCATGGTCACGAAGTCCTTACCGGTGATGGCGGTGACCTCTTCGGCGAACCGCTCGGCAAAGCCGACCGGGGCATTCAGTCCAGTGCCGACGGCGGTGCCGCCCTGGGCCAATTGGTAAAGCTCGGGCAAGGCGCGGCGCGCGCCGTCAATGACGCCCTGCACTTGGGCCGCATAGCCTGAAAATTCCTGCCCCAATGTCAGCGGGGTTGCATCCTGGGTATGGGTGCGTCCGATTTTTATGATCGACGCGAATTCCGCCGACTTGGCCGCCAGGGCGCCGTGCAGATGCGCCAACCCAGGCAGCAGACGGTCCTCGATCTCGATCGCGGCGGCGATATGCATGGCCGCGGGGAAGGTATCGTTGGACGACTGGCTGCGGTTCACGTGATCGTTGGGGTGAATCGCCGATTTGTCGCCGAGCTTTCCACCAAGAATTTCGTTGGCGCGGTTGGCGATAACCTCGTTGGCGTTCATGTTGGACTGGGTGCCGGAGCCGGTCTGCCAGACCACCAGCGGGAAATTGTCGTCGAATTTGCCGTCGATTATTTCCTGCGCGGCCTGGTCGATCGCCCCGGCGACCTCTTTGTCGAGTTGGCCGAGCGCCAGATTGGCCCGCGCCGCGGCCTGCTTCTGAATGCCGAGCGCGCGTACAAGCGAAAGTGGCATACGCTCGTCGCCGATGGGGAAGTTCTGCAAGCTGCGCTGGGTCTGGGCGCCCCAGTATTTATCGGCCGGAACCTCGACCTCACCCATGGTGTCGGATTCGATGCGGACGTCATGCGTCATAACTGGCTCTCTGTTGTCTGTGGCGCGCATTATCATTTCCCGTGCCCGCAGGTAAAGCCCGAAACGCTAATATAGTCCGGTATTTTAGCCGCATTCGTTGGAAAGCCATATGGGTTCAGCGGTTGCGTTTGGCCGCCGCGATGGCGCGTTTCGCCCCCGGGTGGAGGGTCTGCTTCCCCGAGCCACGGGGCCTTCGCGAACTAAGGCGTTTATTTTTTGCGAAACGTCTCGAGGTTGACCACTTCGGCGGTCGGCTTGCTGACCTCTTTGTCGCTATCATTGTCCGCCGACGCAGCTTCGGGCACCGGAACCAGGTCGCCGGCATCGCGGACCGCCGGCACGCTGCCGCCGCTTCGCCGTGTTGCGGAATTGCCCTCGGGCGCGCCGGCGCCTTCATCGACATTGAACTGGAGCCCGAACTTGACAGAGGGATCGACGAACGCCGACAGCGCGGCGAAAGGAATGGTCAATTCGGCAAGCTGGTTGTCGAAGCTCAAGCCGATGCCGAATGCCTCGTCGCCGACCGTCAGGTCCCAGAACTGATGCTGGACGACAATTGTCATCTCTTCGGGATAACGCTCGCGCAGGAAGTCCGGCATCACGACATCCGGCGCCTTGGTGCGGAAGGTGAGATAAAAATGATGGTCGCCCGACAGCCCGTGTTCGAGTGTGTGTTGCAGCGCCTCGCGCACAACGCCGCGCAACGCATCTTCGACCATTCGATCATATCTGAGAAAATCATCGCTCATCGCAGATTGATGGAAGCGTGACGCGCCGCGCACGTCAACGAAAATGATTCTGAAAATGTGGGCAACCGCAAAATAAATTGCACACGGGTGTTTTAGAAGTGGGGGGCTTCTGTTGCCCGGTGCCCCCCG
>SMVB01008854.1_pt1 | contig 15021 bp, 16 predicted proteins | sample 2456461 | NCBI WGS metagenome assembly SMVB01 (sample SAMN11095934, study PRJNA526329) | marine sediment metagenome | biome: Marine sediment; feature: Surficial sediment; material: Deep marine sediment; isolation source: Hadal surficial sediment | place: Pacific Ocean | collected 2014-05 | depth... | reverse complement strand
GCTCTCCTCGCTATTTATGGAAGGCGGGGCACCCAATTTCGGTTGGACTTTCTACGCACCGTTGTCCACCACCTATGGGCCGCCGAGCACCGATTTTTTCATTCTCGGTATCCATATGATGGGGATCTCTTCGGTCCTGGGGGCGATCAACATCATCGTCACCATCTTCAATCTACGCACGCCCGGCATGACCTTGATGAAAATGCCCTTATTCGTGTGGACCTGGTTAATCACCGCCTTTCTGCTTATTATGGTCATGCCGGTGTTGGCGGGCCTGGTCACCATGATGCTCACCGATCGCCATTTCGGCACCAGCTTTTTTTCCGCCGTCGGCGGCGGCGACCCGGTTATGTTCCAGCACATTTTCTGGTTCTTCGGGCACCCGGAAGTCTACATCTTGATCCTGCCGGGTTTCGGCATCGCCTCACAGATTATTCCCACATTCGCCCGCAAGAAATTGTTTGGCTATGACTCGATGGTGTACGCGACTGTTGCGATCGCAATTTTGTCCTTTGTCGTGTGGGGGCATCACATGTTTACCACCGGCATGCCGCTGGCGACTGAATTGTTCTTCATGTACGCGACCATGTTGATCGCGGTGCCTACCGGTGTGAAGGTATTCAATTGGGTGGCCACCATGTGGCGTGGCTCGATGACGTTCGAAACACCCATGCTGTTTGCCATCGGCTTCGTTATGTTGTTCACCATCGGCGGCTTTTCCGGACTCATGCTGGCGCTGGTGCCGGCTGATTTTCAATACCACGACACCTTTTTCGTGGTGGCGCATTTCCACTATGTCCTCTATCCCGGTGCTATCTTCGGTACCATGGCGGCGGTGTATTACTGGCTGCCCAAGTGGACTGGCCACATGTACGACGAACGCCTGGGTAAAATCCATTTTTGGACCGCGGCGATTGCGGTCAATCTAACCTTTTTCCCCATGCATTTTTCCGGTCTTGCCGGCATGCCCCGGCGGATTGTCGATTACTCCCCCCAATTTGCGGATTTCAATATGGTTTCCAGCATCGGTGCGGGACTTCTGGGCCTGACCCAGATCTTATTCCTGTACATCGTGATCAAGACCATCCGCGGCGGGGAGCCGGCCAGCGCCCGGGTTTGGGACGGTGCCGACGGTTTGGAGTGGACCGTCCCGTCGCCGGCTCCACTTCACACGTTCGACACGCCACCGCCATTCCCACCGAACATGGACACAGACATTAACGAGGGAACACGAGCCCTCAATCAATAGGAACACTTTTCGATGACCGAGCTACGCAACAATCAGCGCAAGCATGTAGTCCTGCTGCTAACGCTAGCGGTGGGTATGTTTGGGTTTGCTTACGCCTTAGTACCGCTTTACGCGGTGTTTTGCGAAGTGACCGGGCTGAACGGCAAAACCTCCGCGCGCGCGGCTGACCCCGTAGCCTTGTCGCAGGTCTCGGATCGCGAAGTAACGGTCCAGTTCCTGGCCCACGTCGGTAACGGCATGCCGTGGGAGTTTCGGCCAACCGAACATCAACTCCGAGTACGACTGGGAGAAATCAACACGACTGAATACTATGCCCGCAACCGTGCCGCTCAGGTAGTGGTCGGGCAGGCGGTGCCCAGCGTTACGCCCGGCTTGGCGGCTAAATATCTGCATAAAATCGAATGTTTTTGCTTCACTCAGCAACGTTTGGAGGCCGGCGAAGACCGGCATATGCCCTTAAGATTTTATATCAGCGACGATCTGCCCGACGAGATCCATACCCTGAGCTTGTCTTATACCCTGTTCAAGGTGGCCGTGGACGAGGCTATGAATTCGAGCACGAGTCTTGCGGGTAATCAGCCATGAGCGAAACCCCTCGCTATCATGTCCCGCATTCGAGCCCCTGGCCGATTATCGGCTCCGTTGCGCTGTTTGTGACGGCCTTTGGCGCGGGCAACTTCATTCATCAAAGTACCGAGAAAGTTGCCGCCGAGGGTAGTTTCGGGCAGCCGCTGTTTTTCCTCGGACTGGCCATGATCGCGTTTATGATGTTCGGCTGGTTCGGGGTCGTTATTCGGGAATCCGTCAAAGGCATGAACAGTGGTTTGCTCGACCGGTCGTATCGGATGGGCATGGCCTGGTTCATCGTGTCGGAAGTCATGTTCTTCGCCGCCTTCTTCGGTGCGCTTTTTTACGCCCGGATCATTTCCGTGCCATGGCTCGCCGGCGCGGGCAATAATCTGGAAACACACGTGCTGTTGTGGCCCGACTTCGCCGACACCTGGCCACTATTTATGACCCCTGGTGGCAGTGCTACCGAGGCGATGGCGGCGTGGGGCTTGCCCTTCATCAACACCGTCATTTTGGTCACCAGCAGCGTCACGGTCACGTTTGCCCATTGGGCCTTGAAAAAAAATCACAGGGTAGCGCTGATCCTCTGGCTCGCCACTACCGTCGCGCTGGGCGCAACCTTCTTAACCCTGCAAGTCGTTGAATACATTCATGCCTACAATGAATTGGGTCTGAATCTGGGCGCCGGAATTTACGGCTCGACCTTCTTTATGTTGACGGGCTTCCACGGTGCACATGTGACCATGGGAACGATCATGCTAGGCGTCATGTTGGCGCGTTGTTTAAGGGGCCATTTCACCCCGGAAAACCATTTCGCCTTTGAAGCGGTGAGCTGGTATTGGCACTTTGTCGACGTGATCTGGCTGTTTCTATTTACGTTCGTGTATTGGTTTTAGATGAGTTTACTCATGAATCCGATCGCCAACAAAACGAGCAGCGCGATCGCCAAAGCGACTCGAATGCTCAGCGAAATAACCGTGCGCTCCGTCTTACCGCGGTCCTGCACGAGGAAATAGAGACCGCTGCCAAGACTAATAATAATACCGAGCATCACAACGATAATGAGAATATTGAGCATATTGTTCAGGGGCGTGGCACGGCCTAATAGAATTGGTACGGCCTCATAGAATCAAGCGCAATCGATGTTGTCAAGAACCGCCGAAATTAAACTGACCGTCGATCTAGACGACGACGACTTGCCGACTCGAATCGAATGGCAGTCATCAGAGGGGCAACTAGACGGCCCAGCGTCGTGTCAGTCGATGATGCTCTCATTGTGGGACGGCGAGAATAGGACGACCGCCGCGATCGATTTGTGGCTTAAAGATATGCCGATAGAAGATATGAACGAGTATTTCTACCAGGTGATTCACAAGATGGCCGACACCTATTTGCGCGCGACAAAGAATGCGGACGTCGCTGCCATGATCCGCGAGTTCGGCGACGAGTTCGGCGAAACCCTCGGATTGGTCACTCGGAGTACCGATTAGATGAACGTTTCGATCGTTCCGGCACTAAGGGTGCTCAAGCCAGCGGTGTTGGTCGGCGCCGTCGCCTTCCTCGGCCTGGTGGTGGGCTATTGGGCGAACGCGGCGTTCTTCCCGGGCACCAGCCCGCAACAACCGATCAATTTCAGTCACAAGATCCATGCCGGTGACTACGAAATCCCTTGCATGTATTGCCACACGAATGCGCGCCGCTCCATTTCCGCCGGGGTCCCCAGCGTCAACAAATGCGTCGGATGTCATAACGAGGTCGCGACGGAGCGGCCGCAGATACGCAAGCTGATGAATTATTGGCACAACAAAGAGCCTATCCCTTGGATCAAAGTGCATGACTTGCCGGATTTTGTTCATTTCACGCATAAACGTCACGTGCAAGCCGGAATTGAGTGCCAGACCTGTCATGGAGCCGTTGAAACGATGGATGTCATAACGCTGGGCACGGCAGCGAGTAAGACCAGCGGCGTAACTCTTGCCAGTGCGCCGGCCATGAAAATGGGCGTGTGCCTCGACTGCCATAAGCAACACGAGGTAGAGAACGGGCTCGATTGTTGGACCTGTCATAAGTAAACAGGGGATTACAAGCGCAATGTCAAACATAGAACGCAGAGAATTCCTCAAGCTGGTCGGCGCGGGCAGTGTCGGCGTCGGCGCCGGGTTCGCCTTGAGAGAATCGATCAAACATCCAATCGAGCACCTGATCCCCTACCCGGTGCCGCCCGAGGAATTCAGTCCCGGCGTCGTCACCTGGTATAACACGGTATGTACGATGTGCGCGGCCGGTTGCGGGATTTCCGTGCGTACCCGCGAGGGACGGGCGAAAAAGATCGAAGGAAATCCGTTGCACCCTGTCAGCCAAGGCCGGCTCTGCGCCTTGGGTCAGGCCGGGCTGCAGGTGTTGTACAATCCCGATCGCCTGACCGGGCCGCTGCTGCGCACCGGCAAGCGCGGTTCGGGCTCGTTTGAGCAAACAACTTGGGACGAGGGACTAGCGCAAGTCGGCGATCGCCTCGACCTGCTCAGGGCTGCCGGTCGAGGCAATCGGGTTGCTTTGTTGAGCACGGGTGTCCGCGGACACCTGGCGGGACTGTTTGAACTGTTTATGCAACAACTGGGGTCCGAGCGCCTGTTGCACTACGATTTCGGTCATCCACATACCTTGTACGCGGCGCACCGTCGTTTCTTTGGCGAGGAGCGCCTGCCGTATTACGATTTGAAAAACACGCGCTACCTGCTGTCGTTCGGTGCTGATTACCTCGGGAGTTGGATCTCCCCGGTGCATCACGCGCTCGGCTTTGGACACAGTCGTCAGGGTCGGCCTGATGTCAGGGGGCGGTTTGTTCAAATCGAACCGAGGATGTCGCTGAGCGGCGCCGCCGCCGACGAGTGGATCCCAGCGCAGCCTGGCACCGAGGGAATTCTGGCCTTGGGCATGGCTCACCACATGGTCTCCGAGGGTCACTACCGGGGGGACGATCGCGACCACTGGGCGGCCGTACTTGCGCCCTATACGATAAACCAGGTGGCCGCACAGACGGGTGTCGCTACGGCCACCATTACCCGCCTGGCCGACACGTTTGTCCATAGTGACCCGAGCCTCGCCATTGGCGGCGGTGGGGCCGGCGGCCATAGCAATGGCGTCGATACCTTGGTCGCGGTCAACGCGCTTAATTACCTGGTCGGCAATATCGGCAAAACCGGTGGGCTCGTGTTCAACCCGGAACCCGCCATCGGCGAGGTGTCGCACCCGCGCCAGGCCAGCTATCGCACAATGCTCGAATTCGCCGACGACGCGCGCCAGGGCAACATCGAGGTGTTGATCCTCAATAATACCAATCCGGTGTTTACCTTGCCGGGGGCGGCCGGGTTCAGTAAGGCCCTGGCCGAGATCCCGTTGATTGTCAGTCTGTCCAGTTTCATGGATGAAACGACAACGTTGGCCGACGTGATCTTGCCGAGTCACACCTACCTCGAAAGCTGGGGCGACGACATCCCGGAACCGGGTGTGGGATTCCCCATCGGCGCCGTTTCGCAACCGGTGGTCGCGCCGTTATACAACACTCGGGGGACTGGCGACATCATCCTGGAACTCGCGCAAAAACTCGATATCGGCGACGCAATCCCGTGGCGCACGATGGAGGAGTGTCTCCAGGCCGGCTGGCGCAAGATTTATGAGCGTGGCGCACCGGACACCTCGACGATGAGTTTCGATTCGTTCTGGACGGCGCTACTGAAGGCCGGTGTGTGGGGAGAAAAGACGCACTCGGAACAGGTCTCCTTTACCCCGGCCAAGAATGTTATCGACAGCATTGGTGTCCAAGCCCCTGAGTTTTCCGGGTCCAGTGATGATTATCCGTTCATCCTGCACCCCTATCTTTCAACCACCTTTCACGATGGCCGCGCGGCAAATCTTCCATGGATGCAGGAACTCCCGGATCCCCTGACCAGCGTGGTCTATGGATCCTGGGTGGAAATGAACCCGGCTACCGCCACGCAGCTGGGCTTAACGGAGGGCGAACTTGTCGACGTCGAGTCCCCCCACGGGCGGATCCGCGCACCGCTTTACCTCTATCCAGCGATCATGCCCGAGGTCGTCGCTATGCCTATCGGACAAGGTCACTTTGAGTACGGCCGCTATGCCAAAAACCGCGGCGCCAATCCGATTGAAATCCTTAGCCCACAGCTGGAACCACACACGGGCGGCCTCGCCTGGAGCGCCACTCGGGTGAAAATCGTTGCTACCGGTAAGCGGGTCAAGATAGTGAAAACCGGTGGTACCTCGCGTGACCTGGGCCGAGGGATCGTGCAAACGACCGGCGCCAAACTCGGCGAGGCTCACGGTACCAAACTCAACAGTATTCCAATAACGGTGGTGTCAACATGAACTTCCTGGAACGATTCGCCGCAGGCTGGCGAAAAAACCGCAAGCCTGGTTATTACGACGAATTCGACTATCACTGGTCGATGACCATCGACCTTGACCGATGCACCGGCTGCGAGGCATGCGTGACCGCCTGCCAGGCCGAAAACAACCTACCCATCGTGGGTGAGAAGGCCATGGCCAAGGGCCGGGAGGTGCAGTGGATCCGGATCGAACGCTATTGGGAGGGCGAGTATCCAGACATTAAGCTGCGCTTTATCCCAATGATGTGCCAACAATGTGATGCTGCGCCATGCGAGACGGTGTGTCCCGTGAGCGCTACCTATCACAACCAGGACGGTCTCAATACCCAGATCTATAACCGCTGTATCGGCACCCGCTCGTGCGCGGTTTACTGCCCGTATGAAGTGCGTTACTTCAATTACAACGATCACAAATGGGACAGCCCACTCGACCAGCAGTTGAATCCTGACGTCACGGTGCGGGAAAAGGGCGTGATGGAGAAATGCACGTTTTGCATTCAACGGATCCGCCAAGCCAAGGATCATGCCAAGGACGACGGCCGCCGGCGGGTGCGCGACGGCGAGGTTCAGCCGGCCTGTGTGCAATCCTGCCCGACCCAGGCCCTGGTCTTCGGTGACGCCAAGGATCCTACCAGCCAGGTTTCCAAATCGATGAACGATCCGCGCGCCTACCGGGTGCTGGACGAGTTGAATACCGCGCCGTCGGTCGTCTACCTCAAGAAAGTTGAGGCAAAGGATAACCATGCCGGCTGAATCGAACGACTTGCAATACGCCGACATCCATCGAGACGTCGTACGGTCCATCGTCGAGACCGGGCGCACGTACTACATTACGTTGGCGACGGCGGCCGGCATCACCTTGGTGTGCTTCTTTTTCCCCTGGTTTTATCAGCTTTATTATGGCATTGGCGCGGCCGGGATGAATCACCCCGGGGTTTGGGGAACCTATCTTGCCAGCTTCATTTTTTGGATTGGCCTCAGCCATTCCGGCACCTTGCTGTCGTGCGTTCTGCACCTCACGAACAGTCCTTGGCGTAAGGCCATTTATCGCAGCGCCGAGGCCATGACGCTCTTTTCGCTGATGGTCGCCGCCACCATGGTAATGGTCCACCTCGGGCGTCCCTGGTTCATTCATTGGACCGTACCCTATCCCAATCAAATGGAATTATGGCCCAATTTTCGTTCGCCGCTACTGTTCGACGTTATGGCTGTGACAACCTATCTCACGGGCAGCTCGTTGTTCATCTACATGGGCACCATTCCCGATTTCGCCGCCGTCAGAGATCGCACCACGGGATGGCGCAACCACATGTACTCCTTGCTGTCGTTGGGCTGGCGCGGCACCGACAAGGAATGGCACCGTTTGCACTGGGCCTACACCTTTCTCGCGGTCCTCATCATTCCGCTGGCGGTGTCGGTACACAGCATCGTCTCGTGGGACTTCGCGATGTCCATTGTGCCGGCGCTGCACCAGACCATCTTCGCGCCGTATTTCGTGGTTGGCGCTATCTACTCCGGCACCGCCGGTATTGTCACGGTGATGTTCGTGCTGCGGAAAAGCATGAACTTCGGCCAATACATCAACGCGTCGCACTTCGATAATCTGGGCAAATTGTTACTGGTGTTGTCGTTGCTGTGGACCTATATCAACGTCGTCGAGCTGTTCACCGGCTGGTATAGCGGTACGTCGACCGAATACGAAGCACTGAAATATAAATTATTTGGTTATTACGCATTGATGTACTGGGAGATGATCCTGTTTTGTGCGGTGCTGCCACTGCTGTGTATATTCAAACGCTTCAGAACCTCGTTCCTGCCCATGCTGATCTTGTCGATCGCGATCAATATAGGCATGTATACCGAGCGCTTCCTCATCATCGCCACCTCGTTATCGCGGCAATACCTGCCGGACGCCTGGGGCCTGTACGTACCGAGTTTGGTTGAGATCTCGATCCTTATCGGCTCGCTCGCGCTGTTCGTCACGATGTTTCTCCTATTCGTCAAGATCTTTCCCAGTGTGTCCATGTATGAAGTGAAAGAAACGATGGACACCCCCAAGGCGGAGCCCGCGGCTCCCCCCCAAGGAAGCCCCGCATGACAAACTTCGCGATCGGCCTGTTTCGTGGTCCGCACGCAGCGCTGGCGGCAGCGGGCACGCTTAAACGCGCCGGTTTTGCCACGCCAGAGCTGCAGTCGCCGGTGCCCATAGAGGGGGTCGAAGAAGTCCTCGGTGAGAAAAAATCGGCGATCAAACACTTTACTTTTTTTGGCGGATTGATCGGCGGAATATCGGGATTTTCGCTCGCGGCCGGGACCGCTGTGCTGTGGGCGCATCCGGTCGGGGGCCGGCCCATCATTACGATCCCACCCTATTTGATTATCACCTATGAATTGACGATTCTGTTCGGCATCCTGTTCACGCTAGCCGGCTTTTTTATCAGTGCACGCTTTCCCGCCATTCGCGAGCGGGTTTATGTGCCAGAAGCGGCGGTTGACCGGTTTGCGGTGACGGTGGCCTGCGACGACGGCGAAACCTTCAAACGCGCCGAGGTCATTTTGCGTGAGTCGGGCGCCGAACAGGTCCGGGCACAAACGGAGGAGGGCTGATGAGGCGTACTACCCGCGTGATCGCTGTAGTGTTGCTCGTCAGCCAGGCGCCTGCGGGCTGGGCCTTCCCGTGGGATCAGGATATGGTCGATCAGCCTTCGGCCAAACCGCAGGAATCAGCCGCTCCCGCAGGTCCTGGGTCTGTTCCGATCGCGGGCGGCGAAACGCTGCCCGCGCCGACGACCGAGGACGGCATGCGCGACGCTAAGGAAGCGGCGGCGGCGATACCGAATCCGGTGCCCGCGACCGCCGAGTCGCTGGAGCGAGGGGCTTATTTCTACGCCATAAACTGTTTCGTGTGCCACGGTAAGCAAGGCCGCGGTGATGGCCCGGTGGGGGAAAAATTCGTCAGTAAATCGCCGGTGGATTTACACGAGGACTACACCCAGGACCAGGCCGACGGGCAGCTGTTTTTTACCCTCACGCGCGGGCGGGGGGTTATGCCATTCTACCGCGACGCCTTGAGCGTGGAGGAGCGGTGGCACGTGATCAATTACGTTAAACATGAGTTTGGTAAGAAATGAACACCAAACAAGCTGCATTAAGAGCGCGCCAAACCGCGCCGGTTCGACGCCGCACCGCCGCCCTGGTGACGTCGGTCGCCGTCGTCGCGCTGGGTGTCGCCAGCCCCGTTTATGGATCGAGCAACGGCACCATCGGGCCCGAATTTGGTTTGCTCATCGTGTCGTTTTTGTTTCTCATGGGCGTGAGCCAGGCCGGCGTCGTGTTTTGCGCTATTTGCCGCTTGTCGAGTGCACAATGGGCCAAGCCTTACTACCGGCTCGCGGAGCTCAGCACAATGGCATTTTCCCCGTTCGCTTTTGCGGGATTACTGCTGATTTATTTCTACGCCAGGGAAGACTTGTTCTATTGGATTTCGGCTGCCCCTGACCATCATTTAAGTCCTTGGCTGAACAGCAACTGGCTGTTGCTTAGAAACCTCTTGGGACTGTTCTTGTTCTACGGTGTAAGCGCGATCTATGTCGTGAAGGGCCTCCGGCCCGACCTAGCGGGGACCACGGATGCCGATGTTGACCATGTCGCCGTCGAGCGTCAGCTTTATGTGTTATCACCGTTGGTGATTATCGCCTTCATTGTTTGCAACACATTGTTTGCCTGGGATTTTGCCATGATGCTTATTCCGCACTGGCATAGCACCGTGTTTCCGATTCACTTCTGGTTCGGCAACCTGTTTGCGGGGACCGCCGCCCTGATCGCTATTCCGGTCTTTCTTGGCCGATTCTCGGTCACGGAGTCCCATTTCGGTCCCGTGCAAATCCGCCAACTCAGCATGCTGATCACGGCTTTTATGATGCTGTGGCTGTATTTTTTCTGGGCGCAGTTTTTTGTGATTTGGTTTGGCAACCTCCCCCTTGAATTTGAACCCTTGTGGCGCCAGATGTATGGCCATTACGCCCCGTACTACTGGACCATGATGGTGGGTTGTTTCTTTTTCCCCTTTGTCGCCTTGATCTTCGCCTTCGTTAATCGATCGCTAGGGGCGATGTGTATCGTCGCTCTTGGCATCAACTTGGGCATCTGGGTTAACAAATACCTGATGGTGATCCCTGTATTCTCGCCCGATAATCGACCGCTAGACAATATGCTCGACGTTGGGCTGTCGCTCGGCCTACTGGCCGGATTCCTTATAACAATAGTCTTGCTCACCCGGCGATTACCCGTGTACTCGTACTGGGAGATAAACCTGAAGCGCTGATCGGGCGGCGACTCCGACTCCGCGTCCGCTACTGCGACTGACCAAATGTGGTGAGAATCGGCTTAATCGCTGTTGCATTAAGTATTACTGCGTTGTTTATCGCGCTCGGTATGTGGCAGCTCGATCGCGCGGCGCACAAACGCGCTACGTTCGCCGAGTTCGAGAACCGCGGTAACGCGCCGCCGGTCGATCTCAATCAAGCGGGTGTCAACGACGGCGCGGAGTTGGCCGGCTATCGGGCGGCCGCCGCGGGACAATATCACGAGGCGACAATTCTACTTGACAATCAATTGCATCGAGGCCGTGCCGGTTATCTGGTATTTACGGCGTTTGCGCTCGACGGACGCAAGGAGAGCGTGCTGGTAAACCGCGGTTGGATAAGGGCTGAACCTGACCGCAGCCATGTCCCCGAACTGACTACGCCGACCTTAAGCCAGCGGCTCGGGGGCCGCTTGAGCCCGCCGCCACCGCGGGGCTTGCGACTGCGGGGAGGCGATTTGATTGAACGCTTAACCGACGGCATGTGGCGCGTGCAGGGTATCGATTATGCGGCCCTGACCGCAATTGTCGGCATTGAATTACTGCCCATCACAGTGCTGCTCGACGGCGACGCGCCGGATGGCTTTGTCCGCGCATGGATGCCGCCCGGGAGCGATGAGACCCGGCATCTTGGCTACGCGTTCCAGTGGTTTGCCATGGCGGTAGCCGTCGTGATTGTGACCGTAGTCGTCGCGGTCCGCAGGGGTAAAGCGAACAAGCCGTGAAATACGTCGCCACGGGTTGGTCAAACAACGTCCGTAGTAAGTAATCGAACTCGTTTATGACGAGCGTGTTCTCCGAATCGGTGTTCGGAACGCTGCGCTGATGTCGATCCGCTTCGTCGTCGGCGGCCCATATTCGGCTTAGCTTCGGGCGCTCGGGCGCTTGGAATTCACGCTTGCGATAGTCTGTCCGACGCGCACCTCGCAGCCTTGGGCTAGCGCCGGATCCCAGCTTAGGCTTTCGGGCTTCGCCAGCAGAATCACCGTTGAACCCATATTGAATCGACCAAGCTCCGCACCACGTTCAACCATGGTGGGCGTTTTTGTTGGTGCAATAATAAAAGGCCGTTTTGCGCCACTAGCGGCGCGGACCGCGGCCGGAACATCGCACGAGGTCAACTCCATTGAAGCGACCAGCATTGCACCCACGAGGATCACCGCAATTGATCCCGCCGCCCCATGAATTTCGACGATGAGCCGTTCGTTTCTTGCGAATAAATTCGTGACGCAGCGAGCCGTACGGCTATTGACCGAAAACAAACGGCCGGGAATATAGCGAATGCTCGAGATCGTTCCCGTAATTGGTGCGTGGACTCGGTGATAATTGCGCGGGGCTAGATAAATTGTTGCGAAACTGCCGCCGGTGAAGCGCCGGGTCAAAGTCTCATCGTCCCCGAGCAGTGCTTGCAGTGAATAGTAGCGACCTTTTGCCTGCAATAATCGACCGTTATCAATGCAGCCAATCTCGCTAATTGCGCCATCGGCGGGACTCACGATCGCCCCATCTGTCGCGCCTAAGGGACGCGCCCCGGCGCGCAGTTTACGCGTGAAGAAATCGTTGAACGATTCGTAGTCTTCGATAAAAGGTCTTTCCGCTTCGCTTAGGTCGACATCATAATTCGACAGGAACGTTCGGATCAGTGTGTTTTTCACCGCCGTGTTCTTAGAGCGTGCGATGCGCCATGCGAGTCGCGACAATGCGTGGTGCGGCGCAAGGTACTGCGGCAGGGTAATCAGGCGATCGAGAAATAGCATAATAGCCGGCGGATTATCGGTCCGCTAGCACATCGAACTTGACACGAAACGATCCACCGGTCGAACAATAGAAGATAAGTTCGATTACTTGCCCATGACGGATCGGGGTCGATGGCGAATTGAGCATCAGGTGAGCGCCGCCGGGTACGAATTCGGCCGTTCCGTGGGGGGTTAATATCAACGCTTCAATCGCAGACATGCGCATTTGATCACCGTCCACGACGGTTTCATGCATGGCCGCGCTCGCGCAGCAACTGCTTTCTACGGAATCGATAATAATGGTTTGGTCGCCGCGGTTTTCCAGTTGTAGATATCCGGCGGCAACAGTGGCGACTGGCGGCGGCTCTCTTATCCAGCCGTTAGTCGCCACGATGTCGTCGCAAGACATCACCGAGCGGGCGCTGGACAGGACCACAAACAACGCGACAAATTGGAGCGGCATTATCCCTCGGCGGCCTCCAGGAAAGAGACCATTCGCTCGAGGCGGTCCGCGATATCGCTGGCGACATGCGGCAGAGAAAAAAGTCCGACGAAGCGTGCGTTCGGGTCGACCAGCAAAATCGAGCCCGAATGGTCCATGCTGTAACTGGTCTCCCCGGGGATTTCGACCTTCAAAAAGAGCACGCCGAACTGTCGAGTGAGTCGCTGCAAATTCTCCTTATCGGCCGTGGCGCCAATGAAGGCATTATTGAAGTAATGGATGTAGGAACGCAATATATCGCTGCTATCACGCTCCGGGTCTACCGACACGAACAGCACCTGCAAGCGACTGAACAGATCCGCATTACCGCGCATCTGTTCATAGACTTGGTTCAGGGTGGATAGGGTCGTTGGACAAATGTCTGGGCAGTTAGTAAAGCCAAAGAATACTAGCGTCCAATGACCGAGAAATTCTTGTTTTGTAAACGGTTTCCCGTCGACGTCGAGCAAGGTGAATGGGCCGAGCACCGGCGGATCGGGCCATAGTAATCCGGCGATATCGGGCGCCGTTCGGCCATTGTGCTTGCCGAGCGTGACGTACATGGCAATGGAAAAACCAAGAAGCACGACGGTCGCCGAGAGTAAAAGTCTAGTCCGCATGCTTCGCTTTGGTTTGATCGCCGAATGCCATCGGGCCATTATAGCGGATGGGTGCGCGTGACAGGACAAGATCGATTGGCGCGGTGTGAGGTATTTTATGCAGCTTTACTGCGGGGTAGCACGCGGTACTATGTCGTTAAATTGTTATTGCAATCCGCGCCTGGCAGCGCCCGGCTTGAGCTGATTATCTATGAATTCGTTAATGCCAGATAAGCTCGGCAAGTACGAGATTATCAAAGAGGTCGGTCGCGGCAGTATGGGCGCCGTGTTCGAGGCCTTCGACCCCTATGCAGGCCGTCCGGTGGCAGTGAAAGTTGCGTTGGCCGACGCGCTCAAAGATAAAGACTCGGGTGAGCGCTTCCGTAAGATGTTCTTCAATGAGGCCCACACCGCGGGAATGTTGCGGCATCCCAACATTCTGGACATCTTCGACGCCGGCGTCGATGGCGATGAGTGCTACATCGTCATGGAACTGGTAGAACACGGTGCGACGTTCAAAGAGTTTTGTCGACCCGAGGGCCTGTTACCCATCAATCAAGCGGCCGAAATTGTATTCAAGTGCGCACAGGCGCTCGACTATGCACATAAACAAGGTGTAATCCATCGCGATATCAAGCCAACCAACATACTCCTGACGCCGGATATGGAGGTCAAAATCGCGGATTTCAGCATCGCGCATATTGCGCGAACCGACATGACTCAGACCATGCCAATGGGCTTCGTCGGGTCGCCACGATACATGTCACCGGAGCAGGTCCAAGAAGACATGATTACCCATCAAACGGATCTGTTCTCGCTCGGGATCGTCGCTTACGAATTATTTACCGGGCACCATCCGTTCGGCGGGGAGAGCTTTTCGAGCCTCATTCATAAGGTTGTCAACGAAGAACCGTTTCCGATGGACGTATTCCGTAGTGATCTGCCGGAAATGTTGCAAACCATCATCTTCAAGGTGCTCGAAAAGGCACCCGAACGGCGCCACCAAACGGGTCTGGAACTGGCATCCGATTTGAGCATGCTGTTCACCCATCTCGATCGACCGCAGGCGGATATTTCGGTTCAGGAAAAATTTGATACCGTGAAGGAACTTGATTTCTTTCGCGGGTTCCCAGATTCGGAGATTTGGGAAGTCATACGAGCCAGCGTTTGGCAGACGGCGGACGTCAATGAAGAAATCATTACCGAAGGCGAAATCGACGATGCCTTTTTCATCATCACCGCTGGTCGGGTCGAAGTTTCCAAGCAAGGGCAGATGCTGCAGGAACTCGACGTCGGTGATTGTTTCGGTGAAATGGGATACTTAAATAAGATTAAGCGTACCGCCACGATCACGGCGAAGGCGCCGGTGTCGCTGATGAAGGTTAATTCGACCTTGATTGAACAGGTAACCGCCGAGTGTCAGCTGCGATTTTACAAGGTATTCCTGCGCGTACTCATTGATCGTCTCTCGAAAACGACAGAAATGGTTATCCAGAGCAGGCTATCGGTGTCTGCTTCGGCATAAAGGTGTGCCGGTATCACCGACTCCTGGCCTTGAGATAGCGCGCCACCAATGCACTGCTGGATGAATCGTGTGGCTGGGGAGGCGCTCCGCGG
>SMVB01407702.1_pt1 | contig 15022 bp, 19 predicted proteins | sample 2456461 | NCBI WGS metagenome assembly SMVB01 (sample SAMN11095934, study PRJNA526329) | marine sediment metagenome | biome: Marine sediment; feature: Surficial sediment; material: Deep marine sediment; isolation source: Hadal surficial sediment | place: Pacific Ocean | collected 2014-05 | depth... | reverse complement strand
GGATCCCCGTCGAGCGCGATGACGTCGGCATCCATGCCGGGAGCGATGGCGCCGATGCGATCGCCCAGACCGAGTGATTCGGCCGCTCGGGACGTGGCGGCTACGACCGCGTTCATGGGGGATTGCCCGCCCTGCGTCACGTAGGCCACGATCTCCTCGGCATTTCGGCCATGGGCGCCCGCGTTGGCATCGGTGTTGAACACGATCGCGAGCCCTGAAATGGTGAGTGAATCTTGAAAGACGCGCAACGCGCCGGCGCGCGCCTCTTGAAGATTGGCGAGGCCCTCCAAGGTATAGCTGCCCACGCCGTCGAAGCGCTCGCCGTACTCCGCGTAGTTGCGAAACAAGAGGTCGATTTGGTTCCCAAGGTACATGCCGCTTCTCGCGATCACCTCGAGCGCTTCGCGATCCGCAAGCCAGGCGTGCTCGATCTGCGAGCAGCCGGCGTTCGCGGCTAGCTCGATACCGTCGGGCCGGTGGGCGTGAACGATCGATCGCAGGCCTTGGGCGCGCGCCTCGCCGCATGCCGCGCCGAGCTGCTCGGCGGACATGTTCGTCACGCCGCCCAGTCGGATGCTCGTCGACGCGAAGATCTTGACGACGTCCGCGCCGGCGGCCTTCCTGGCGCGCACGAAATCGCGAATCGCTTCCGGTGAGCCGGTGTTTTCCCGGACGGTCCCGAGCGACGAGAGGACGCGGGGGCCGGGAACGACGCCTCTTGCGATCCACTTCTTGAGTGCCGCGTCCTCTTCCCGACCGAGGCTCTGCACTGTCGTCACACCGCTCAAGAGCGTCCGGTAGGCGTTCTCCACCGCGTAAAGCGTTACGTGATCGGTGTCGTCGCGATCGTCCGGCGGATGCAGCTTGCCGTTCGGGTCGAAGTGATGGCTGATGTGCACGTGGGTGTCGATGTAGCCCGGCAACACGGTCAAGCCGGTCAGGTCGTAGACCCGGTCCCCGGTGGCGGTCCCACGCGTCACGATCTCCGCGATCTCACTCCCTCGCACAAGGATGTCGCGGTCCTCGAGGACGCCGCCGCGGCCGTCGAGCACGCGCGAAGTGCGAAGGACGAGGGTCCCGTCGTCCCCAAGCGTGCCTCCGGCCGTCACCGCAAACAGCGCGAGCGCAAAAAACGGCGCTCGCAAGATTTGGACCCCCGAGGTGTTAGCGTTCGGCTCGCTCATCGGCTCAGCTACTGCAGTGCTCGTCGCTGACCTTAGGTCAGCCCGGGATCGCGAGTCAAGCGCGTCACAGGCGCAAGGGAACAACGCCTGCCGTCAATCCATCGCGAGCGAGCTCTTTGAAGCCTTAAATTTAGGAAAAACAACGATTGGACGCGACCATCAAACCCAACAGCAGCTAAACGTGCGGCGTGGCAGATGGCAAGTCGTCTACTCGCGTAGCAGGGGACCGGGCTCCAGCGAAGTCACTCTCTTCGCGGGAAGGACGCTCGCGAGAAAAGCTCGTGACCACCACCAGCGAAATCGCGCTGACCAGCGTCGCCGGATCCCACGGTGTCAGGCCGAACAGCAGAGAGTCCAGGATTGCGCGAGAAACAGCGCCGCCACGAGATGAAGACGCGAGCACCCGCGAAGCTCACGACGAGCGCGGTGCTGAAGCGCAGCATCGAGACCGAACCCTCAACCATATCCGACATCGGGCGGACGGCATAGACGGGTCGATCCAGATCGACCGAGAGACTTCAGTGCGGATTGCGTCGGCCACGGACGCTAGGCAGGCTATAGAGGAAGTACGGGTCGGGCGATGATGTTCATCTGCCGTCCCGCGTATGCCTGCCCGTTCACGAAATAGGCGGTCGGCTCGGGCGGTATCTGTGGGCTCGTCTGGTGCCGTCGCCCACGACGCCGCCCGACCATCGTCCAAGGCGCGCCACCTGTGTTCATGGGCGCGATCAGCGGCGAGACGAGCATCGGCTTGACGACGACGCAGGACGAAAACACGAAAACGCTCTTCCTCTAGAAGCTAGAGCTCAGTGATTTTACACTGGCCGTCGATAGGCTCTACTGTCAAAGTACCGCAACCGAGTGCTGTGCGACAGGTCTTAGCCAGAGTTCGATTCATTACATGTCTCGCCAACGTCGTGGCCTTATTCGATTCCAACGGCTTGACCATTGAACGGCGTTCTTTCGCGAAGACATAGAAAAGACGTCGCACCGGTAGCAAGCCTCTCGTAGCGATCACGGCCTCGTGCTCCGCATCGCGAGAGCGTCCTCGAGCTCGCGTTGAAACGCGGGAAAGCGCTTGTACTCCCGGCGGAGCTCGGCGACCCACTCGGACACGGCCTCTTTCCAGCCCACGATTGGCGCGAGCTCGAAGCAGCAGGCAATGAGTATGGCGGCGTGGCTGTAGTGGCGACGGCGTTTGTTTGCGATGACGCCCTCGGTTCGTCGCGTGGCTGCGTTCTGCATGCCCTCGAGCATCACGACAAAGTGGTTTGGGTCGATGCGCGCGCCTGGCCGAGCAAGCTCCATCAATTCCGCAACCGTCGGCGTTGTCAGCTGGGGTTTCGCGGATGTGCCATCGCCGTCGTCCCGAGCCATGGAAAAAATGTCGCCGTGGGTATCCTTCAGGCCGTCGAACAGCTCGTTGCTGAGCTTCGTTTCGGCTCCATCTGCAAGGATCCCAGCGAATAGCGGGAAGAGCAGAGGACCCGGGTGGTCCTCACTCGACCATCCGAGTCCCGGCGCTTTAGCAAGAAGCTTTGCCGCGGCCTTCACATCGCCGACCAGGATGTAGAGCAGGCCGCGTTGTCGCGCAGACTCAGCAGGGCAACTCTGGGTCGCTGCTACGACGCGCTTTAGAAGCGTTGAAACGCTCGGCGTCCCGGCGCCGAGCCAACGCAGGAGGCGAACCATAGACGGCGCGCCGAGCCACGCCGCCTCGAGACACTTGGTCGCGTCGCGCCGCCCGAGCTGCTGCGCAGCCAGCGCGGCACCGTCGAGAAAGCCACCTCGCGAGTGCGACTTCCCGACAACCTCTACAGCCTCTTTGTAAGCATCGAGCGCGTCGGCCCACTCTCCGCCGTCGGCGAGCGCTGAGCACCAAGCGCGAAGTGCCTCAGGCCTTCCTGTCTGGCGTGCAAGCCGTGCGAGACCGGCCACCCCTTCGAGGCGCTCGACGGCTTCCCGCAGCCAACGATCACAATGGTCTTCCCACTCGTTCTCGGAGCTAGGCTCTCGCTCGATGCGCGCCAACCAAAGCGGAAGGAAGGCGTCTAGCTCAGACAGCGGTTGGGTCGCGACACGCTCCATTTCCCGGAGCGGCTCCCAGAACGTGCTGATGCCGTCGACTGCGCTGATGGCCTGACGCAGCGCCTCCGGGCGGGCTTCGAGCGGCGTGGCCGCGTAAACCGTCACCAGATACTGGGCAGCGCAGTCGTACACGCGGACGCTCAATACCTCGTCGACCAACTCATGCTGACCTAGATCGATCTCGCCCTCGGCGATCGGCGGTAAGAGGGCTTGGTAGATCGCCCGCGCTGTCGCGTAATCGCCTCCGAGAAACGCCTTCATACCCTGGCGAAGGTAGTCATCGATTTGTTCGGGCGCGGCGTACCCGATGCGGCGCACGGCGGCGGTGAAGGTTTCGACCTCGCGGACGATCTCGTTGCCTGGCGAGGACGGCTTCCAGCCAGAGCTACCTTTAGCCGCACGCGCGATCAAGGCATCCACGAGCGCGGTCCGCGGTCTGTCATCGAGTTGCTCGAGGGCCTCTTGGACAAACGAGCGAAGCTCCTCCGCACTCATGGCGGCGAGGGCTCCCTGAACATCCGGCTCGATCCGTGAACGACCTCTGCGATGATGGGGACGTGAGTAAGACATCTTTGCTCCCTAAATGTCTCGGGCTCTGGCTGATCGCCATCGAGTGAACAACTCGCTCGCGAAAGATGGCTCATCAAGTCGTGACTGCAGACGCCGCGCTCGCCGTTCAAGTTCTTCCTCGAGGACGACACGGTCCTCGTTTCGCCAGACGTGCTTCGGGTAGTAGCTGTGCGCTTCGCGCTGGCAGTTATAGCCGCAATGGGTGCGCGGTAGGGAACTCACGCGATCTAACTCAAGCTCGGAGTTCTTCCTTTCGGGTAGGCACGAAACGGATCTCGACTTTTTGGCCCAACGCAGTCGCGATGCGCCGAAGCATCGAAAGTGAATGCCCGTCATAGTCTGCATCTTCCAAGTGGCAGATCACAGACGCTTGGGTACCCACTCTCTCCGCGAGCTCTCACTGCGTAAGACCCTCCTGTTCACGCAAAACGCAAATATCATTGGCGACCTGCGCGTTGGAGTACTCGTCTTCGAACTCCTGAATTTTCTCTGGATCATCTCCAATGTACTTGTCGTAAACACCCTGGAGCGCTTTGGACTTGAACTTTCTTTTTTGCGCCGGCATTTCCATCCTCCTTTCCAGCCGGGCCGCACTCTTTCAGGCAATGCAGCCAGCCATAGTTTAACCGGAACGCTTCCAACGTCCTCCTGATAGAACACGACCTCCACGAACACCCCATATGTCGCATTATTGTGAACGTAGATCAAGCCTTGCGTAACCAGTACAGCTCGATCGCATGGAGCGATTTTCTGCATGACTCGGAGGTTCAGTCGCTGCATTCTTGTTTTCAATGTTTTTACCAACTAAACGTCATAGGAGACTCTAGGTGGGCGTTGCCAGTCAGCAAGCCGTCAAGGTCGCCGATGAGGTCTGGGTCGCGACCGCGCTACTTCACAAAGAACACCCCGATCGCCAGGACTTCACTATTGAAGAGATCGTGCAAAGAGCCCGTCGAGAGGGGATGACTGAGGAGCTTCGACCGGGTGTGCGGGTCCACGCTTCCCAGCACTGCGTCGCGAATCGGCCTCCGAATCCGGGTCGATACCGGATGCTGATTGCTACAGGGAAGAGCTCGAGGAGACTGTTCCGCCCAGGTGATCCCTATGACGCCGGCACAGAGGGTCGCGAGCGCGAAGGAGTACATCCAAACCCAGTTCGGGGAACTCGACCGTGGGAAGCCATCCGATGCTTCTTCAGACGGACCCCTCACGATTCAGTGTCGTGAGAAGAATCGGCGTTGCCGCGGGCGTGATTTGATTCCTGACCGAGCGTCCTGGTCTTCGGGAACAAGTCGATCGCGGAGTAGAAACGCTGCCCACAGGGGGAGATCAGGACATCCCTGCGCTAAATACCGCGCAGGGTGTCGGAAAGAGCGATCGGGAGGGAGGTCTTCGGACCTACTTTTCGTCTATGACTAACGAAAGTCCTAGATGGAGGAAGGAAGGGCATATGACGAACACCAGAAAGAGCGCGGCCCTTGCGGTCGCACCCAAACGCTGCGGTGCATCGCATTTATCTGATCCGGGCGAATTGAGATTTCTAGAAAGGGAAGGGCTTGCGGTTTTACGTCATATATCTAGCGAGAACAATGGAAGGAGCTATGTGGTCCGACGGCAGAAGGTAATGACCGACAGAGATCTGGCCGAGCTCCACCAAGTCACCACAGGAAACCTGAACCTTGCTGTGCACCGCAACAAAGCCCGCTTCCCGCAAGATTTCATGTTTCGCCTCAGCGCTAGCGAGGCGAAATCTTTGCAATGGCATTCTGCAAGACCAAAGGCCGCGGGGGGCGAAGCACGCTGCCCTACGCGTTCATCGAGCAAGGAGTCGGGATGCTTTCGAGCGTTCTTCGCAGCGAGCGGGCCATGCTGGTGAATATTGCCATCATGCGGACGTTCGTGCGTCAGGCTCTGCCGTTCCGTCGTGTGGTAGACGATCTCCTTTCAATGAACGGGGAAGTTCAAAAGAAAGGAGATCGACATGCGAGAGTGGAAAGCCAATCGCCTACGGCGTGAAGGATGTCGAGATCGAAGATGTCCGCGCGCATCACGAGCCCCGCACGGACGATCGTGGACTGCTTCCGGTTCGAGCGTCTCGTGGGGCCCGCTATGGCGATGGAAGCGCTGCGGGACGGTCTGCGACAGCGGAAAGTCACGGAGGCTGAGCTCTCGCGCGTCGAGCTGGCGTATGGCAAGAGAACGCGCGCCAAGGATACCGATACTTAGCTTCGCGCGCCGTGCCCCTCGTTGTAAAGGACTAAGGCCATGCTAAATTCTGCCGCCAATCACGCATGACAAAGAAAAGGTCCCGCCCCAGCTCATCGAGCGGCGCATCTACCTCATCCGAGGACAGAAAGTCATGCTAGATGCCGAACTTGCCGAGCTCTACCGCGTTGAAAACAGGGCCCTTATTCAAGCGATGAAACGCAACATCGAACGTTTTCCAGGCGACTTCATGTTCCAACTCAACAAGGATGAGTGGCAAAACTTGAGATCATAAATTGTGATCTCAAGATCGACGTGGGGTGGACGCCGCTATTCGCCATATGCTTTCACGGAGCAAGGTGTCGCCATGCTGTCGACCGTCTTGAAGAGCAAGCGTGCCGTAGCGGTCAATATTGAAATCATGCGGGCCTTCGTCAGGCTTCGGCAATTCCTCACCTCTCACGCGAAGCTCGCGCGGAAACTCGAAACACTCGAGCGTGGCCAAGCCGAGCACGATGCCAAGATCAACGTGATCTTCGACGCCATCCGCAGGCTGATAGAGCCGCCTCCGGACGATCCCAAACCGCACGTCGGGTTTAAGGGCGGCAAATCGTAGACACAAGTCCCAGGCATCAGTAGTTCGTCACATGAATATGGACCCTTTTGCGCGCTGGCTTCGTTGCTTCATAGTTTCCAGTTCGGCCTCGGCCTAGCCCTTCGCTCTCCAGGTAGTAGCTGTGCGCTTCGCGCTGGCAGTTGTAGCCGCAAAAAAGAATCGAAGAATAGAGTGCCTCGGCGAGGAAGAATCGACGGGAAGAGCGCTGGCAGGCTCAGGGACATTGGGTCCCACTGATAAATGCCGCCGGTTCGCGTTTTTGCGGACCACAGGGATTCCTGTGCGGCACCGGCTGCTTCAAGACAGTCTAGACGCGAGCGCGAGGAATCTTTGGCGACGAAATCCGAGTTCAAGCAGCGAGGATTGGCTTCAGGTCGGACTCCTGAATGGTTTCGAGCCCGTGTTGGGTCAGGACGTCGTTGATGGCTGCGACGGTCGTTTTTTCAGGATCCAGAAGCTCGATACCGATGAGTGCACCGTCCTTGTTCATGTCGATGACGAGCTCTGCGGAGATGCGTCGCGAGTGGGCGCTCTTCTCGCTGGGGTCCGAGAGGTATAGGTATCCAAGCCTGGGGCGGCCGTCCCGATAGCTTATTTCGAGATCAACGTGTCTTCTCTCCGTCATCGTCCCATACCTCATAAGCGGTAATGACTTCCAGCTTCCTGACATCGAATAATGGCTCAACGATCACTTCCCACGCTTTTCTTCGAAATCGCGTATCGATGATCCACCGGCCGTCCTTGTAGCCCTTCCTGAAGTTCGTCGCAAGTTCCATCATACGGCGAAGGTCCAGTGGGGAAGACGATCATTGTTTACGATGATCCAGAAGTTCCCCGTGATTGCCAAGGAGATCGGCGAGCTGCCAGGCAAACGCTTCTTCGTGGTCGTCGACGAAGCCCACTCGTCGTAGTCGGGCGAGAGCACCAAACCGCTCAAGGCCATCCTCGCGACCACGCATCTGAATGAGGCGGAGCGAGAGGATGCGGATTCCGAGTCGGGCCCGAGTCAGATGCGAAGACTGCGAGGCATCTACTGGGCGGGAGCGCATCGCGACCACTTGCGCTCGCTCGTCGACGCGGTCAGGGCGGAAGCCTTCCAATTGGGGCCGATTCCCACCGATCTAGACAATAAGCGCTCAGGTGTAGCGGTGCCCATTGTCACTCTCGTTTTGATACGCTACGCTAGAAATACCAACCAAATCGACAACCCGAAACAAAAGCGGGGCGTTCTTGAACATAGGGGATCTCCTCCTCGAAAAAGGCGCGATCACGAGCGCGCAGCTTGCGATGGCAGTCAACCGGCACGAGGCCGGCGACGGCCCGGTGGACACTATTCTCGTACGCTTGGGCTTCGTCGACGAGCCGAAGATTGCCTCGCTTCTGGGACGGAAATACGGCATCGGATTCTGGGACCTGTCCGCGTCACCCCCTCTGCCCGGCTTTCTCGCGGGAATGTTCTGCAAACTGTCGCCGGCGCGAGCGGCGGAGCTCCGCTGCTGCCCGGTGACCGCGGACAGCCATACGCTCACACTCGCCATGGCGGACCCCACCGACGTCGTCGCCGTCGATGAAGTACGGGCCCGCACCGGTTTCGTGATCGAGCCCGTCTACGCATTCGCGGATCGGATTCTCGAGGCGCTTCACCCCAGGCCGCGATCCGCGCCACAGCTTCCAAGGTCTCCTCGACTCCGTCACAAGTTCGATTTCGTGTCGGGTACCGATATCCGTTCCTTCACGATTGTGGAGAAAGGCCAAACGGATCGCCGACTCGAACAGAATCCGGTGAACGATCTCGTCGCTGGCATCCTCGTCGACGGCACACGACTCGGGGCGACCGAGATTCATCTCGAGCTCTACGGCGCCTTCATTCGGGTTCGATATCGCGTCCTCGGTGGTCTACGGGTCGCGCTCCAAAAAAAGTACGGGCAATCCTTTTGCGAGAGCGTTGCCAACCGCTTGTTCCGCATTTTGGGATTCGATGGCTCGTGCTTGGGGCCTCAGCACGGTCCATTAGCGATACGTTTCGAGTCTGGAGGCGCGGACTGCCAGGTCGATCTCGAAGTATCGTTCGTTCCCGTTTGCACCAAATCCGCATGGAATTCTAGCCGTTTCGTGTTCCATGTAGCGTCGTCCGTCGGGCTCGACGAGACCATGGGCGTTCCTCCCGAGGATGCGGCGAAGGTTCGAGCGCTTTGGTCGGGCGCCGGACGAGGCGACACCAAGCAACTGCAAGCTTTGCTCGAAGCCGGCGCCGACCCGAACGCCGCGGATCACGGTGTCACTCCCTTGATGATCGCTGCCAGCCGAGGTCACGTCGACGCCCTCGAAGTGCTACTCGGTTCCGGAGCCGACAGGCTCAGGAGTTACCACGGGCGCGATGCATTGGCGATGGCGTCCGCCGCCGGTCACGTCGAAGTTGTCCGTCGCCTACTCGAGCTCGCCGGCTTCTCACAGCAGTCGCGAACCAAATCCCTCAAGGTCGCTGCGGCTGCCGGACACGAGCACGTTGTACGCGATCTACTGGACACCGATATCGAGGGCCGAGGCGAAGCGCTTCGCATCGCAAGTTGGCGAGGACACGTCGAGGTCGTCCGCACCCTGCTCGAAGGAGTGACGCTCTATGAAGACGAAATTTATCCGGCGTTGAACGCCGCCGTGTTCACCACCAGCGTCGAGACCGTCGAGCTGCTGCTGCCGCACGTTCCGAGCGGGGTTTCGCTGGAGCCCTTGGTCGACCAACTGCTTCGCTATCCTTTCGGCGTCTTCTCGTGTGTAACCGACGCCCAGCGCAAAGCGAAGCGCTACGCCACCACGTTGTCCGCGCTTCTAAGTGAGTCGGGAGCGAGCACGGAGGCCTTGGCTCGTTGGTTGGCGCCCGCGGTTCACACCGGAGATCCTTACCTTCTGTCTTGGCTCGTTAACGAGGGTGTGGATCCGAACGCCCGGCCGGCCGGAAGCGAGTCCCCACTCGTTGCTGCTATCGATCGGAACGCGTGGGGCGCGTTCGAGCTTCTTCTCGACGCAGGCACAGAAGTCTGCTTGGAAACTCTGGACAGGCTTTGTGACACGACTCGCGCGGGCATGCTCGTCGCGCTTCAAGAGCGAGCGACGATTTCCTGGCGAATCGCGGATCTGCCGCGGATGAGCGAGTTAGCCGCGAAGAACGGGTTGACCGATTTCAGATTCCTTCTCGAACGGACGCTCGGCCCGGCCGCCCTCGACACCATGCTGGTCGACGAAGCGCGGAGAGCAGAGGCGCGGGGTCATCGCGAGCTCGTTCTTGCCGATCGACAGCTCGACCGGCTCCCAGAAGTTTTGATAGCAGCCATGACTGGCTTCGAGTCCATCGATTTGTCGGGCAACGAGCTCGCGACGCTTCCGCCGGCGGTGAGAAGACTCGAGAAGCTCCAAACACTCCACCTCGGACGAAACCGCCTACGAGCGCTCCCCGACAGTCTCGGGGAGCTCACGCAGCTGCGCGAGCTTCATCTCGAGCACAACGACCTGACACATTGGCCCGGCTCGGTGAACGAACTCCGAACGCTTCACACGCTCGATCTGAGCGACAACTACCTGGAAACGGTTCCGGCCGAGATCGGCGAACTACGAAGCTTGGAGAGCTTGGCTCTTGCGCACAACCAACTCAGGTCGCTACCAGACGTCATTCGCGAGCTGACCAGCTTGCGAGCTCTGTCGATTGGCTCGTTGCGACTGCAAGGCATCCCGATTTGGATCACCGAGCTCTCGCGCCTCGAGACGCTCGACCTTTCCCGGATCGGCCTCCGCGAGCTACCTCCTTTTCTGGCCATGCTCCAGAACCTGAGGTATGTGAACCTGGCAGAAAACGAGCTCTCCACTTGCGGCGTGCTCGCAGAGCTCCCGAAGCTCGAAGTGGTCAACCTCAGTCACAACCGGCTCGAAGCCATCCCGGCCTCTTTCAGCCGGCTGAAGCGACTGCGTCGTCTCGACCTAGGACACAATCCGCCGTTGCACGAGATCCCCAAACGCGTGTCGAGGCGTGCCGGACTAGAGCTCGTAGGTATAACGATTCAGCGAACACCCATCGCTGACTTCAAGAATTCCGCGCGGTGAAGACGTCAGCGCTAGCGAGGCGAAATCTTTGCGATTGCATTCTGCAAGACCAAAGCGGCTCGGGGGTCGACGCACGCTGCCCTACGCGTTCACCGAGCAGGGAGTCGCGATGCTTTCGAGCGTTCTTCGCAGTGAGCCGGCCGCTCTGGTAAATATTGCCATCATGCGGGCGTTCGTTCGTCTGAGGAGCCTGATGGTATCGAAGGAGGCGCTCGCCGCCACGATCACGGCAGTGGAACAGAAATACGACGCGCAGTTCAAGGTTGGTCTTTGACGCTATCCGGGAGCTGATGAAACCGCCAGCGAAGTCGACCGGGCGTATCGGCTTCAGAACGAATCGGGGTCGGGCGCTGCTCGATTTCGCCCTCCGGAACGCGAGCCCATGCACCGAAGCTATAGGCGCTGAACCGAATCTCGCGTCGGCACGCAGTAGTTCGGCCGCTCTCTGTTGACGCCGCGTCCCTAGCGCCATAAGCTGAGTTTATGAGTGACCCTACCGACACCCTTGAACGGTTCGTGGATCATCTCACGCGCGGATTCACGCCGGAGCTGGCAAAACACTTCGCCGAGCTCCCAAAACCGAATCCGGAATTCCGGGCGCACCTTGATGAGCTTGCCGCCAAGGCGAATGAGGGTTCTCTCACGCCCGACGAAAGCGAAAGAATACGACAAGTACATCGAGTACATGGATTTCGTCGCCCTCATGCGACTCAAGGCACGGTCTCGCACCGACGCGTCGGCTCCGTAATGGATGCGGGGAGACGAGACAGTTCGTCCGCACGCGCGCCAATCATCGTTGCGAGTATTGCGGGGTTCATCAGCGCATCTATCCCGATTTCGCGTTCCACATCGAGCACATCGTCGTGAGGCAGCACGGCGGCGAAGACGAACTAGACAACCTGGCGCTGTCGTGTCATCTCTGCAACAGCAAGAAGGGGCCTAATCTTTCTGGACTCGATCCCGATACGGGTGCGCTCACGCGATTGTTTCACCCCCGCACGGACCGCTGGACAGATCATGTCCAGGCCGCGGAGAATGGGCGGGTACGAATGCTGGCGGAGGTCACAGGGTCCAACTCGGTGTGACATAAAATGTCGGCGCAGACTACATGAGTGCCGACATTTTGTGTTGAACTGGCTGGGATGGTTGAACCCCGGGAATCTTGTCTCGGCAAGATCCCGTTTCTCCGACTTCGTGAGCCTGCCGACCTGAGCTTCCGCTTTCTGTCTCTATCGTCGGGTTCGAAATGTCGGGGCTTGCGTGTAACCCCCGACGATTTGTGTTATCACGTGAATGAATTCTGCCCGCCAGGAACAAGCGCTCGAAGTCGTGCGAGAGATCGGCATTGCTCGCACGGCGGAGACCGAAGCTCGCGGAGTGCCGCGCGCGCGACTCTACCAACTAGTTCGAAGGGGCCTCGTTGAGCGGATTGCGAGGGGCGTTTACGTGGTGGCGGGACACGCGCCCACGGTCGAGCACACGCTCGCGCAGGTCGCCAAGCGGGTGCCCGCGGGAATGTTTTGTCTGCTCACCGCGCTACAGTTCCACGGCCTGACGACCCAGTCGCCCGCCGAAGTCTGGATCGCGCTTTCGGAGAAAGCCCGCAAGCCTCGCGTCAACTACCCCCGCCTGCGGGTGGCGCGTTTCTCGGGCGCCGCGCTGACGAGCGGCATCGAGACACACCAAGTCGAAGGCGTTGACATCCGCGTCTACTCGGCCGCCAAGACGGTCGCGGACTGTTTCAAATATCGAAACAAAGTGGGAGTCGACGTGGCGGTCGAGGCGCTGCGCGACTTCCGTCGCGCCCATCGCGGCGGCGCGACCGACCTCGCCCGGTTTGCTAAAGTCTGCCGAGTCACTCGGGTAATGCAACCCTACCTAGACGCGATCGTATGAAAGGCAAAACGAACCTGGCGGCCTCGGTGTCCGCGCGTTTGCTCAACCGCGCAAGGGCGACCGGCGATGAATTTCAAAGACTGCTAGTCGGTTACTGCTTCGAGCGTTTCCTCTATCGTCTCGGAACGTCGACCCTCCGCGACCGCTTCGTGCTCAAGGGCGCGATGCTTCTGGCCGTCTGGTCGGAGCATCCCTACCGCGCGACGCGCGACCTCGACCTCCTTCGTCGAGGTGAGAGCTCGAACGAAGCGGTCCTCGACGACATTCGCGCCATCATCACCACGCCCGTCGAGCCGGACGGCGTAGAATTCGACACGGCTGCGATCCGCATCGAGAGCATTCGCGCGGAAGACGACTACGTCGGCACGAGAGCAAAGCTCCCAGCCCGATGCGGCAGCGCGCGGCTGACGCTCCAGATCGACATGGGGCTCGGCGACGCGGTGTGGCCGCAGGCGCGCGCCTGCAACGTACCCAACGCTTCTCGATCTTCCCGCCCCCGATGTGCTCGCCTATCCGCGGGAAGCCGTGGTTGCCGAGAAGCTCGAGGCTCTCGTCGTGCACGGCGATAGCAACAGCCGCATCAAGGACTTTTTCGATCTCCACTACCTGGCCACACAATTCGATTTCGATCGGGCGACGCTCGCGGAAGCGGTGCGGAGAACGTTCGCGCGTCGGCGCACACCGATCCCCGCCGACGCGCCCAAGCGAGCGACCTTCTCAGGCATCATCACCTCCTGAAAAGCTTCGAAGCGGCTCCCACAACCACCATCGCAACGAACACCGCAAGCGGCTCCCACGTGAGACCACCCACGAGGTGTCCCCAAAAGTGCGGCGCGATCTCGAGGCCGAAGGAGTACTCCGGAGCATGAAAAATCGTCGCCTTGCCCGTGGCCCAGGTGTATCCGATACCCGCGAGCTCCACGGCCATATAGGGCAGGATGAGAAGGTAGGAGAGGACCAATTGCTCTTTCCACGAGTGTGCCACGACGCCGAAGTAGAGCGCTCCCATCAAAATCACGACGCTCATGCTGGCGTATTTCGTGAGCGTGTTGGGAACACCGGAAGCCGTAAGCGCGAAGCGGACGAGTCCGACGGCGAGGATCGCGGCGATGAATCCGATACACGCCCTTGTGGAGCTGGCCATCGCGCCCGATTATGTCAAGGTTGACCCTTCGGGGTCGGAACAATTGGGAGAAAAGCCGGCTCGCGGGAATCGGAGGGCAAGCTTCACACTGCCGACGTCGCGCGTCCGCAAGGTCGATCGAGCTAGGATTCGGGAGGTGGTGGTGGCCATGGCGACCTCGGCGGAAGACGTTCGCAAAGTGTACGAGGAGCCCAAAGTCTCGGATTGGCTCACGGTCGATCAGAAACGGATCGACCAGTTCGGCGAGGCTACGATGGATCTGGACTGGATGCACGTCGACCCCGAGCGCGCGGAGCGGGACAGCTCCTACGGCGGCACGATCGCGTTCGGATTCTGGACGATGTCCATGCTGACGTATTTCGTGCGACACACCGGAGGCGACTACCCCGAAGGTGTGCCTACGGGCTGAACTATGGGTTCGATCGCGTGCGCCTGATCTCGCCGGTGCGAGTAGGAAAGCGCATCCGCAATCACGCGAATGCGTCGGCGTTACCGAGCGAGGACCGGGGCGCTTTCTCGTGAAGCTTCAGAACACGATCGAGATCGAGGGCGAGGAGAAGCCCGCGATGGTGGCGGAGTGGCTCTTCATGCTCGTCTATCCGAGTTAGTGGCCGTCGACGCACATGGGCGCCTTCAGCACGTCCAGGTCGAGAGCTCTTCGCGTGCGGTGCTCATGGGCTGAAGGCCCGGGATCTCGATACCGACCGAGCCCTCGTAACCCATCTCGACGAGCTTCGACATGAAGTGCGAAAGCCGTTGCCGCGTCAGGACCCCCGAGAAGAGTGGCACGTGGCTGTGCGTCTCGCCGTTAGTATCGTCCAGTTGCACATAGCCCAGGTGTTTACCGGCCGCTCTTAGCGACTCGACCGGATCGTCTCCCGCAAGCAAGCTGTGGCCGTTGTCGACGAGCACGTATAGGTTCGGATGAGAGGCTTCTCTAATGAACCGGAGGTTGTCTCGGTCGTTGGGCACCAGCGTGCCGGGCATGGGCTCGATGCAAAACCGGACGCCGACCTGCTGGAATGCTCCGGCAAGAAACGTCATGAAGTCCGCGAAAGCATCCATTTCATGCGGCGGCTGGGGTGGAACCATGTACACGGTGAGTTTCCGACAAGCGTGCGTTAGGGTCTGATTTCTTCGAGCGGTACGTGGGTCTGGTCGTTTTTTGAGGCAGGAGCAGTGGCGTCGCGGTAATTCCAGGGCAGCAAGTCGGCGGTGCGCCCCTTG
>SMVB01166102.1_pt1 | contig 15024 bp, 13 predicted proteins | sample 2456461 | NCBI WGS metagenome assembly SMVB01 (sample SAMN11095934, study PRJNA526329) | marine sediment metagenome | biome: Marine sediment; feature: Surficial sediment; material: Deep marine sediment; isolation source: Hadal surficial sediment | place: Pacific Ocean | collected 2014-05 | depth... | reverse complement strand
CTGCGGCGCAACCCCCGAGTTCCGGGAGTCGGAGCACTTCTTCCTCAAGCTGTCGGCCTTCGAGAAACCCCTCTTGGAATGGGTCGAGAAGCAGACCCATTGGCGTCCCAACGTCCTGAACTTCACCCGCCGGTTCCTGCAAGACGGCCTGAAGGACCGGGCCATCTCCCGTGACCTTTCCTGGGGCGTCCCGCTGCCCTTGGAAGGCTACGAGTCCAAGCGCATCTATGTCTGGTTCGAGGCGGTCATCGGCTACCTATCGGCGGCCGTGGAATGGGCCGAGAAGAACGGGAAACCCGGCGCATGGGAGGACTTCTGGAAGGACCCCGATACCAAGAGCTATTATTTCATCGGCAAGGACAACATCCCCTTCCACAGCATCGTCTGGCCGGCGATTATTATGGCCTACGACAAGGGCCTGAACCTTCCCTATGACGTGCCCGCCAACGAGTTCCTGAGCTTGGAGAACCAGAAGTTCTCCACCAGCCAGAACTGGGCTGTGTGGCTGCCCGACTACCTGGAGAGATACGACCCAGACCCGCTCCGTTACCTGCTATCCATCAATATGCCCGAGTCTGGGGACTCGGATTTCTCTTGGTCGGAGTTCGTCCGCCGCAACAATGAGGAACTGGTCGCCACCTACGGCAACCTGGTCAACCGCGTGCTGTCTTTCACCTACCGCAACTTCGACGGCAAGGTTCCCGGCGTCCAATCGTTGGACGAGGTGGACGAGGGACTGCTCCGCGCCGCCCGCGAGACCATGGACTCGGTGAGTAACAGCATCTACAACTGCCGGTTCAAGGCCGGCATCACCCAGGCTTTCAGTCTGGCCCAGGAAGCCAACCGCTACCTGGACACCAAGGCCCCGTGGAAGACCATCAAAGAGGACCGGGACCAAGCCGGGGCCAGTCTGACCGTGGCCATGCAGGCCATCAACTGCCTAAAGATTATCCTCTATCCCTATCTGCCTTTCAGCTCGCAGAAGGTGCACGAGTTCCTGGGCTTCGACGGCCCGGTGGCAGAGGACGCGTGGGACTTCGATTCTATCGTGAACGGCATAAAAGAGGGCGCCAGCCTACGGCAGCCCTCGCCGCTGTATACTAAATTGGACGCGGAAATCATCGAGGAAGAGGTGGGGAAACTTGGCATCGGGACCACCGGCAAATAATATGCTCCACGGCCTAGACCAACGCACGGCCTCCATATACGCCCCGATTCAAGACGGACTGGCCCGGGTGGAAGAAAAGCTCCGCAGCCTGGCGGAGACCGAGATTTCTCCCGTCCAGCCGTTGCTCCAGTACGTGACCGATGCTGGCGGCAAGCGGGTGCGCCCGGCTGTTACCCTGCTGGCCGCGCAGTTCCACCCCCACGACGAGGCCCGGCCGATTATCATGGCCAGCGCCGTGGAACTGCTCCACCTGGCCACCCTGATTCACGACGACACGGTGGATAACTCGCCCATGCGCCGCGGGCGGGCCACGGTAAGCAGCACTTGGAGCCCACACGTGGCGGTGCTTTTCGGCGACTATGTATTCGCAACCTCGGCCACCTTTGTCTGCGACACCCAGAACATCCGGGTGATTCGCCGGTTCTCCGAGACTATCATGGAGTTGGCCAGCGGCCAGTTGATGGAGTATTTCACTGCCTTCGACGCCGTCCAGGCCAGAGACCTCTACGACGACCGTATCTACCGCAAGACGGCTTCATTGTTCTGTACCGCCAGCGAGTCGGGCGCCGTTTTGGGCGAGGCGCCGGAGCGCGAAGTGCAGGCCCTGCGGGACTACGGCTACAACATCGGCATGGCCTTCCAGGTGAGCGACGATCTGCTGGACTTTCAAGGCGACGCTTCGGACCTGGGCAAGCCGGTGGGGAGCGACCTGCTGAACGGGGTGCTGACCTTACCCACCATTCTGATGATGGAACGTTACCCCAATGACAATCTGGTCCAGGCCTTGTTCCAAGACCCGGCAAACGAGGTCAAGCTAAAGAAGGTCTTGGAGGTCATTAACGACTCGACCATCTTGCCCGACTGTGAACAGGTGGTCATAGACTACTCCGACAAGGCCATGCTCGCCCTCCAAGTCCTCCCCGACTGTGACCCCAAGCGTTCTCTCCTGGACCTGGCCGAGTACGTAATTGACCGCCGCCGCTGACCGCCGGCACCGGCGCAGCCGGATTTTCAACGGACGAGCTGGTTAGTCCTAGTGACTTGATGGTTGGAGGGAAGTGGCAGGACCGTCAAGCCTTTGGTCGCCGGAATCGATTTTGTTGGGGCGGCGAAAATCTCTCTTAATCCCCCTTTGCAAAAGGGGAAGATTTTTTTCACAAAGTGATTTTACTGAATCGGAGGTCGGAGCCACCTTTCGTAAAGGGGGCGGGGGATTTCCGCTCCTTCGAAAGCTATCCAGCTACCGCCCCTCCCAAACCACCTTTCCCCCAATCATGGTCAACTTCGCTTTGATGTCTTTGACAGCCTCGGGGTCAATCGTCAGCGGGTCGGCGTCCACCAGCACCAGGTCGGCCAACTTCCCCGGTGTGATCGAACCCCTGTCGGCCTGCGTGCCCTCGGTCTCCGCGCCCGACAGAGTGTACATACGCAGGGCCGACTCAATGCTAACTCGGCCAGCGCCATTCGATTCAGGTAAGGGTTGGCCTTTGAAGTCCTTGCGGGTGACTGCACTGTAGATGGCTGGCCAGGGGTTTGGGTTGATCACCGGGGCATCGGAGCCAAAGGCAATCTGTACCCCGGCGCTCTGCATCGCGCCGACCGGATACAGATGGGGTTGGAGTGAGCTAGCGACGTTTCGACGGTAGGCTGGACCGTTCCAGTGGATGAACCCCGGCTGGGTGACCACCATCGCTCCGCAGCGTTGCACGGCAATCAAGGTTTCAGGAGGACATTCGGAACAGTGCTCGATCCGGTGAGGCGGCACTCCAGCAGGTAGCGCCGACAGCTCCGAGATCACCTGGGCCGCGGCGGCTACCGTTTCTTGCTCTACGCAATGCACCGCCACGGGAAACCCTGACCGGCAGGCTTCGGCCGCAATTTCCTGTAGCTCCTCCATGCTGGGGTGTAGCACGCCGGTGCTCATCGTTAACATAACTTTGACATGGCCCACTCTCAGACGGTGATCCCCATAACCCCAGGGAAGTCCGGCGTCCAATAGCCCTGCTATGTGCCCAGACCCGGCCATCATGCTCACCCTAAACTGGAGGGTCTCCGACTCGGCCAACTCGCGGAAGACCTGCCATCTTGCCGGCCCATTCTCTGGCCCGGCGTCTTGTATCGAAGTGATACCCAAACTCAAAAGCAACTGGTTGGCCGCCGTCACGCCCTGCCGCATCTTGTTCCGGCTGCGCCCGCTGCCCACTCTCTGGGATAGAAACGCGGACATCTCGAATAGCACGCCGGTGGGTTGGCCGTTCTCGTCCCTCTCGATCACGCCTTCGACAGGGTCGGGGGTTTCGGCGTTGATGCCCGCCAACTGGAGACCGAGGCTGTTTAACACCATGGCGTGGCCGGAGCGGTGGTCCAGACGCACGGGATGCCGGGGCGAAATGGGGTCCAAGTCGTGCCTCGTCGGGTGCCGGGAGTCGTCGAGGGCCAGGTGGTCGTAGCCGAAACAGCGCACCCATTCCCCAGGTGGGACGATCCGGGCCCACTCGAAGACCCGGTGGGCTATGGCCGCGATCGACGACACCTTGTCTGGGCGGCAGTCCAGTTCTTGGGTGGTGCGGGCCAGCGGCAATAAGTGGATGTGGGAGTCGATGAAGCCCGGCAGCAATGTAGATCCCTGTCCATCGATCGCTTGGGTGTCCGGCCCGGCCAGCCTTTTGATCTCCTCGGCCGTTCCAACAGCCACGATCCGTTCACCGGACACCGCCACCGCTTCGGCAATGGGACGAGATCGGTCCATGGTCAGCAGTTTGGCATTTGTGATCACCAGATCAGGTTTCTGCGGCATGATTTAATTGGCTCACGTCAACCGGAGTGAATATCTGTCGGCAACAAAAAGGGGATGGCCATTCGGCCATCCCCTAAACTTTACCCGTAGTGGCTGGAAAAGTGTTAGCTGGACTCTAGCTATTGGACTCGACCAAGCGGGCTTTGTCCATCTCCTCTTGCAGGGCCGGCACCGGGTTGGGGTCGGCGAAAACGTCCTTGTTGGAGTAGTCGGGCGCCTTCCCGGTGGGGTTGGTGATCCAGACTGAGGCCTCTAGGGCGATGCCGCTGAAGTCGTGGAAGTAGATGGAATGGATGAAGTTGTGGTCGATAACCGTGGTCACTTCCTGACCGGCGTCGGCTAGCCGCGCCTGAAGTTCCAGCAACTCATCTTCGGTCTCAACATCGAAGGAAACGTGGTCGAATTGGACGCGGCCGGCCGCTTCCAGTCCCGCAGGCTTGTGGAAGTCCTCGGCTCCTTCCCACTCGAAGAAGGCGATGGTCGAGTTGGGGCCGGTCTCGAAGAAATAATGCCGCGCCCTCAGGCCGTTGGGGTTGTTGCCGATGGCCCCGACCAAGGGGAAGCCCAAAACGTCCCGATAGAAGCGAACCGTCTTTTCCATGTCATTCGTTACCATTGCCAGGTGATTGATTCCGCGTGTCTTCATCATGCCTCCAGGCGATCTTGCTTTCGGATTTCCCAGGATATCATTGTGCCTAAACCCGGCTCTACAAGTTACTCACAGTAGCTATGTATTTGTGCATGCAAGTATTGTTAGCGCAACTATATCGGTTACTAGTTGCTTTGTCAACTATTTTGTCAGGCAACTTCCGAACGCTTCACGAGCCGACGGCGGAAACGCCAAAGAAGAGGGTATTGTAGAATCGGTTCAACCCAATAGAGGAACTAGACGAACTATTGCTAAACGACGGCGGCATGCAGTTGAAGGCGGTGGTGTTCGACTGGGACCTGACTCTGTGGAACAGTTGGGACATCCATCTGAGTCTGATGAATCAGACCGCCGACGCTTTGGATTGTCCCCGGCCCAACACCACCGACCTGGGCAGGGAGTATTCCCGCCCTTTCTTGGAGCATCTAGCCTGGTTCTTCCCCGGCGGTCAAGAAAAGGTCGTGGATACCTACATGGGTTTTTACCACGCCGCCGTTTGGCAGGAGCGCCGCCTGTATCCGGGTGTCGCGGACCTGCTGAAGCAACTCAAGGACAACGGTTACCGCACCGCCGTTTTGTCCGACAAGCGGCAGGTCTTCGGCCTCCCCGAATTCGAGCACTCAGAACTGGGCGCCATGATCGACCGAGCATTGTTCTTTACGGATGGGATGGCCGCCAAGCCAGACCCGGCAGGTTTGCATGGATTGATGAAGTCATTGGGAGTTGCGCCAGGAGAATGTCTCTTTGTCGGAGACAGTCACCGTGATATCGAGTGCGCCCAGCGGGCTGGCGCTCGGAGCGGCGCGGCGCTGTGGGCGTCGGTGGAACGCGAGCGGGTGCTGGCTCTGGAGCCGGAGTTTCGTTGGGAAAACGTCGACGACGTGGGAGTGACTCTGAAGCTACGCCGGGCCTAGCGGATGGTTCAGACCGGCGATGCTAGCGCCGCCGCGTCGTGCTGCTCGTCGGCGTGGTAGGAGCTGCGCACCAGCGGTCCAGACGCCACGTGCTTGAACCCCATGGCATCCCCGGCCTTCCGCAGCTCTTCGAATTCCTCGGGCCGGTAGAAACGGTCGATGGCCAGGTGTTTCGCCGAAGGGCGCAGATACTGGCCGATGGTCAGCAGGTCGCAGTCGACCTTTCGCAGGTCCGCCATTGTCTCCAATACTTCTTCGGGGGTCTCGCCCATGCCCACGATGATGCCCGACTTGGTTACGGTGGCCGGGTTGATGTCCTTGGCTTTGGCCAGCAACTCCAGTGAAAGCTGGTAATCGCCCTTGGGCCGAACCTTGGGAAAGATGCGCACGGTGGATTCGATGTTGTGGTTCAGCACGGCGGGCCCGGAGTCGATGACCCGCTTCAAGGCGGCCCAGGACCCGGCGAAGTCGGGGATCAGCACCTCGACGCGGCAGCCGGGGCTGGTCTCCCTGATTTTGTCGATGCACGATGCGAAGATATAAGCGCCGCCGTCGGGCAGGTCGTCCCGGTTGACCGAGGTGATGACGCAATAGCTTAGCCCCATGGTCCGGACGACCTCGGCCAGGCGCTTGGGCTCCTGCAGGTCCAGGCCATTGGGACGGCCCGTGGTCACCGCGCAGTAGTGGCAACGCCGGGTGCAGATATCGCCTAGGATCATGAAGGTGGCGGTGCCCCGGTCCCAGCATTCGCCGATGTTGGGGCAGCGCGCCTCTTCGCAGACCGTGTGGAGTTGCTGGCCCCGCATGATGTTCTGAAGCTCCAGATAGCGGGTGCTGCCCGGCATCTTGACCTTGAGCCATTCAGGGAGGCGAGGCCTAATCTCTAATTTTTCAGGGTGTTGCGCCATTGGTACTCCAGTAAGAATATCGCCCGGATATACTCGTCCAGAAGCATATTAGGCAATTATATCAAGGATCACAACAGGCGTAGCGGAGTGCGGCCGTCGCGGCGTCTTTCGCTTGTGATAATGGAATCGATTGCGGCCACGGCTTCGTCCAGGCTGTTGTCACGGTTCTCCACCTGGTAATCGAAACCGCCGGCCTGCTTCATCTCTTCGGATGCTGTTTTGAGCCGCAATTCCATCTCGGACGTCGACTCGGTCATACGTTGGGAAAGGCGGCGTTGCAATTCATCGAATGAACCGGGAACCATGAAGATGAACAATGCGTCCGGGGCCATCTTCTTGACCGTGGCCGCGCCCTGAACGTCAATCTTCAAGATAACGTCTTTTCCTGCCTCCAGACCCGAGGTTACCTGGCTCCGGGGGACGCCGTACCAGCGGCCGTAGACTTGGGCCTGCTCCACGAATTCGCCGTCGTCCTTCATGCGGAGAAGGGTTGGCTCGTCCAAGAAGATGTAGTCGATGCCGTCGTGTTCCCCGGCGCGGATGGCTCTGGTGGTGGCGGTAACCACGAAATGCCACGGCCGGTCCAGCTTGCGAAGCTCGGCTAGAGCAGCGTCCTTGCCTACTCCCGACGGTCCCGAAAGCACCACCAACAGGGGAGGGGAGTCAGCTCCCGATGGCGTCGCGGAAGATATTTCGGGCACCCGGTTACCTAACGTCCTGTAGCAGCAGGTCCAAGTCTCGCCAGAACTCGGGATAGGACACAGAAGCGTCCGCGGCCCCGTGAACCGTGGTCTCTCCATCGGCCAGCAGCCCGGCCACCGCCATGGACATGGCCAAGCGGTGATCGCCGTGGCTCTCGCATTCAGCCCCGGTAAGTCTTCCCGTGCCACCCGTGCCCCTGCCGTGAATGATCATGCCGTCGTCGGTGGCCTCGATGTTGGCGCCCAAGCGGGTAAGTTGTTCCACGGTGGTGGCGATTCGGTCCGATTCCTTTACCCGCAGTTCCGCCGCGTCCCGTATCACGGTGTCGCCAATGGCGAAGCAGGCAGCCACCGCCAGGATGGGCACTTCGTCCAACAAGCGGGGAATCAGGTCGCCGCCAATCTCCACGCCATGCAGTTCGGCGGGGGTCACTAGAATGTCGGCCACCGGCTCTCCGCCTTCGGTACGTTGGTCCAAGATTTTGAGCCCATCACCAGCGCTCATCTCTTGGAGAACGTCAATGATACCGGTGCGGCTGGGGTTCATTCCCACGCCCCGGACCAAGATGCGCGAATCTTGATGGCAGAGGGCCGCGACCATCCAGAATGCCGCGGAGCTGATATCGCCGGGCACGATGATGTCGACCGCCTTCAGAGTGGCCGGATGGATGACCAGGTCCAAGCCGTCTTCTTCAATCTTGCCACCCATCGCCATGACCATCCGCTCGGTGTGGTCCCGGGAAAGGGCTGGTTGGTGAATAATGGTTTCGCCCGTTGCGGACAGACCCGCCAACATGATTGCCGACTTCACCTGGGCACTGGCCATCGGAAGGTCGTACTCGATTCCCTTGAGGCCACCGCCCCGGACCACCAACGGGGCCAGCGAATCGTTCCGGCGGCCCATGATCTGAGCCCCCATCTGCTTCAGGGGTTGGACGATCCGCTGCATTGGGCGGCTCCGTAGAGAACCGTCACCGGTGATGACTGACACGAAGGGCTGGGAGGCCAGTATCCCCGAAAGCAGCCGCATGGATGTGCCGCTGTTCCCGGCGTCCAAGATGTCGGAGGCTTCTTCCAGCTCGGGGCCTCGACCACGTATCTTGTAGCTGCCTGGTGCGTCTGCTGGTTCGATGCTTACGCCCATGGCCTGTAGGCAGCGCATGGTGGAGATGACATCTTCTCCGCCGGAAAGGCCTTGCACTAGGGCATCCCCTTGAGCGATGGCGTTGAGAATCAATGAACGGTGGGAGATGGATTTATCCCCTGGCACGGAGAGGACGCCGCCCAAGGATGCAGGACGGCTTACGGCGCGGAAGTGACTGGATGGAGGGGAGGCGCTCATGAGGCGGACCGGCTCTCTTTGGTCCGGCTCTCTTTGGCCCGGCTATCTTTGGATGGAATGGACCGGCGGACATTCGTTGACGCCACCGGCATGAGGCTAGTTCTTCTTGGCCCGGTCACCTTTCATCCCGCCCAAGATCTTCTTCTGAACTTCAACGCCTCGGCTGCCCATGAACATCTCGGCCATGTTTTCAGAGAAGCTGGGAATCTCGGGTGACGACCGTTCGTGGGTATTAAATATTCCGGCCTGCCAACGTGCCCGGGCCTCCATGGCTTCGACAAACACCTGATGCACCGCGTCCGGGTCTGGCCCGCCCTCGCCGGCCAATAGATTGCGGAGGTCGTACAGTTCCCGGATGTAGGCGTCCATCCACGCTACTATCGGTTCTGAGTTGGTCACGCAGATATCCCGGTGCATCACTGGGTCGCCCGACGCCAGGCGGGAAAGGTCTCCGAACCCGGTGGAAGCCAATTGGGCGATATCGTCCCAGTTCGCGCTCTTGGAGGTGCAGCCCATCAGGGCCACGGACATCATGAACGGCAGATGGCTGGCCGCCGCCACAAAGCTGTCGTGCTCATCCACACTGATGAAGAAGGGCTTGGCGCCGATGGCCTCGGCCATGGTGGTGATCGAAGAAACGGCGGCCCTATTGGCGGTGGGGCTGGGAACGATGCAGTAGGCCTTGCCCTTGAACATCGTGCCGTCGGCGTTCTGGGGTCCGGACTTTTCCCTGCCGGCCATGGGGTGGCCGCCGACGAAGCTCACGTGCTTCGGGAGGACCTCTTCAGCCCACTGCAGCACCATCTTCTTGGAGCTGCCGACGTCCGTCACCACGCAGCCTTCTTGGAAATCACCGGCGGTGGCTTCCATCATCTCCCGCATGACCATGACTGGGGTGGCGAAAACAACCACGTCGGCCCCTCTGACGGCGTTGGCGAGACGGGCTTCGACCTTTTTGAAAGCGCCCATTTTCTGGGCGCCGGCGCGGGCGGTACTGTCGTAGTCGGTGCCGACTACTTCCACTTTGAGGTTGGAGTCTTTGATGGCAAGGGCCAAAGATGTGCCAATCAGGCCCGTGCCTACAATCGCGATTACGGTCACAGATGCCTCCATGCCTGGGGGGTTTATCTTACACCATCTGGAACTGAGCCGGTACTTTCATGCCGGGGCCGAGGCGGAAACCGGAGAGGCAGCGCGCCCGTTTCTGGCTTGGACTCTCGACCGGCGCTACGGGCCGTCTATCCCCGGGAGGCCAGGGCCGTCTCGACGATGTCGGTGCGGACAACTTTGCCGTACGGCTGCCGTTCCTTGGCGAGTCCGGCGGCGACAAGGATATCGTGGAGGTTCTCGTATTCCGGTTGGCCCAGCGCCGGGTCAGTAGGCCAATTGTCTTGGGCTTTCAGCCTGGCCACCGATTTGACCACGATGTCCAAGCTCACCTGAGGGAAGAATCCGGAAACCGCATCGCCCACATCCGAGGCTTCATGGGCGGCCAGCCATTCCAAGGCATTGGCGAAGCCAACCGTGAACCGGAGGACGGTTTCCGGCTGGGTCTCCAAGAAATGGTTGGTCGCCGCGAAGGAGCTATAGGCTAGGTGTCCGTTCTCCGGGCCCAAGGCCACCGCCAAATGGCCTGTGCCATCGTCCAGCAACTGCTCCGCCGCCGGCTGGGGAACATGGATAAACTCTGCTTTGCCCTCGCGGAAGGCGGCCATGGCTTCTTCCAGCGGCAATCCGGTGACTAGGTCCAGGTCCTCCGGCTCGATGCCGTGCCGACGGAGGGCGAACAGGAGCGAGGCCCAGGGCATGGGAGAGAACCCCACCGGGATTAGTTTGGCCTGCTTCAGCGAATCCCATTGAAATGGTTCCTGCTTGTTGCGGCTCAGAACGAAAAATCCGTCCCTCGAATTGATTTTGGCGAAGTGGACCGGGACGGTTTCAGCCCCCCAATCGGAGGCGATGATCGAGCGCATGATTCCGCTCTGGGCTATGTCTGCTCCGCCCCGGTTGAGGGCGCTCATGGGGTGGGCGAACTCTGGCGGGCAGGTCTTGAAATCGACGTCCAAGCCCTCTTTCTCCAGGAACCCGCCAGCCATCGAGACGTAGATTGGTGTGTAGAACACGGACCGAAAGGTCTCGATAAGCCTCAAGGGCAGCCGGTTGCTGGTGGAAGCCAAGATGTCTCCTTCGGAACGTCTGGCAGAACATCTGGCAGAACGTCTGGGCGGGTAGGGCTGGGTCCTGATGGCAACTAGGCTTCCAGGAAGGGCAGCAACGCGCCCAGGAACGCCTCGGGGTCTTCAACTTGGGGGATGTGACCGAGGCCCGGCAAAACAACCTTGCTGGCGTTGACGATGTTGTTGTGCAGCAGTTCTTCGCCGTCGCGTAGGCGGTCCACCTCGCCGTATAGGACCAGGGTCGACGAAGCTTTGATCCTGGGCAACCGGGACATGATGTCGTAATTGGCCAGGGACTCCATCAGGTTACCCACCCAGACGCCAGCTTTCGCCCGGCTCTGGTTGTTGGCGTCTAACCACTCCTGCCTGGGGTTGGCGAATGTCGTGGATTCTTTGAGGCCCTTAAGCGTGCGGGGCTTGGGCATCCCTTTGGCGTCGTACCCGCTGGCGGCTTCCTTCAACCGCTCTTTGGCCGTGAATGCGTTCCAGACCGGGCAACCCACCAGCACCAGCTTGTCCACGCGCTCCGGGAAGCTGGCGGCGGTCTCGGTTGCCAGGACGGCGCCGACCGAGTTGCCGACGATATGGGCGCGGTGGATGTTCAACACCTGACAGGCGTGGTCCAAGGCTTGGGCGTAATCGGGAAGGTTGAAGTGGCGGGTGGGCTTGTCAGAATTTCCGTGCCCCAGCATATCGAAGGCGTAGCAGGTGTAATTCTGGCTTAAGGAATCAATCACACCCTCCCAAGTCCATATTGATGTGCCCAAGGGGTGCAGCAAAACAACCGGATAGCCGCTGCCTTTCTTCACGAAGTGCATGTTGCCCGATGGAGTGGGAACGGTATCAGTTAGGTTTCGTCGTACGAACATGGAGTTCGTCTCCTTAAAAACGGCTCGGGATCTGGCGGGTAATCTGGAAATTCTGGGAATGGCCTGGTATCTGGCAGGCAGCGCGGAAAACTCGAATTTCCGGGTCGGCCAGGCGCGAGTTGGCGCTATCGTACTAACCGCCAGGCGCTCTGTCAATTTGACCAGGTCAATCGTTTCAGGTTGACCTTTGACGCCTGTTATGGAAGAATCGACTTTAGAAAAAGCGCGTTCTAGCCCGGTCTTGCTGGTCAGCACGCACTTCTTTACCTCGGCTGCTTCTTTGGTGAAACCCCAGTAACCGCAACACCGGCCCGCTTCGAAGAAAGGGTAATAGGGGGAAGGGTGATGGGTGAGCCCACTTGGACCCGGGAAAAACTCCGACGCTTAGTTCATAGAGAGATTGGTGATTACCGGCTGATTGTAGTCTCCAACCGCCAGCCTTATGTCCACGATCTGGTTGATGGCGAACTCAGCTTCGCCTCTCCCGCCGGTGGGTTAACCACCGCCATCGACCCTTTGATGCAAGAATGCGGGGGCACCTGGGTCGCCTACGGCGGCGGCGAGGGGGATTTGTACGCCGTTGACGAGAACAACCGTATCCAGGTCCCACCCGATGATCCTTCCTACACTCTGAAGTTGGTCTGGCTCACCGAGGAAGAACAACAGGGATACTACTACGGTTTCTCCAATGAAGGCCTTTGGCCGCTTTGCCACAACGCATTCATTGAGCCCACGTTTCAGACTTCGGACTGGGAGACCTATAAAGCGGTGAACAACGAGTTCGCCAAGCAGGTCTTGGCCGAGGTTGATGGCCGCCCCGCCGCGGTTTTCACCCAGGATTATCACCTGTCCCTGTTGCCCCGTCTGCTCCGGGAGGCGGATCCCGACATCATCACCGGCCAGTTCTGGCACATTCCCTGGCCCACGTACGAGATATTCCGCATCTGCCCTTGGGGAGACCAGATACTTGACGGTCTACTGGGCAACGACCTCCTCGGTTTCCATATCGGCGACCACTGTGACAATTTCATGGAAGCCGCAGCCCGTGTGTTGGGCTCCCAAGTCCACGACGAGTACAACCTGGTCTATCAGAATGAAGAACCCACACTGGTCCGGCCATTTCCCATCAGCGTGGATTTTGAACAAATCTCCCAGGAATCTCAAAGCCCCGAAGTGACCGAAGAGATTGACCGGTTGACCGAGAAACTGGACCTTGGTGGAAAGATCGTCGGTCTTGGCATCGACCGCATCGACTACACCAAGGGTATCCCGCACCGTATCCGGGCCATCGGACGGTTCCTGGAAAAGAACCCAGAATACATCGGGAAAATGGTTTTCGTCCAAGCCGGCGTGATGAGCCGGACCAACATTCACGCTTACCAGCACCTTGCGGAGCAGATTGACCAGGAGTTGGAGGCCGTCAACAACCGCTTCGGCAACGACAATTGGTTGCCCATTATCTACCTGCCCGACGACCTCCCCGCCGTCAGCCTGGCGGCGCTGCGCCGTATCGCCCGGTTCTGCGTGGTCAGCTCTCTCCACGACGGCATGAACCTGGTGGCCAAAGAATATGTGGCCAGCAGGTTCGACGAAGACGGCGTGTTGATCCTGAGCCCCTTCACCGGGGCGGCCAGCGAACTGACCGACTCCGTTATTGTGAACCCCTACGCCACCGAGAATTTCGCGGACGCCATCTGTGAGGCCATAGAGATGCCGTACGAAGAACGGCACACTCGGATGGTGCGGATGCGCAGCGTGGTGGAGGAGAATAACATCTATCTGTGGGCTGCCCGCCTCTTTGTTGACATGATGCAGGGCACGCGCCGGTCCCGGCGTCCCATCCGCAGCTTTTAGACCGGCCACCCCAGCAACGTGTACCAGTGCCCCATCTGATCAACGTCTGGCCCAGCGTGAGCCGCCGGTTGACGAGCGCTTCCCGCGTCCTTCTGCTGTTCGACTATGACGGCACTCTAACGCCCATCGCCGCCCACCCCGGCGCCGCTATTTTGTCCGATGAAACGCGCCATCTGCTATCAGCGTTGGCCGCGATGGACCGGTTCATTGTGGGCATTGTCAGCGGCAGGGGCCTGGCCGACTTGGAGGAGATGGTGGCGGTCCCCGGCTTGTTCCTTGCCGGTAATCACGGTCTGGAGATAAAGGGCGGTGGGATGGATTTCGTACACCCGGAAGCATTGGCATTCGAGGAGTCGTTGGCCGAAGTAGCCCTGTTGCTGGAGCAGGAATTGGCTGAGGTGCCCGGCGTCTTGGTGCACAACAAAAGACTGACCCTTACCGTCCATTTCAGGAACGCTCCTGAGCCCTACGGTGCCCAGGTGGATAGCACCGTCGTGGCGGCCACCGCGTCCAACGTTGCGGCGGGGCAGATGAAAATCACCAGAGGCAAGAAGGTGGTTGAAGTACGGCCCAACCTGGACTGGGGAAAAGGCAAGGCCGTAGAGAAGATAAGAGAGTTCTGCGGGGACAGCCCCCTGCCAATGTTTTTCGGCGACGACCAGACCGACGAAGAAGGTTTTGCCGTGGTGCAGGAGACCGGGGGGTTAGCGGTGTTTGTCGGCCCGGCCCGGGAGAGCACCCTGGCTCTCCACCGGCTGGATACACCGGCCGAAGTTGGCCAGGTGCTGGAGTTGCTGACCCAGCTGGCCTAGTATTGCCAGGGCTTTAGACCAGCCCGTTCTCTTCCACCTGGGCCAGCTTGTCCAACCGCCGCTGGAAACGCGGCTCGGGGATGAACCGTGCTTCTAAGAAAGCCTCAAGAACGGTCTTGGCCAATTCGATGCCGATGACCCGGCCGCCGATGCACACCACGTTCATGTCGTCGTGCTCCACCCCCTGGCGGGCCGTGTAGGTGTCATGGCAGAGGCAGGCGCGGATGCCCTTCACCTTGTTCGCCGTGATGCAGGCACCAACCCCGCTGCCACAAATGATTACGCCCTTTTCCGTCTCCCGCGAGCGCAGGGAACTAGCCACGGCCACAGCAAAATCGGGATAGTCGTCGTTGGGGTCAAGGACGTGGGCGCCCAGGTCCGTGACCTGGTGACCTTTAGATCCCAGCCAACTGATTATCACGCCTTTCATTTCGAAACCAGCGTGGTCCGCGCCGACGGCCACTCTCATCAAGATACTCCATGAAGTGAGTTATCCAAGCATACCGATTGGGCCAAGCACGCGCAAGGCCACGAAAAAGGTTTCACACACGACGCCCCCAACGAGACGTTGAGATAGAGAGCATCACAGAGTATTGAGGCCCCACGTCCAGATCTGGTTCCCATCACTTCTGGCTTATGCTAGAATGCCCTCGATTCAGCGTGGCGCATTAGCTTCCCATTAGGCCCCGTTGGCCTATGATGGGGTAGGGATGCCGATGAGGCCGGGAAACGGGTAGTCGATTTTCTGGCGCGCTTCCTAGACGGTTTTCGAACGGTGGACTGATGATTAAAGCGGTCTCCTTCGACTTTTACAACACTCTGGTCCGGTTCTG
>SMVB01449755.1_pt1 | contig 15029 bp, 14 predicted proteins | sample 2456461 | NCBI WGS metagenome assembly SMVB01 (sample SAMN11095934, study PRJNA526329) | marine sediment metagenome | biome: Marine sediment; feature: Surficial sediment; material: Deep marine sediment; isolation source: Hadal surficial sediment | place: Pacific Ocean | collected 2014-05 | depth... | reverse complement strand
TGGTGTTGCTCATCACCGTGATCACATCGTCGCAATCGTTCGCAGGCACACCACCCCGGTTCTACCTGAAGAGCCTGGCGGGTGGTAGCGCGATTCCTGTTATCGCTTCATCAATGAGCGGGAACATCAATCCGCTGCACACTAATCTGGTGATAGATGGTTCAAGTTTTGAAGCTGAGGTGACGATTGCAGGTTATGCGAAGAGTTTCGTACTCTTCGATAAAGCAGCCCTGTTGGCCGTATTGGTGCCGATGGGTCGTGTCTCTGGCGAGGGTAGTTTATTCGGCCAGACGTTTAGTTCCACAGCCAACGGATTTGGCGATCCGACTTTCGAACTAGTCCTTAACCTTATCGGGCCAGATCCCATCAGAAATATTCCTGATTTGATCAGATACGAACCAGGGTTCTCCCTGGATGTGCTTGTTGACGTTATTCTCCCGCTGGGTGAATACGATGACAATGAACTGGTTAATCTCGGCCAGAACCGATGGTTTGGCAGGGTTGCATTTCCAATGACCTGGCAAATTGGCCAGTGGATTCCCGGCCAGAGGACAACACTTGAATTATTACCCTCGCTCTGGGTGTACGGCGACAATAATGATTTTCTCGGTAATGACCTGTCAACAGATCCTAAATTCGAACTCGAGGCTCATTTAACCCGGGATTTTACCAAGGATGTATGGGCTTCGTTCGATACGGTCTATATGAAAGGTGGTGAATCGACAGCTGGCGGAATGGAGGGCGAAGAGATTGATAGCCTGACTATCGGATTTACTGTTGGCTACCAGATCAACGACAACCTGGCGCTCACGATGGGTTACTCATCGTCCATCAACGACGATGACCCAATGGATATTGATATGGACGCTTTCACCATTTCACTCGTATTCGGTTGGCATAAGCTGATTGAAGGAATGAACCGGTTAGGAGGAGATTAATTTCACTCACCCTGACAAGCCTGACTCGTTAGAGGCACATCACGATAACAAAGATCTACTATTAGAGGTTACAACATGAAATTCAACTTGACACTGTTTACGCTTGCCTTGTTGATACTGGCCGAATCTGCTTATTCTTCCGACATCATCGTCTATCCCGCGACCGGCCAGGACGCGGCACAGCAAAAAGAAGATGAAGGAGGGTGTTTTGTTTGGGCCAGGGAGCAAACCGGCATTGATCCGATGGCACAGCAAGCCACGGCACCGACGGCAGCGAAACAACAAGCTGGAGGTGCAGTCGGTGGCGCTGCACGAGGTGCCATTGTCGGTGGCATCGTCGATGGTAGTGACGGCGCCAAGAAAGGCGCTGCGATTGGTGCCGTTGGAGGAAGGATGAGGCAGAACAGGCGAAATCGCGCCGCTCAACAGAAACAGCAACAGCAGGCGCAGCAAGCCCAGAGTATTAATGCCAGTAACAAGGCAACCTTCGATAAAGCCTACGGGGTCTGCTTACAAGGTAGAGGATATACTGTTAGCTGATTCAATTGTCGGAATTTGGTTTTAGGGTCCTGGACGGCAATTCTCCGAAGCAATTTCTGTATGCACGCGAAAATTCACCCAGGTGCCAGAATCCCCAGTTCATGGCTACGTCCGTAACGGTCGTGCTGCTACTCCTGGCTTTGCGGAGTTCGTCTCGAGCTCTGTGTAACCGGAGTCGATTGAGGTAAGTCAATGGTGACATACCCATAATATCTCGGAAAGCATACTGCAGTGTTCTCTCACTGACGTTGGCCGTTGCGCATAACTCACTCAGATAGGGTCGGCTCCCTTCGAGATTCGAGGTGTAATCCTCACATGCCCTGACGATCCTGCTGTAGGATATTCCTTTTTTGTCGGATTCGACATGCTCGTCTGGTTCACAAGATTCGATCATGGCGAACAGGGAGTCCATAAACTCGACCTGGGCACCATACCTTGCCCAGTGATTGTCGTTAAAAATCTCCGGTGAATTCTCCGCTGCCTCGACAATCCGAACACCGAGTTCAAAATGATCTCGCGCTATTTTTACCGGTGGATGCCAGATCTCAAGATGTTCGGGAATCACAAAATACTTCTTTATGCCTCGTAAGAGCAGATGCTCGTTGAGAATGCGGGGCGGCACGAGCCATGTGACGCTTTCATAGCCGCTGTGGACGATGACTTCCATTTGTGCGCCCGGTCCGGTAACGACCAATGCGAGAGAATGCAGTTCTCTGCCGTTGAGGCTGGCGCTTGCCCGCGGTCCGAGTATGGTGCAGGCGTCGAAATCTTTGTGAACACGAGTCTGAGTGCGCAAGGCGACGTTGCTGCTCTGGTAGAGCAGGCAGCAATCTTTGAGTGGGACCGTAATCCGCTTGATCTCGAAAGCTTCCTGGTCGAGATTGACTACGTCCTGGTCCAACAGACCTATCGATTCGTGGACAGCAGTTGGGTCCGTAATATTCACAACCGACACCTCGCTAAGTTCTTTTGGGAGCTCACTTGCGGGCATTGTTGCTTGACTCATGCTTGCGTTTTTCCGATAGACCGTTCGGTTAATGTCATCATAATCAATCTGGCGTGTTCAGGAAAGGAACTCGCTGGAAATCCAGCAGTCGCTTCAGACTGAGGGCCAGTTAATCTGAGAAGGAGGACAGACACCGATGAAGATGGAACAAGTAAGCAACAGCTGTTTCGCGGTGCTCAACGAAAAGAATCGAGTGTGTGATGCCAACTCCGGGCTGATCAATGTCGGAGGAGGCATGGTTATTGATACGCAATCGGATCTCCCGCACGCGCGGCAGATGATCGAGATGTTTGGCAAGGTCTGGCCAGGTATGCCCAAAAGGGTTGTTAATACCCACGAGGACTCTGATCACGTCTTTGGTAACCAACTCTTTCAGGGTGCCGAGATTATCGGTCATCGGAGTCTGCCGGAACGGATGAAACAAGTAGCTGAACCGGAAGAACTACAGCATTTGATGCAGGCGGCTAACAGCACAGTGACGGGGCCTCAGTTAGCGTTGGCACACCCGGGAGTTTTTGTGGCGGCCAGCCAGATAGCGGAAGACTATGACTTTAGTGAAGTCGAGCTTGTTCCACCGACAACCCTGTTCGATGACCGTCTGGAAATCATGCTTGATGACATAGAGGTACACGTCCTCCATGTTGGACCCTGCCATCAGGTCGGTGATGCAATTGTCTGGATGCCGAAAGAGCGCGTGTTATTCGCGGGCGACGTGCTCTTCCGTCTCTGCACGCCCATGGGTTGGGTCGGCACATTTAAAAAGTGGTTTGAGACACTCGACATGATTGTTGACCAGCTTAAACCTGAAGTTATCGTACCAGGACATGGTCCTGTGTGTGGTTTGGAAGGGGTGAGGGAAATGAAGGCGTACCTGCAGTACGTACAGAAAGAATCGCGCGATTTTTTTGATGCTGGAATTGAGGCTGGTGAAGCCGCCCAAAAAATTGACCTTGGGCCTTACGCGGACTGGCTCTGCCCCGAGCGAATCTATATGAACGTCGAACGGGCTTATCGCGAGTTTCGCAGTGAGCCATTCGATCAGCCATGGGATCAATCGAAGACCTTTGACGAGATCTACAGTGTTGCGGTGGCACGGGGTATTGACCCGAATTTCTGATTTTCTGACAATATAGCGAAGACAGACATGAAACTTATTCGTTTCGATTCAACGGACCCGTCCAATCCAGAGTTTGGCGTCGTCATCGCCAACCATGCAGTGGCTTTTTCAGTGCTCCAGGCAAAGGCGGGAACTTTTTACGAATTCCTATCCGACAGTCAGGCCTATCTCGCGAATCTGCCAGCCAGTGAGCTGGCAGCCCGGACTTTGCTTGAATGGGGTGAAGATCATTTTGAGAAGCTTGACGAAGGAGAACGCTTTGGGCTGGATAAAACGCAATTAAGGGAACCTATCGAGGTGGCCTCATTATTCGACTTTGGCCTGACACCGCGCCACCTCAAGAACTCATTCGAGACGATGATGAAGTACGAGAAGGATGACCCACAAACCGGGCCGATTTTGCAGGCGGTGAGTAGTTGGCTTATGGCCAGCGGAGAGTCGGTAAGTGATCCTGCGCCCTTGCCCTACTATAAAAGTAACATGAACTCGATCGTTGGCGATGGGCAGATTATTCCCTGGCCACTTTACACCGCGCGGCTGGATATTGAACCAGAACTCGCCGTTGTGTATGGCAATCCGCAGCAACCTGTTGCTGGCTTTTGCATTTTCAATGACATTTCAGCACGTGATGTACAGGCTCCGGAATTTATTGGCGGACTCTGCCTGACGAAAGACATGGCTTCTGGCAATCAGCTCGGTCCTTACCTGGTTACCCCGGATGAGGTGGGTGATCCCTATGACCAGGAAGTGGTCGTGACAGTCAATGGTAATTTAAGGTTCAGGGGCTCGACATCCGAGATCAGTCACCAGGCTGGAGATGTTTTTGCCTGGTTGGAGACGGTCTGCCCGCTAAAGCCGGGATCCGTGATGGGCCTGGGAACAATTCCGGGATGCACTGGATTGGATTTTGATGACTTCCTGGATCCTGGTGATGAGGTCGAAATCAGTTTCCAACGACTTGGTACGCTACGCTGCCAGTTAGCTGAGCCCAAGGCCAAACTCGGTCCCAGTCGATGGCCGGTGCGACCGTCGCTCAAAAAATATACCTAGCCCGGATAATTCGATCAGGCACACACTGTCAATCTCGGTTTTACTCGAATATAGAGTTAACCTGTTGTTTTATAATAATCTAACAATCGATACAAGCCGCCTTCATGAATAATCCAGGCTAGTACCCAGCGCATTCTAAATACGACGCTGGTATACGACTCCTAGCAAGCGTCAGGTGATCTCAGGAAAGTGTTTGCCTGAATTTAAGTATGCTCGCGGTCACAAAGACGACGACGAAGGCAGATAAGGATGCGTATGCCGGTAACAGATCTGCAAACAGCGTCTGCTTAACCAATAAACCGCGAATGATCTCTACGAAGTAGGTAAAAGGAATAATATAACTGATAAATCTGACAACCTCAGGTATCGCTTCCAGCGGGAAAATAAAACCGGAAAGGAGTATCGACGGGACAATAATAAATATAGCGATAAACATGGCCTGTTGTTGTGACTTTGAAATCAGGGAGATAAACAGGCCGAGGGATATCATGACGGCGACGAAAATGATAGCAAGCAGGAACAGTAATCCATGCGATGAGGGTTGCGGCAGATCGAACAGTGCCCAGCCAGCAGCGAGGATAAAATAGAAGTCAAGTAGCGCGATCAGGATGTAAGGCAGCAGTTTTCCCAGGATAAATGCGTGTTTGCTGATTGGTGTAACAAGAAGTTGTTCCAGGGTATTCTTCTCGCGCTCGCGAACCACGCTGATGCCGGTCAATATCAATGCGATCTGCATAATGAGCACACCGATTACGCCAGGCAGAAAGAACCATGTTTCTTTTTCATCCGGGTTGAACAATATTTCAGTGTCCATGATGAACGGATCTGCTGCGATGACGACGTTTGGTGAATCCGCATCTAAAAAATACATTCCTTCGGTCACACTTGAAGCGGTAGCAGCGGAAGAATTGTATTTCATTGCCGTGGTAAGTGATGGCATTGTGCCATCAACATAGAAGAGAATGTGCGGTTGTTCATTCTCTATGAGCTTGAGTGAAAAATCACTGGCGATGTATAAACCGGCTTTGGCTCGACCCGATCGTATCTCCTCGATGATCTGTTGCCTGGATTCGACCTCATACAGTTCGAAATAACCGTCACTCCATAGACCTGTCTTTATCAGGTTGGTGAAGAATGACTTGTCTTCATCAAGGTAAGCCATTTTAACATCCTTTGGCTCCAGCTTTAGCGCGACACCAAACAACACTAAAAGTACCATCGGCATGATAACAATCAGACCCACAAGCCGTGGATCTCGCCGTAGCTGCAGTAGTTCTTTTTTAACGATTGCCCAAATCATTGTGTCCCGGCCTGCCCCGCTGAGGGGTTTTGAGTCAACGCAATAAATACGTCTTCAAGGTTGGGTTCGCTTAATGTAAATCCCGGTGATCCATCTATCATCCTGGTGAGGTCTGTTTGCAGCAGATTAATATCAAAATCCGGTGTTACGACTATCCGTAATTCAGCGCCAAACTGGTTTACCAGTAATACATCGTCGTTAACGGATAATAATTTATGGATATCAGGAGAGTAGGGCAATTGTGCACTATAGACTTTAGCGTCGCCCAGCGCTTCCTTGATGGAATCCGGTGTACCCATGGCGATAATGCGCCCCGATGCCATGAATGCCAGGCGATTACAACGTTGTGCTTCCTCCATATAGTGAGTGGTGACAAAAAGAGTTTTACCCTGGGCGCTTAGCCGGTAGAAGTCATCCCACAACAATTTTCGGGTCACCGGATCGATGCCCGCCGTTGGTTCATCGAGGAAGAGTACCCCCGGGTCGTGCGCTAGGGCGCAAGCCAGTGCCAGGCGCCTCTGGAATCCTCCAGACAAGGTGCCTGCCATCTGGTCTTTATAGGGTGTCAGAGCATAGCGATGTAGAAGTTCAAGAAGATGCTGCTCGTCATCGACACCATACAACTGTGCATAGAATTTGAGATTCTCCCAGGTGCTGAGCTCTTCATATTGACCGAAGTGCTGGGCAACGTACCCAAAATTTGCCTTGGCTTTGGCCGGTTCTAAATTGTCGATCAGTATGTCACCTGCATCACGCTTGAGGACACCGCACAACATCCGTATCAATGTCGTTTTACCGGCAGCATTGGGCCCCAGTAGGCCAAAGATTTCTCCCTGATTCACCTCAAGGGAAACAGCATCAACGGCAGCGTGACCGTTGAAGCGTCTGGTTAGATTGGAGACTCGAATCATCAGAGGCGGCTAGAAATAGAAGAGGCAAAACACTACCATCAACTTGGCTGCTTGTCTTGTGTTTGAATCGCGCCGGATATAGGGAACTTCCGATTCCACCTCAGGGGATTGTCTGTAGCTGCACTTCCAACATCTCCCTGCTATGATATTGATCCCATGCGGCTCGCATTTTCTATTTTTGGGTTCGTATCCAAAACGGGTATCGCTTGCAGGAGACAAGGAGAAATCATATGTCCATAAGCAATGAGGAAAGAATATCGTTATCCTTTTCTGATACCTTCCAGGATCATGAACGGGTACATGACATCTTTACCAGGATGAGACTCGAGGAGCCTGTCGCCTGGTGCCCGGAGCCCTGGGGTGGGCCCGGATTCTGGTCGGTGACGAAATATGACGACATCCAGTTTGTTTCAAAAAACCCGTCCTCTTTCAGCAGTGACCAGAAACTGGGCGGGATCACACTGGCTTCCAACGAAATGATTCGAACCCGCAGGCGACAAGAAGGGCAGGAGGTACTTGAAGAAACACCGCCTGAACTGAGTATGTTTGAGGGTGGTTCCAGCATGATTTCGTTGGACCCGCCTGAACATCTTCACCACCGCAGGGTCGTCGCGCCTGGTTTTACGCCACAGAAGCTGGATAACCTGTTACCCCGAATCAGGCAGAAGGCAAAGGAGATCCTTAACAGTATCGATGGCGAAACGCAGGTGGAGTTCATCAGCGCTGTCGCGGCGGAGTTGCCAATCCAAATGTTGGCGGAGCTATTTGACATAGACCAGGAGCAACGTCACAAATTGTTCGAATGGTCGAACATCATTATCGGCGGAGATGACCCGGACATTGTCGTGTCAGGTGATCAAGTCAGGGGCGCGTTTATGGAACTGGCGGCTTTTGCCATGAAAACCTATGAAGAGCGCAAAAAAGATCCAGGTGATGATCTGATCACCATGTTGGTACATGCGGAGATAAACGGCGAACCCATGACCCTGGGGGATTATCTTTCCGCCATGATCCTGCTGGTGGTTGCGGGAAATGAAACCACGAGGAACTCCATATCCGGTGGGCTGCTCGCACTGTCACAGTTCCCGGATGAAAAACAAAAGCTGCTAGATGATCCTTCGCTGATCCCGAAGGCAGTGGATGAGATTATTCGCTGGGTGCACCCTGTTATATACATGCGCAGGACGGCGACGGAGGATGCTAAAATTGGCGAGCAGGAAATTAAGGCTGGTGACAAGCTGGCGCTATGGTATATGTCTGGCAACCGTGATGAAGACAAGTGGGAGGATCCTTTTACCTTTAATGTCTCCAGGGAAGGACCACGACATCTGTCATTCGGTTACGGCCAACACATGTGTATAGGCTGGCGGCTTGCAGAGATGCAGCTTGCGGTATTGCTGGAAGAAATGTTAATCCGCTTCCCGGAGATTAAGGTCACGGGTGGCGTTAACCGGATGCGAACCAATTTTTTGAACAGCATTAAAACAATGCAGGTGAGTTTGGTGTAGTTCCCTGGTTTTTTGTGGCGCGGATTAAAGAATCCAGTGCCACCCCTTTTAATTCTTTGCCGTGACCAGGTTCATTCATAACCGGCCGTTCGATTACCTTTGCGGATACGATATGGAAAGCATCCAGCGCCTTGCCTGGATTTAGGCCAGTAACCTCGGAGGCGAATAATGCATTTGGCCCCATTGACCAGATAAGTTCTTTCCCCGCGTATCGATCGTTCCAGAGCTGCCGTTTTGACATTGCCTCTGTTCCTACTAACGTTTCTTATAGAATCTCTTCACATTGTGGTCGCGGTGATGATCAAGGATAGCTTCCAGTGTTCGACCAATTTTTGAACAAATTCTAATCTGTTCCAGCCGTGGCCAGGTTGAACGTTCTCCTTCCAGGACAAGTTCATCAATCTCTTTGCTGGTGAGTTGCCCCAGTAGTTTTTGAGGATCGATAAAATTGAAATTGGGAATAATGTTCACATCACCCTTGTAATCCTGAGCAACAACTGAATAGAACATGCTCATTGCCTTGCCAACTTCCGGAATTCGCCGCAGGTAACGCCGGGAGAATTTTTCGCCACTTTTCAATAATTCATGAGTAGACAAACGCAGCAGGTTCTTGGCGCTCTCGGGGATCGGCATGTATTGTTCACCATTGATCATCGCCAGTGCCAACGGATTTGCCTGGCTAACGATGTAGTGATTGACATCATATAACCTTGCCAGGCGCTTTGCAGGCAGATCGTCGGTAACAGCGCCGTCTACCCAGCGACGACCTGGCAGATAGGGTTGCGCTTCACCGTAGACATTTTTGGCCATTAACATCACAGGAGGGAATATTCCTGGCACAGCACAAGATGCAATGACTGCGGTGCGAACATAAACATTGGGTGAAGTCACCGCGTTCATTAATCTTGAAGTCTGGTGTTCTTCATAGGGTGCGATAGTGACACTGATACTACGGCCTGTTTTCTCATAGGCTTCCTGGAATGTGATATCGGGAATAGCGGATTCCAGGGTCATTTTCAGCGATGCGGAATCAATTTGCTGGCGAATAAAGGTCCTGGGACGCTGGTCGATTTCGTGCTGTAGCGGATCGACCAGCTTGTTGTTGTGCAAAAGTTCGTGCAGTTCCTCGTCCGTATGTGTGCCTACCACCGCTGCGAATACTGATCCTGCACTGGACCCGGAGATAACATTGGGCAGAAGCTTATGTTCCAGCAGCGTCTTGATGACACCGCGGTGGAAGTGCCCCAGTGATCCGGCACCACTGAGCATCAACGCAGAGCGACCAAAGCAGAGACTTGCTCGTTCAAAGAAATCCAGCTTGTCTTCACCGGTAATTTCTTTCGTTTCCGGCACATTCGAGATATGGATGAGTGCGTCAACAATCTCATCAATATAGTCTTCGATGAGCGCCTTGGTGCCAAATTTGGCTCGTTCGTAGAGTGTGGATTTGCCCATGCCCCCCTGATTGCCGTGAATACCTTCATTGAGCGAAAACAAGAGGCCGACATCGTCCTTGTTCGCCTTGAGTTCACGTATGACAGCTATTCGCTCACGAATATTCTCATAATCATAACTCTTTGATTCTTCTACAGATTTCCATTTATCTCTGCCGGATACGGTGTCGTGTTCACGGGCAGCCTCGGTCCACTCTTCGTAGCTGTTCGCCTTGCGCATCCGGCGTTCCAGGCGAGAAAAAGCAGCACTGTTGGACATTAATAACATGGGTTCCGATCCTTTTTTAAAGCGATTCATGCCAGTTTATGGTGCAGTGCACTAAAAATCAATGCGCTATTCGCTAACGTGATATCGGGTCATGCACTATCGATTTAAGGACTAGACTTGTGTACTAAAAGTCCCAGCCAAGATGCGGCTTTGGCAGGCGCAAGGATTCGTCAAGAGACTTGAGTAATAAATTATCTCCATGCAGTGCATCAGTTATCGCGAGGCTAGTGGCGGGGCGTACTCCGAACCACATTCGGCTGAAGGCGTTGACGGTGGCATTCAGGGTAGGTAATGAATCTTCCCGGCCATTCTGCGCGGATGATTCAGGGCCTAACGTGATGACGTAATCCCCCGACAGGCCGCGCCAGTTTGAGCCTTCATCCAGGATATTGGCCACCGGGTCTGTCAGCGCGAGATTGAAACGAATCTGTGGTGTATTCAAGTGCGTTTTGGACAGGCACGAATGGATATCCAGCATGCGCATTTGCCAATAGGCGGTGGCGTTAGTTGATTGTTCGAATTGACCCTTTCTAGTTGTTCGTTTAGTTCGAAAAGGTTGTTTCAACAGATCTTGAACCTGGATGTCGCCAAATTCCAAAGTACCGATCTGGTGAACCTGGTCTCCCAGCGATTTGACAAGAGAGAGCAGTTCCAGAAGCTGGTCCCCGGTCTGGTAGGCTCTCAAGGTGATGGTATAAGGACCATACTCGCCTTTCATTTCACCCCAGATAAAATGAGAGAGACTGCCGTTGGGACCATCATAGTACCCAAGACCAAAGGGTTTTGCGGTCCAGGTCATCTCGGCTTTCACCATGGCGCTTGAAGAAAGGAAGACATTACCGTGTGAACTAACCCTCGACATCATTGCGCCATGAATTGCTTCATAGTCATCTACACCAAGTCTCTTTGGTGGGCGAAAAGGGTAGCTAACATTCAAAGTAGCAGGGTCAAAATTAATCCAGTTCTCGTAGCTGCCAGTGCCAAACCCCAGCTTGTCGTAGAAGCCCTGATCAAACATACCCAGCGCGCTAACTTCCATACCCTGCTCAGCCTGAATGGCCAGGAGATTTGCTGTTAGTTTCTTTGCGAATCCAAGTTTCCTGGAAATATGACTGGTTGTAACTGCACTAACTGCACCGAGGTTCAGTGGCTCATCCAGGTACTGGATTTTGCCTTGTGAACTGTGGGCACAACATTCTGGTTCACCATCAATCGTCGCAACAATGGTGTCACCGTCCTTCAGGAAATCTTCGATTGCTGCAACTTCTTCATCACTTTCTACCCAGCCGCACTCTTTCCAGATGCGCTGCACAGCAGGCAGGTCCCGCTCTGGTTCATAGGCCCTGAAAGTGTGTTCCGTCATGGTTTTTGTGAGATTTCCAGTGCCTGGTCTATATCCCAGAGAATATCATCGATGCTCTCCAGGCCCACCGAGATGCGAATCATGTCTGGCATAACACCGGCGGCAATTTGTTCTTCCTCATTGAGTTGCCGGTGGGTGGTGGAGGCAGGATGAATAATGAGCGTCTTGGCATCCCCTACGTTGGCAAGGTGGCTAAGAAACTGGGCATTTTCGATAAATTTCACGCCTGCCGGTAACCCACCTTTAATACCGAACGTGAGAATAGCGCCTGCGCCTTTTGGCAGGTATTTCTGGGCCAGGTCGTAATATGGATTATCCGGTAAACCGGCATACTTCACCCAGGAGATGGCATCATGTGCCTGCAGATGTTCGGCAACCGCCACTGCATTTTCCACATGGCGTTCCATTCTGATATGCAAGGTCTCCAGACCCTGCAGGAAGAGAAAGGAATTGAACGGGCTAAGGGTTGGCCCGAGCGTTCTTAATGTCTCGAGACGGCATTTGGTGATAAACCCGAAGTCTCCGAATGTTTCATAAAACCTGATTCCGTGATAGCCCTTGGATGGCTCCGTCATCTCAGGGAACTTGCCGTTATCCCAGGGAAAGTTCCCGGATTCGATAATGACACCGCCAATGGATGTGCCGTGACCGCAGATAAACTTTGTTGCAGAGTGCACAACAATATCAGCGCCATAGTCAAATGGTTTGCAGAGGAACGGTGTGGCGAAAGTATTATCCACCATCAGCGGAATTCCCGCACTCTTTGCAATGCCAGCGACAGCTTCCAGGTCGATAATGTTATTGGATGGATTGCCGATGGTTTCAACGTAAACAACCTTTGTTCGTTCTGTGATCGCTTTTCGAAAGTTTTCAGGGTCATCCGGGTCCACGAAGACGGTATCGATCCCCATTCGCCTGAAGTTAATATCGAACTGGGAATAGCTGCCGCCATACAGGGTGCTGGCTGAAACAATCTGGTCTCCTTGTTGCAATAACGTGAGCAGGGCGGTCATCTGTGCCGCAAGACCCGACGCCACGGCAAGAGCGGCACGCCCGCCTTCAAGAGAGGCCATCCGCTCCTCAAACACGGCAGTGGTCGGGTTTGATAACCTGCTGTATATGTTGCCGAATGTCTGTGCATTAAAAAGGCTGGCCGCATGTTCTGTATCGTCAAAAACATAAGCTGCGGTCTGGTATATCGGCGTCGCCCTGGAACCTGTTGCCGGGTCAGGGATCTGCCCTGCGTGCAGGCATCGCGTTTCAAATCCAAATTCGTGATCGGTCATTGATGGTTACTCATCGTTAGTTGCTCGTTAACAGTTGCTGGTTAATAGTCGCTTGTTATCAGTTGTCGTAAGTAGCTGTTCGTCATCTCGCTGTTCAGGGATAGTCTTTCTGATGTAGCATCAATATCAGGATACTCTTCTCGGACGTTTGGCTGAAATAATGCCGGTGTTTACACCAGCCCAGTTCAGGCCGCCAAACAATCGTGCGTACTCGATTTTCATACATCGATCCATGACCACTTCGAGACCGGCTTCCGATGCCTTTGCAGCGGCTTCATCATTGACAATACCGAGCTGTAACCACAGGACCCTGGCGCCCATATCAATCGCAGGCTGCACGAACCTGGGGACATCTTCTGTTCGCTGAAACAGGTCAACGATATCTACCTGGCGAGGTATAGAAGCAAGATCCGGATAGCATTTCTGGCCCAGCACTTCCTGGTAATTTGGGTTCACCGGTATCACATCGTATCCCTTATCCAATAAATACTTTGCAGCAAAGTAGCTGGGGCGATACCAGTTTCCGGACAACCCCACCATGGCGATAGTTTTATATTCATCCAGAATTCGACGTAGTGTTTGATTGTCCATGTAATAACCACCGGTGAAGAGTAGAAACTCATAATACAGGTATCAGTTGCAATGCAAAACATTATGTATTTTGTTGATCTCCCGGTACCAGGAAGCTGTTAGACTGATATCGAATTAAAGGGAGAATGATATGAAGCTAATACCGCTCATGACAATGCATGCAGATTTGAAGGATCCTGTAACAATGGGGGAGGGACCCCGGGGAACGCGGACGATTTATGATGTTACTGGCGGATACTTTGAAGGTGAAAGGCTGAAAGGCGAGATCCTTGCCAGTGGTGGAGACTGGATAACGATTGATGCTGATGGTGTCGGTCACCTGGATGTGCGTGCAACTTTCGTTACCGATGATGGGGCGCATATTTATGTTCAGTACTATGGCGCGTTGCTATTCAATGAAAAAATAACCGCTGCCCTTGAATCAGGTGAACCTGCAAATTATGGCGATACGCATTTTGTTACCCAGCCAAGATTTGAGACGGGTGATGATCGATATCGCTGGTTAAACAGCGTGATGGCAATAGCAGAAGGTCGCGTCTTGGGTAATGCGGTGGAGTACCGAATTTTCGAGGCGACAGCTGACTGATTTTGTGGCGGCGGGGCCGCCTCATTAAGATTAAGATTTAGGTTTAGGTTTATAGTTGCGACCTATCTTGGGTGCAACAAACTTCAGGCCAAATTGATCACGCCAATTTTCGAATCCTTTCGACTCCATCAGTTTAATGCCCATCAGCTGACCGTCTTCCGAGGGTCGAGTCCACTTTACCTGTCCCAGCAATTCAAAAGAGTCGCCATTTTCTGTGCGTAGATACAAGGATAATATACTGCCTTGCGGTATGTTTTCATCGACAATAACAGTCATGCCGTGCAAGCCCAGATCCAGGGTTCTGCCGTTTGATGTTGTGCCGACCAGATCACCGTTTTCGGCACACTCATCGACTGACAACATTAGTTCAACATCATTTTCGATTCGAGGTTCGGTTCGTGCATTGTAAGGTTTGGCGGGTGCTTCATTTGCATTGTCCTGAAGAACTTTACTATTTTTCTGCAGGAATAACTCGACATCTTCTACTCCTGTCAGTACGTCTACCTCGGGTAAATCGCCGTGATCCAAAATCAGCCATTTGAAGAATTCCATCGCTTCTTCGCTGGGTCCGGTTTGCGATTCCCGATCCGGCCATTGGAAGTGCAGCTTCAATAACTTTGTATTGAATTCGATTGACAACATATTTTCTGTAAAAATCCTGATTATTCTGCACGGATGTTATCACCCATCGCAGATCTTACCTAGCGTAAGGCGAATGACCAATCTCGTTATTCTGCCATTGAATTACTTACAGGAGAGTTGTGTGTTTTGGTATTCCTACCTTCCCGATGTCCCTCGAGTTACTATGTATAGACTATGGAACCTGTAAAGATATTCATCGCGTCGCCTTCCGACGTATTGGAGGAACGGTTACTCGCGTACCGAGCCATTGAACGATTGCGTAAGGAATTCGCGGACCGTGCAGAAATCCAGGCGATGATCTGGGAACATGAACCTCTGTTGGCGACATCAGATTTTCAATCACAGATCGGAACCCCGGCCAAGTCGGATATTTTTGTGCTCATGCTGTGGGCACGTTTTGGTAGCCCGCTTGGAGATAATTTCGTGCGCAGCGATGGGTCGCGCTATGCATGCTACCGAGTACGAATTC
>SMVB01259436.1_pt1 | contig 15031 bp, 17 predicted proteins | sample 2456461 | NCBI WGS metagenome assembly SMVB01 (sample SAMN11095934, study PRJNA526329) | marine sediment metagenome | biome: Marine sediment; feature: Surficial sediment; material: Deep marine sediment; isolation source: Hadal surficial sediment | place: Pacific Ocean | collected 2014-05 | depth... | reverse complement strand
GGCGGCAACATCCTGCAAGTCATTGCACAAGCCATGAGCGGCCACCCCTTTATTCCTGCACAATGAACGACAACGATCAGCACACCTGATTAGTTACGATTTTTGATGAAAATATGAGTGCCGAAAATTTCGCTCTTGCTTACAGGATAAAAAATAGAATCGATTATTTCACCAAACAATTCTTGACTCGAAAAAGAAGAAAAACAAAAGTTGCAGATTGGAGATCGGATTATAAGGAAGTGCTTAGTGAAGAAATTGTGGATGATTACGGTGAAGAACTAGACCAAGTAATTCCGCAAAGTGCGGTTTTTCTTTGTGCAATTATATTTGAGGAGCAGGTCAGGGTATTGGGAAGTAACCCAGAAAATTTATTAGTGATGCTTAATCAGGAAGGTGAAAAATTATTAGTTGGGGGCCTTAGAACTATTTTGAAATTTGCCAAAGATAACCCTAATAATCCTCAAATCGCGAATAAGAATTGGCCCAATTTACTCAAGAGTCAAACTTTTTTTGAAAACGTGGCAAGTTTTATAAAGGGAAGAGCGAGCAATAGTCCATAAAACCTTGAAAAGTTGAACTTATTTTTCTTTTGGAGATTGTGCGAATTCTAAGGAGTCATTATTTCAAGGATGAATAAGAAATCCTATAGCTTTCATCCCCATTGTGTACAAGCTATTAGGGCGAGAAAGAAAGTTGGGCGGTCCATTTATTCACTGAATTTTGTATGAAGGGAATAGCTAATCCCCCTGTAATTTCCCATATGCCAAAAACTACTTCCAACTCCCACTCTTTACATCATCCTTTCTTTCCTCTTACGGCTTGCCCTTCCTGGAAGTTTTTTGCCTATGAGCACTCAGCGTCTAAAAGGAAAACCGTCAGTAACAATTTCCATTTTAATTAGGGTACTTAAATGGGAATTATTCGACGACCATTAAAATGTCTAGCATGCCAAACACGGGTGGTAACGAGGACTGCTACTGGCCATTCCAGTCCTCAAGAACAAGAATTCCCTTGTCCCGAATGTGGAGTGGTCATAAAGTATTCTTTGATTATTAAAGGGCCAAAGGTTTCTTACTCCGGGCTTCAGAATGCCCGATGGATAAGGACTGAAAAAGCGGGCGATAGGGAGGTTACTTTCGATTCTGAAAGACCCTTTCCAGTTGAAAAGGGGTCAAGTATTGATTTAATATATATTTCCTATAGAAAAAGTTATTAACTCAAAACCCGACCCCCTAATAAATGACGATTACGAACAAGCCCAGCACGCTTGGCGATCAGGGAAACTCGATAAATACCTCGCGTTATTTTTTGGGCGCCTTCGGGTTCTACGCAATCAGATATTTCATGGGTGCTCAACTGACCGAAAAAGCTTGAACAAGACTTCACTTTTACCAGCTCTCAACCTACTTGCAACCTTGGTTTCACTATTTGTGGAAATTATGCGAAAACACGGAGAAGGAATGGACTGGCCTGGAGTGCCTTATCCTCGAAAGGGCTCTCCCCAGCATTCAATTAAAGGGGTCAAATTGCTTGCTTTATAATATATTTCTTTGTCTCGCTCAGCTGAGGAAGGCGGAATAGTCCTGTGAATGTGGGCTAACTGGATTTTGAACGGAGGGTAGGCAGTTACCTTAGTTTTTAGAGAGTCGCTGCATCTTAATCAGCGGGTCACAGGTGCGATCCCTGTACGACCCACTATATGTATCATTTAGAATCAAATATTTATGCCTGGTTCTGAATGATGAATATTTCTTGATGAAAAATTTTCAGGCACCGTGTAGGCTTTAGGACGAGTCTTATCAAGCCCTCAAAAATCAATACTTACCCATGTTGATGTAACAGAAGGCCGTAGTCCGTTACATTTTCTAATTAAACAGCACCTCCGGATTTTTCTCGACAATCCGTAGCAATGCTAAGGCTGGTCCGCGGGGTTCCCGCGTTCCTTGTTCCCAATTCCGCAACGTCTGTACGGACACGCCCATCAATCCGGCAAAGGCATTTTGTGTCAGGCCAAGTCGATGCCGGATCATATCCGGGCTGGATGGAGCCTTAAACTTCCTCGTCTTTAACTTCTTGCCTCCGGCTTTATGCGCTCGGATCGCAGTGAGTTCTTCCTGTAAATCTATTCCTAGTAAATCACTTTTCATTTCTTGATCTCCTCAACTAATTGCTTCACGATTTTTTTATCGTCGCTGGATAAATCTTCCTTTTCTGTTTTGGCATAAAGTGCCAACATCCAAATTTGGTCTTTTCGTCCATGATGGAAATAAATAATTCGAACCCCGCCGCGCTTGCCTTGGTGTTCTTGCTTCCATCTGACCTTCCTTGCGCCGCCTGTTCCCTGTATGACAGCTCCAGCATCGGGAGCCGTGCACAAAAACCATTGCAACGCCTGATACTCCGTATCAGAGAGTAACGACACCATACGGCGTGTGAAGGCCAAGGTTTCTATTATCACCACAGTATATCACTCATTGAGGTATATTACTACTTCAGTGAAGCATATAGATATTTGGGAGGACTGCAATGAGAAGCGAATCATGTAACACTATGGGGCAGTCGGTTACACCTTACTTTACCGCTACGCGGTAATGTTTCCTGACAATACCTGATACACGTTCTCAACCATTGACTGGTATTTCATTAGTTTCGCGTTAATATCATCGAAGGTACGAAGGTGATTCACAATCTTTCTCCACGCTAACGAGTTTCTTATGTCTTTTTTTTCTTTTTTATCGCAGTAGTAGAGCTCTGTAAGTTCGGCAAGCATTCCTTTAAACGCTTGTTTTAATCCCTGTGCACCATGAATGTTGTATCGTGCAATGGCGCCATTGCTCAATCGAATTAACTCAAGGAGTATTTTCTGGAGGGTTGGTGAGACATCCGCTTTCTCCACTTGTTCCTGTAATTCGTGGATACTTGAGCGAATGGTTTCAATATCATTAGCAGTTAATTCTTCTTCTGAGGCTAAGCTGGTAGCGCACACTGCAAGAAGTGATTTTTCCTCTGCCGTTATAGAGCGAATCACCACACTAACTGATGGTGTATAAATAATTTGTTCGAGGTTTGCTAAGCCGCTACTAAGGGCTCGCGAAAGAATAACTCACAAGAATTCGCGCCCAGGTTTGGGCCAGATTGAACCGATCTGAGTGAGCAAAACCGCAGGCGTAGCAAAGCCCACGTTGAGGATTGTGCGAATGAAGATCGGTGCAAGGTGGCCTGAAGATGGGATGCGAAAATGGGGAGTTATTCTTTCGCGAGCCCTAAGTACGTCACGCAGCTCATCCTTAATTGTTCCACACGTCATATCCTCTTTGAATTGGTGATATAATTGATGTATCTCTTGACATCGCGGCTATAGACATTTTGATGCGTGCAGGTTGACTTTTCGGCGGTTCTATATTGAACACCAATTGCGGAAGATGTTCTCATAGTGGTTTTTGGGGATCTATTCCGTTGAGGATAGCAAGTAGGCGTCCAGCGGAATTATGGTATTTCGGTTTCCTCATAACTTCCTTTCAAATACAGTATTTGTTTTGGTGTAGACACCACATGTAACCGAATGGCCTATAGTCTTTCATTTTTAATACAGTCATAAAATTCACCCATCCAAAATGCTAGGGTTTTCCCCTCTTCTGGAAAATTGATATTCATTAAAAATGTAACCGTACTCCCAAGCAAAGTGTTACATGTTCCCTCTCAAATAGGGGCCACACAAAAATCGACTTTCAAAAAGTCCATTTGCATCGGGTTTTTATCACTCGTGGCAACCTCTCAGACATGGTGTACTCATATTGATGTAACAAAATGTCGTATTCGGTTGCATTTTTTGCCTCAACAATTAAAGCCACTCATCCCTATCCTGTCGGCCTAAAATATTCATTATTTCGACCGTATCATCAACAATGCGATAATAAATAGTATCCACACCGCACAGGCTTTTTCTGTAGACCTCGCGGATATAATCAGCGGTTGGATACAAATAGGGCTGCTCTGCAAGCAATTCAAAACGGTCAAAAAAGGCGTTATAATATTTATCAGCTTGGGCTTCGTCTCACTCCTTCAACCCCCGCCGCCAAATTCTGCCTAGATCAGTTTGCGCATCGTCTGTGACTTTATAAGACCCCATCGCGTCGCGCTTTTTTTTTGATATCGGCTAAAATTCCATCGCGGTTTTTATCCGTAAAACCGCTTTGCTCAGTCTTAATCAGTTTGGCGCGGATATATTCGATCTCGGATGGTGCTTCGATACGTCGTTCCTTATCCCTGCGAATGAGATTTCGCACATACTCGCTACGGCTGACAAACTCACCACTAGCAATAACACCATCCATGAATTTGCGGTCTTGCTCAGTGAGGCTTAAGGTGGTTTTAACAATGGCCATATTGTTGTCTTCAATGGGTGGTGTGAATTTATACCTCTATCATCCCCCTAAGGGTATGCCGTGCCAAGTTTTTTTCGTCCCATGGGGTCAGCCCCCATGTAACGGAGTGGGGTATTCGGTCACATTTTCACCTCCTGCCGTTCATGAGCAACAGATTCTTTTCCGTTTCATGGTCTTCCAACGCATAAGACGGTATGAGCAAACGACATAAGGTCACCCACCTCTCGCGAATATTTAAGGTCTGTTCATAGCGTAAATGAACCCTTGACCAATTCACATGCATATCTGCCGTTAAATTCTTGGCCCTTGCTGAACATTCTTTCATGACAGCCTGTTTGGCCAGAGGACTCTGGCATCTTCCCCATTCATCCTTTCATCTGGGGTTCCCATCATGGACTCTCCATCGAGTGCATTATAACGCCGGTGTCCCTTGGGCATGTGGTCCGCCTGAGACGCCTCCCGACACGATGAAGGCCATGACTTCTGAGCTTTCCGCTTCCAACGGTCGGACCTGGTCTTTGGGGAAGACCAATAGATGACCTGCAAAGTTATAGGATTGCGGGAAATAGACGGCCACATGGTCAAGCAATCCCAAGAATTCCAAATCCGTTCGAGTCACAAATCCTACGGCTTCACCATGCCCCATTGATAGGGAAACTAATACCGGTTGATCAAATCGTCGTTTTTCGCCCATGAATGCCTCAATCAAGTCTTTGATCGATGTGTAAAGCAGTTTCACAAACGGCGCTTTGACCAATATGCGTTCTGTCATATCCAATACTTTTTGGACAAACATTGTTGATGCATAGCGACCGGTTAATGTGATGAGGGCAAGCGTGACCAGGAAACCTACCCCAGGAACGGGAATCTTGAGCCACCCGTCAACAGCTTGGAGAACTAACCAGGCGACATAGAGTGTCGTCACGACTGGCACAAGGATCAATAAACCTTCAAGAAAATTCCTGGGCAAATCATTGACCTTCATGTTGTTCCAGAATTTACGCCGTTTCGTTTCCATACCCTCCTACCCCCTTAGGGCTCGTGAAATAACAACTTCCCTTTTTCGCATCCCATCTTCGGGCCAGTTTGGGCCGATCTTCACTCGCCCAATCCTCAATGTTGTTCTTATGACGCCTGCGGTTGGGCTCCCTCAGATCGACTCAACCTGTCGCAAATCCGGTTGCGAATTCCGGGAAGTTATTGTTTCGCGAGCCCTTAAAATGTGAATATGGTGTGGCCCATAAGATTTGATCTTATAGCCAGTCCACCCAGCGTGATATTCCGCTGAAAAATCCTTTGAGAAAGCCATCCAAGAAGGAATGTACCCCTACTGCTTGTGGTCAGACAAGCAAACAAGGAATTTCACAAGACAGAGATTGAGGAGGTTACAGGGATGAACGCAATACAGTACAATTTGCACATGTCATGTTTTGAATGAAGGAGATACGTATGGCACAAGAAGGCAGCTCAGGAGCCGGAACCTCATCGTCAAAGGCTTCAAATGATTCACCCGAAACAGAAATCCTGCATGTCGTGATTCAACGAAATGGCAAGCAAGTCAGTGCGAAATGGGGCCTACACCCTAATCTCAAAGAAGAATTGAAGCCCGAGGAATGGAAGGAACTCACCGAAATCATGGGGAAGGTGACGACTCTCGTTGGTGGGCGATTTTCAAAAATTCTCACGCAAGCGGAAGAAGATGTGTCAGGAACGGCATAAGCCATACGTCTTTTTTGTGAATTGAATTCTTCATCTGATCTGACTCTTCCCCCTTCACTCTTCCTCAAATAACAGATAGATATTCTGGTAGAGACGTCCCGCCGGGAGACTGAGGTCTGCGGGATGTCAACAAATGTGCCTCATGGTGATAGGGAGGAAGGCGTTGCCGAGATGTCTCTACGCGGATTTTTTTAAATATCCGTTGGCACGAAACCACGTCACGGCATTGTGAATCGCTCCTTCGATCGGACGTCGAGGGTAATCCAATTCCCGCTGCGCCTTGGAGCAATCGTAATACTGCATATGCGCCATCACTTCTACAAAAAACGCAGGAAGAAGTGGAGGCTTGCCGAGAATCGAACTGAATAGCCATTCTCCAGCTTTGGTTCCCCAACGTGCGAGTGCAAAAGGAATAGGGAACGTTGGAGGTGGCACTCCAACGACCTCCGCAATCAATTCATTGAGCTCCTTCTGTGTCGTATTCCAATTGCCCACAAGATATCGCTCCCCGACTCGTCCTCGTTCCGCGGCTCGAATCATGGCGACGGCGACATCCTGAACATCGATCACATTAGCGCGTCCTGGAACATAGACAGGCATCTGTCGCTTGGCGATCATCAAGATGTGCGTCCCACTTGTCGGCCGCTGATCATAGGCTCCGAAAAATTCAGTGGGAATGACCACAACCGATGGAATTCCTTGCCTGGAAGCCTCCAGAATTTTGTCTTCCATTGTCGCCTTGGCCATGAGGTAGGGATTGTTGGTAAATCGCGTGGCAAAGGCACAGGCTTCAGTCGCAGGATGTTTGGGATTTTCTGGAAATCCCACGGTGGTTAGCGTACTGGCATAGACCAGACGTTCAACACCTGCAGCACGAACAGCTTCTAACAAGAGGGTGGTTTCTTTAAGAGCCTGGCCTTTGGCCATATCAACCGGAATGGTTCGAGGAGGATAATACCCTGCAACATGATACACTACTTGCATGCCATCACATGCATGGCATAACGAAGCCCCATCGTTCAGATCACCCACCACCCGCTGAATATCCAACCCAGCGAGAGTGAAGAGATTACTGGTTGATCGATGCAACACACGAACCTGATGCCCATGTTCCAACAGCGCTCGAACCAGGTTCGCCCCAAGTTGACCCGTCCCACCAATAACCAAAGACTTCATCAAGTATACCTTGCTAATTGAAAAAACACGAGGAGAGGTATGTAAGGAAGCCATGGAGCCATCTATACGGCGATCTTACTCATGTGCCCATCTTGTCTACCGGTGAAAGGATTATCGATCCCTCGACCATGTCTCCGATACTCCACACCGATGATCGTTCGTACAGATGATGATAAAATGGCAACCCGCCTCCGAGTAATCCCATCGTAGGAAGACGAATAGATTGCCTTTGATAAATGAGGATGCACATGATGTTTAGTGTAGTATCCTAAGCAGGTAGGCCATTAAGTGTGGCCTTTTTCCGAGGGACATTTTTAAGAATTTTTTCCGCCGATTTCATCCGCACAAACGGTTTCGGCGCCCTATTGCTCTGTGCCATATAGTCACCAATCGCTGCTTCCAATTATTCCAGGGACTGAAACACCCTAGACAGGATCTGTTTTGACCGTGATGTGGGCAAAAAAGCGTTCCCTCAAATTCATCCACGACGAACTGGTTGGGATATAGTGAAAATACACCCGCAGTGCTTGGTGAGCCAGGTCAGAACCTTCGCATGTTTATGCGTGGCATAATTATCCCTGATCATGTGTCAGTCGACGGTCTTGTCCACGGTTCGATCAATCAGGGTCAGAACCTTCAGAGATTCCTGATGCCGGTGCCGCAGTATCCTCCCGCCACATATCGCTTGCGCCATCGCCAGACTGTATGTGGATCAATGCCCGGCACCAGATTGCCCTCTTTGTTGGTGTTCCGTCCGCCGCAAGAAGAAGAATCTTTGAACGCTCCACCAATCGGACCGCACTGCGGTGACTGTGGATCTGGCGTTGTAACTGACGACGGTCCTCTGCTCCTAACGTGATAGGCACGGCTTGACGCATACGCTCCTCCTCAACACGAGAATGAATAACATCGTGATGATAGCAGGGCGTAATGTATAATCCTACAAACGGCAGTTGGATCACGAAAGTCTGCACAACCCCTTGACGCACCAAGGAAATGTACACATTGACTCATCACCCAAAAGGTGACCACACAATTGTTCAATTCCCTCTACACATCAATTATTTGCACAGCTTTTTCGTGCTCAACTGCCGTCTTGAAGATAATCTATTGACAACACTACACTGAATCGATAGGTGGAACAACCTCGAAAACCATAGCAGAGTTCAGTTTTGACTGACATCAGAACCGACATTCAGGCGGCGCACCGAAAAAATTGCATTGGGTTCAATGGTGATACGCAGAATGCGTTGCTTTGATAGACTGGTAATTGTTGTATGAATTTTTTTTCATTACATAATCTTCAACGCTATTTCCTCACGGGTCTCTTTATCATTGTTCCAGCCTGGGGGACCCTGCTTATTCTCTATACGCTTTTTGAAGCGCTAGAGCATATGACTGAGGGTATGGTCTGGGCGTTATTTGGGGTCACCCTTCCTGGCTCGGGGGTCGCATTTTTTTGCTTATTGGTGCTTTGGGTTGGCGCGGGCACAGACTATCTTATCGGACAACGGATTCACAGAAAATTTGAATCTTCCCTGGAACAGATTCCCTTTGTGAGAAGTATTTATCATACGTTGAAAAGCATGGCTGATGTTCTTAAGTTTCGTGAACGGTTTGGACAGAGTAAAGTTGTGGCATTCCCATTTCCTCGTGATGGACTGTGGGCGCTGGGGTTTGATATGGGCCTTCCGCCAGCAAGCTTACAAGTCTCTCCCGAGGGACCTTTAGTCATGATTTTTGTTCCAACCGCCATTCATCCCTTTACCGGATATTTGGCATTTGTTCCAGAAGATCGAGTCAATCGCATTCAATTGCGTCCCGAAGAAGCCATGAAATTGGAATTTTCCGCTGGTTTGTACCGTCCACCTGCGGGGTGGCTGACACCGGCGAGGTTGCCTCGTACACCCTAGAATCCACCAAATATCATGCGCAATCACGAAAATGTGGAGATCAGACGTGCGACGATATTTGATGTAGAAATAATCAGTGTATTTAATGCCGCGCTCGCTAGAGAAACAGAGGCTCGAATTCTTGATGGACCCCTTTTGAAGGCAGGAGTGGAATCTGTCCTGCACGATCCTCGTAAAGGTTGGTATGCGGTCGCTGTGGTACGGTCTGATGCTGCCCTGTCAAAAATTGTCGGGCAGATCCTTGTGACCTTTGAGTGGAGCGATTGGCGAAATGGCTATTTCTGGTGGCTGCAAAGCCTCTACGTTGATCAGCATTATCGGCAGCAGGGAATTTTTCGTCAATTATATGATTATGTGTATGGCCAAGCCCGGGAGAATGCGGAGAAGGTCTGCGGTTTTCGCTTATATGTGGAACGGGATAATCATCAAGCACATCAGGCCTATGCCCACATGGGATTTCAAGAAACCGTGTATCAGATGCATGAGATCGATTTTTCTGCGAATCCTCGGTCTTTCCCCTCTTCAGGTTCATAAATAATTGAGAAGATCTTTCGATGACATATTTAGCGAATAAGCGTCAGCATCTGTCTGTGACATTTCATATCTCTACGCCAGGAGGCTGGCTATTGCTTGCCTTGATTCTTGTCAGTTTAGGGGGATTGTCATTCAGTTGGGCTGAGACTGTGCCACATTCGCCCATGACAGAAATCCGTCCGCATGTTCGAGATCTTGGGATAAAAATTGGGCAATACGAATCTGGCGAATGGAATGCCATCACCGATGTTCCCGGGGTAAAAGTGGGACATGTCACGATCAATGAGGGGCAAGGAACATTACATCCAGGGTATGGGCCTGTTCGGACAGGAGTCACGGTCATTATTCCTCGTGACGATGTGTGGAATCATAAGGTTCCAGCAGGAGCGTTTATCTTAAATGGGACGGGTGAAATGACTGGCTTGGCTTGGATCGCTGAATCGGGATTCTTAGAATATCCCATTGCACTGACCAATACCTTGAATGTGCCTCGCGTGGCCGATGGGGTCATGAGCTGGATGATCAAGAGGTATCCCGACATTGGTATCACTGATGATACGCTGACGCCGGTGGTCGCAGAATGTGACGATAGCCGGTTAAATGATAGTCAAGGCAGACATGTCTCGCCGGAAGATGTTGTTCATGCATTAGAAACCTCAACCAGTGGTCCTGTCCAAGAAGGATCTGTCGGCGCTGGTACGGGAATGGTCTCGTATCAATTTAAAGGAGGCATTGGTACCGCTTCACGAGTTCTTCCACCTGAGAAAGGCGGCTATCGAGTTGGGGTCCTGGTGAATGCCAATCATGGGCGCCGCCATGAATTGATTATGGCGGGAATCCCGGTTGGCCGTTTATATGACACTACGGCAAAAAATATTTCCAAAGAAGAAGCCGAGGCGACTCCTTCCCGCCTGTCAAAAACCTTTCGACCTCAAAAGCGGCAGGATAGCGGCTCTATCATTATTATCGTGGCGACGGATGCACCGCTTGATGCTCGCCAGTTGGTTCGTCTGTCCCGACGAGCGACGATTGGTTTGGCCAGGACGGGATCCATTGCCCATCATGGCAGTGGCGATTTTGTGCTGGCGTTTTCCACGGGTAACAGCATTCCGCATTATCCGGAAGATCCAACATTTGTAATGACGCATCTTGCCGATACCCATCTCAATCCACTCTTTCAGGCAACAGTAGAGGCAACCGAGGAGGCGATATTGAATGCCTTATTGCAAGCGACAACTGTGACGGGACGAGATGGGCGACGATTTGAGGCCATTTCTCTACAAGAGCTACGTTCAATTTTGGCATCGTATCCCTCATCAGAATAGTAAGGAGTAAAAAGTGAGAAGCAAGAGAGAAGGAAGTTCTGTTTTGCATTCGTGCCTTTTTCCCTTTGTCTCCTCTCCTTACTCCTCATTTTTTCTGATTCGGATGACATCATAATGCAATGTCACGTGGCGGTTTCTCAAGATTCGAATCCCCGGCAGGCTGCTCAAGTCGTTTCCCGATCGGTTCATGACGCATTTGGCGGAATAGTCTGTGATTTCGCCTGCGTGTTTTTCTCTCCCCATTTTGCAGAAGATGTTCAACTCTTGGTTGACATCGTTCACCAGACACTGAGACCAAACATATTGCTGGGTTGTATGGGCGCCGGCGTTATTGGAGGAACACAAGAAATTGAGGAGCATCCAGGTCTTGTGCTTTGGGGCCTCAGCAATCCCGGCATACAGGTGACTCCCTTTCACCTGACTCCAAAGAAAAATGGAGAGGTATTTTCATTAGAAGGCTGGCCGGATGATCGGAAGCACTCTCACTCCTCACGGACGTTTCTTCTCTTTGTTGACCCGTTTTCAACACCGATAGACGAATTATTGGCTCTCTTGGATCGCCATGCTCCTGGTTCGTCTGCCATTGGAGGAATCGCCAGTGTGGGGATGCATGAAGGGGAACCTCGATTGGTCTTGAACGAAAATATTATAGCATCAGGAGTTGTGGGTGTGGCCATCCAGGGAGGTGTGGAGATACGAACGGTGGTGTCGCAGGGATGTCAACCGATTGGAGAGCGGTATGTGGTGACGAAGGTTGATCGGAACGTCGTTCAGGAGCTTGGCGGGATTCCTCCATTGGAACGCTTAGAGGCAACATTGCAGGCTTTGAGTGAACACGAACGACAACAGATAGCCCATGGATTGCAGGTGGGGATTGCGATGGACGAGCATCGTGCGGAGTTCGGGCAAGGAGATTTTTTGATTCGTGGCTTGCTGGGAGCAGATCGGCAAACCGGATATCTTGCCATTGCTGATTTGGTGCAGGAAGGCCAAACCCTCCAGTTTCAGATACGAGACGCCGAGTCAGCAGGAGCCGATTTAAAAGGATTGCTTGCCCGGGAACGCATGGCGTTTGTAAACGGTCCCCCCAAAGGGGCATTACTGTTTAGCTGTCACGGCAGAGGGCAGCAGTTTTTTCAGACCCCCCATCATGATATTGCCGCTGTTCATGAACATCTGGGTATGCTGCCCATCGCGGGATTTTTTGCAGGAGGAGAAATCGGGCCAGTTGGAAGGAAAAACTATTTGCATGGCTATACGGCTAGCATGGCTCTGTTTTATGATAATCCTTCTGCCGGCCAACCTTGAACGGAATTCTGAAGCATTCACGACCAATCTATAACTATCGAAGACTGTATTATTATGAAGAAGGAAATTGTGCGAGCGTCCCTCATGGTCTCATCATTGATATTCAAACGTCATAAGCTCAAATGCTGCGTACTGCTGGCCCTATGCGGAATTTTCCTACTTCCACTTGCCGGTCATGCTGTCGAGGAGGCCATGGTGAAGACTTCTTCAGGCTTGCAGTATGTCGATCTTGTTGTGGGGCAGGGGCGTGAGGCGCATGCGGGAGAAATGGTGACGGTCCATTATACCGGGACGCTTGTAGACGGAACAAAATTTGATAGTTCAAAAGATCGAAATCAACCGTTCGCCTTTAAGCTCGGAGCAGGACGGGTGATCAAAGGGTGGGATGAAGGTGTCGCAGGCATGAAAATCGGCGGCACCCGCAAACTCGTCATTCCCTCACAATTAGGTTATGGGGCCAGAGGTGCCGGGTCGAGCATTCCTCCGAATGCCACGCTGATCTTTGAAGTAGAGCTTCTGGGCCTTCGTTGATGAAGGAAACGCCCCTTACCCAGATTCATCGTGCGCATAAGGCCAAATTGGTGGACTTTGCCGGATGGTGTATGCCTCTTCACTATTCCGGGGTGCTGGATGAATATCATGCGGTTCGTCACGCGGCTGGATTGTTCGATGTCAGTCACATGGGGCGGATTTCGGTCACAGGTGCCCAGGCTGAAGCCTTTTTGCAATGGGTCAGTACGAACGATGTTGCACGGCTGGCTGTGGGGGAGGCCCAGTACAGCATGGTGTGTCAAGAATCGGGAGGTATCGTAGATGACATATTTATTTATAAAACAGGTCCTCAAGATTTCCTGGTTTGTGTGAATGCTTCTAACCGAGAAAAGCTCGTCCGATGGTTTCTCGAAAATCAGGGAAAACATTTTCCGGAAGCGACGCTGCACGATCAATCCGATGAGTTGGCACAGATTGCGATACAAGGTCCGGCCTCGACGGTAACTATTCAGAAATTGATCGGTGCACAAGCCGACCATTTGAAGCCCAGGCACTGTGTGGTGATTGATGCTATGGGATGTTCAAGTTTACTCAGTCGTACCGGCTATACGGGGGAAATCGGGTATGAATGGTACCTTCCCGCAGGAGTCGCCGTACAGGCTTGGGAGCAATTGTTGAAAGCCGGGGCAGACGATCAGGTCAAACCTGTGGGGCTTGGCGCAAGGGATCTTCTTCGACTGGATGTTGGTTACTTACTCTATGGCAACGATATGGATGAGCAAACCACACCGCTAGAGGTTGGAGCCGAATGGGTTGTGGCGTGGAGCAAAGGTCTGTTCCAGGGGCGGCCTGCTTTGCTGAAACAAAAAGAACAAGGGCTAACCAGAAGACTGGCCGGATTTGAAATGATGGTACGAGGCGTCCCCAGACATGATATGGAAATACGTAAGGACGGAGAGGTTATCGGGAAAGTCACCAGCGGAAATTTTTCTCCTATCTTACAAAAAGGTATTGGCTTAGGGATGCTTCCACCGGATTTGTGTCAGGAAGGGACAGAAATAGAAATCGATATTCGTGGAAAACACGTGCCTGCCAAAATAGTGAAGCCGCCATTCTACAAGCGCCAAAAATCTTAAGTTCTCTTGTTGCCGACAGGAACGTTTATGCAAGAAGAAAAACTTCTCTCGACTGAGCAGGTGTATTCAGGGAAGTTTTTGACACTTCACCTGGACACGGTTGCATTGCCAAATGGACGAACAACGACGTTGGAGATTCTGCGGCATCCTGGCGCTTCTGCAGTCGTGCCTCTCAAAGATGATGGGACGGTGGTCCTTATTCGCCAACTTCGCCATGCCGTTGGTGGGTGTATCTATGAAATTCCTGCCGGGAAATTAGATCCGCAAGAAGATCCAAAGAATTGCGCAGCACGAGAATTAGAAGAAGAGGTTGGCTATCGTGCTGGTCACCTGGAACTGCTGACCAGCATCTGGACGGCTCCGGGATTTACGGATGAGGTCATTCATATATACAAAGGGACGATTTTGGAAGCCGGGAAGCAGAATTTAGATCAGGACGAGGTCCTGGAAATTGTGGAATGGCCGCTTGATGAAGCCATCGACAAAATTCATGACGGCACCATACGGGATGCCAAGACCATCATTGGCTTGCAGATGGTGTTTTGGCAGAAAAAATAAAATGATGACTCGGACCAATCCCTCAGGCGACCTCTCCCAAAAGTGAGGTGTCTTGGCTATCAACGACATTGAGTAATGGGTGGGCAAGTTTATCCCGATACCGACTTGTCATTTCGACATGCCCTAAATGAGGAGTAGAACGTTGATGCCGACTTTCACAGTGAAAGTGAGCTTTCAATCCTAACTGTTTCAAGAGATAGTGAGCCAATTCAGGTCTGGATGCCGTCCGTGTTGCTGCAATATGGCGAATGCCGGTTTTTTGGCTGCTGGCAAGTTCCATCACCCTCTTCGCTGCATCATCAACCCACACCACAGATCGAAATTCATCTTCCACAATGGTGATAGGAAGTTGGCGTTGCGTGCGGTATCGGAGCCAGTCAAGATGACCGGTACGACCGTTCGGTGATGAGCCGATAGCCAATCCGGTGCGAATTATTAATGATCGGGGTCTTTCTATAGCCACTCGTTCAGCTTCAACCCGGGTT
>SMVB01024097.1_pt1 | contig 15034 bp, 13 predicted proteins | sample 2456461 | NCBI WGS metagenome assembly SMVB01 (sample SAMN11095934, study PRJNA526329) | marine sediment metagenome | biome: Marine sediment; feature: Surficial sediment; material: Deep marine sediment; isolation source: Hadal surficial sediment | place: Pacific Ocean | collected 2014-05 | depth... | reverse complement strand
GGTGCCGGTGATGCCCGTGTCGGCGAGCTCCCCGCAGTGGGCCCGCAGGTCCGGCCGCTGCGCGAAGGCCGCCAGCATGCGCCGGACCGCGCGGAGCAGGGCCGGGCTGTCCGGGTACGCGCTCAGGTAGCGGAGCACCTCGTGCAGCTGCAGCACGTTCCGCGCGCGGCAGGGCACCCCGGTCCAGCACGCGGAGCAAAGCGAGCTTTCGATCGGCGGCGTCGCGGCCGTGCTCGCGGTGTATCCGGCGAAGCCCCCGTAGTGCTGTCGATGCCTTTGCGCAGCGGGCATCCACAGTTCCTCCACCCATGGCCCGTCATGTTAGACGCCTGCAGGGACCGGCGCACCGGGCCGAAGAGCGTAGTGGCCGCCGGACGCCGGGCGAGATGCTCCGTGCGGCCGAGCTCGGGTCCGATCCTAACCCGACCTTTCGGCGGGCGATGGAGCCCGCGGGCGGTATCGTGCCCGCATGCAACCCATCCTCGACGTCGCCCGGACCCTCGGATTGGAGTCCGAACACCTGTTCCCCTACGGCTCGTTTGCGGCCAAAGTCGACCCCGTGGTGCTCGAGGGGCCGCGGAAGAGGGACGGCCAGCCGCGGCTCGTGCTCGTCTCCGCGATCACTCCCACGGCGGCGGGGGAGGGGAAGACGACGACGACGATCGGCCTCGGCGACGCGTTCACGCGACTGGGGAAGTCGGTCTGCCTCGCGTTGCGCGAGCCGTCCCTCGGGCCCTGCTTCGGCATGAAGGGCGGCGGCACGGGGGGCGGGCGCTCGTGCGTGGTGCCGTCCGATCGCATCAATCTGCACTTCACGGGCGACTTCCACGCGGTGACGGCGGCGCACAACCTGCTCGCGGCGATCCTCGACAACCACCTGCACTTCGGGAACGAGCTCGGGCTGGAAGCGCGCGGAATCGTGTGGCCGCGCGTCATCGACATGAACGACCGCGCGCTGCGCGACGTCGTTCTCGGCCTCGGCGGCAGGACGCACGGCGTGCCCCGGGAGTCCCGTTTCGAGATCACGGCCGCCTCGGAGCTGATGGCGATGCTCTGCCTGGCGGAGAACGTCGAGGACCTGCGGGCACGGATCGAACGCACGGTCGTCGCTTACAACCGCGAACGCGACGTCATCACCGTGCGTGAAGTCGGTGCCGCGGGCGCGATGCTCGCGCTCCTGCGCGACGCGCTGATGCCCAACCTCGTGCAGACGATGGAGGGCACCCCCGTGCTGATGCACGGCGGCCCTTTCGCGAACATCGCCCACGGCTGCAACAGCGTCCTGGCGACGAAGACGGCGCTCCATCAGGCGGATTGGGTGCTCACGGAGGCCGGCTTCGGCTTCGACCTGGGCGCGGAGAAATTCTTCGACATCAAGTGCCGTTCCGCCGGCCTCGACACGGCCGCGGTCGTGCTCGTCGCTTCGGTGCGCGCGCTCAAGGTCCACGGCGGTCGCAAGCCGGACGAGCTCGACCAGGCCGATCCGAGCGCCGTCGAGGCCGGGCTGCCGAACCTTGCGAAGCACATCGAGAGCATCAATCACTTCGGCGAGCGCCCGATCGTGGCGCTCAACCGCTTCGCCGGCGACACCGACGAGGAGGTCGGCGTCGTCCGGCGTTGGTGCGAGGAGCAGGGTGTACCCTTCGCGGTCGCCACGCACTTCGCGGACGGCGGCGAGGGCGCGCTCGAGCTCGCGCGGGTCGTGCTCGAAGAGGCGGAGCACCATTCGGACCCGTACCGCCCGCTCTATGAGCTCGAGGACAGCGTGGCGGAGAAGATCCACGCCGTCGCGACGGCCATGTACGGCGCGCGCGACGTCGAGTTCACGCGGGCCGCCGAACGGGACCTGCACGAGATCGAGCGCCTCGGCTACGCCGATCTCCCGGTCTGCATCGCGAAGACGCACAGCTCCCTGTCCGACGACCCCAAGCTCCGCGGCCGCCCACACGACTTCGAGCTGACCGTGCGCAACATCGAGCTCAACGCAGGCGCCGGTTTCCTCGTCGTGCTCACCGGTGACATCCTGCGGATGCCCGGCCTCCCGCGCCGGCCGCTCGCACTCGACTTCGACCTGGTGGCGGGCGAGATCGTGGGGCTGCGCTAGCGGTCGCGGCCGGCGAAGACGACCATCAGCGCCGGCAAGAGCACCAGGTCGCCCACGAGCGCCGCGGCCATCCCCAGCATGCAGAGGCCCGCGAACAGTTGCGTCGTCGGGATCGACGACAGGAATAGGATCGCGAAGCCGGCGAGCAGGATCGAAGTCGTGATCAGCATCGGGCCGCTCACGCCCAGGAAGGCGCGCACGACCGCCTCGCCCACGTCGTCGGTACCTTTGAGCTCACGCTGGTAGCGCGCGAGGAAGTGAATCGTGTCGTCGACGGCGATGCCGAGACAGACGGTGAACGCGATGGCGCTCGCGATCTGCAGCTCGCGGCCCAGGACGACGAGGGCTCCAGCCGCGAGCACGAGGGGGAATGCGTTGGGGAGGATGCTGATGAGCCCCAGCCGAAGCGAGCGGAATGCGAGCGTGATCACGCCCAGGATGACGAAGGCGGCGAGCAGGAGCCCTTTCGAGAAGTCCTCGATCATCACGTTGATGTTGCGGCGGGCGACGAAACCCGTGCCGGTCAGGTCGAGCCGAAAGTCGGGGTGGCGCGCGCGCACCTCGTCGAGCTGGACTTCGATCTGCGCGAGCGCCGGTTCGGCCACGGCCGTGCCCTCGTCGGGGATGCGCGCCGTGATGAACGCGCGTCCGAGATCGGGGCGGAAGAAGCGTCGGACGAGCTCGGGGGGCAGGAGTGCCAGCTTCTGGGCGGGCGTGCCCGCTCCGGGCACGAGCTCGAGGAGGTCCAGCACCGACAAGGGGCCGTGGGTGAACGGATGTTTGTCGAGGATGCCGCGCACGGACGCGATCACGTCGAGCACCTCGTCCGAGGTGGCCTCGATCGCCGGGGTCCACTCACAGAGCACGCCCGCTCGAACCGCGCCGCCGAACGCCTCCTCGCAGTGCATGAGCGCGGCGACCGCCTCGCTGCCGCGCGGCGTCGACTCCGTGAGTCGGTTGTCGGGCGTGAGGCGCATCGAGAGCGCGAACAGACCGAGGGTGGCGGCGACGCCGAGCGCGGCGATGGGCCGCGCGTGTCCGACGACCTGACGCACGAAGGTCTCGGCCGGTCGGCGCAGGCCGCTCCAACGGGGCGTGAAGCCGGACCGCGCGTCGTCGCGCAGCACGATACTCGAGCAGAGCGGGACAATCGTGAGCACGGAGACGAACGCGAACATCACCGCGCACGCGAACGCGATCCCGAACTGACGGATGACGAAGATGCGGCTCACCGCGAGCGAGCCGAAGCCGACGGCCGTGGAGAGCGACGTCAAGAAGCACGCGGTGCCCAGCCTCCGAATGGCATCGCGCCCCGCCTGGATCCTGGGTACCCCCGCGCCACGCGAGTGCAGGATGTCCATCATGAGGTGCACCGCGTCCGTGAGCGCGATGACCATGATCAGCATCGGCAGTGAGCTGTTCAGCAGGTTCACGGGCTCGCCCACGATCCCGAGGCCGCCGAAGGCCCACACCCCCGCGAGGATGGAAGCGGCGGACGTGATCAGCACCGGGCCGGGGCGGTGGAACACGAGGAATCCGACGAGGAGCCCGAGGATCGACCCGATCGCGGTGAACAGGATCTGCTCGTCCCGGATCGTGTCGAAGATCTCGACGCGCAACGGCGGCACGCCCGTGAGTCGCGCGGCCATCCGGACGTCCGCGCCCGATTGCGCGATGGCGACCCGGATCGAGTCGACGAGGGGCCTGATCGTCCCGAGGGGGAGGTTGTCGCCGGCGAGCCGCGCGATGACGAGCGCCGTCCGACCGTCCTCCGAGAGGATCTGATTCCGGACGAGTGGATGACGTGCCGCCGCCGCCCGGCCGCGTTCGAAGGCTTCCGGCGCGGCCTCGGCCCCGGGGAGCAGGGCCACGGGGAGGAGTCCGTTCCCGATCGCGAAGACGTCGGGCAGCCCGAACGCGGTCTCGACACCTTCGATCGCCTCGAGCCGCCGGTCGAGGTCGCGGAGGACACGCGCCGCCTCCGGCGTGAAGAAGTCCTCCGCCTCGAGCACGACGAGGCAGTCGTTGTCGTCGGAGCCGAAGTCGCGGAAGACCGCCTCGAGCCGCCTGAAGGTCTCGTCTCCGGACCTGAAGATCGAGCGCGGCGTGTCATCGATCTGGAGCCGCCCGATGCCGAAGAGCGCTACCGCCGTGAGCAGCCCGACGAACACCGCGATCGCCGGACGGTGACGGACGAAGAGCTCGGAGAGGCGCTCCATGCGAGGAGGTCATACGGGCTCCGAAGTGCGGAGTCGCACCAATTCCTCGGGCTCTCCCGCTCCTCTCCTAGAGGCAGGGAGAGCCGGAACGGACGTACCGGCGTCAGTTCGAGCGTTCGGCGCGCGTCATGAGCGCTGCCAGGCGCTCCGGCTTGCTCGTCTCCGCGTAGCTCTCGCGGCCCCGATCGATGTAGGCCCGGGCGGAGTCCTCTTCCGGGTGGGGGAGGCCCGTGCGCTCGAAGAGCAGGGCGTCCGTCTCCGGGTCGATCGTCTGGACGATCCGGCTGGCGACGTAGGGCCGCAGGGCGGCTTGCCGCAGGGCGCGCGTCCGGTCCACCCCCCGTGCACCGACGATGGTCACGTGCACGGGCTCGTGGAAGACGAGGTCGACGGCGCGGCCGTATCCGGCCACGAAGTGCCCGTAGCGCTTGAAGTCCTCCACGAACGCCTCGAGCGCCCGCCGGCCGGTCTCGGCGAAGGACGGGTCGCGCGTCATGTGCGACAGTCGCAGGAGCGCCTCCGCCATGACGGCGTTCTCGAGAATCGAACGGTTCCGGACTCGCAGGTCGCCGCGTGCCGCGGGATCGTGGCGCTTGTCGTAGAAGCTGCCGTCCTCGGCGCGGAGTTGCTCCGTGGCGATCTGCCCGAGGCGCACGGCGGGCGCGAGGTACCGGTTCTCACCGGTGTAGTGCATGGCCTGGACCAGGGCCTGCAGCGTGTACGCCTGGTCGGTGAGCATGCCCGGCAGGTTGTAGGTGCCGTCCCAGTAGTGGTACATGCCGTCGCGCTCGTCCCAGAGGTTCTCCATGAGGAAGTCGAGCGTCGCGAGCGCCTGATCGAGATACCGATCCTCCCCGAGGACGATCCCGCTCTTCAGCAGGGAGCAGACCGCGATGGCGTTCCAGTTGGTGAAGATCGTCGGATTGCACTCGGGCGCTCCGTAGGCGCGCCGTTGTTCCATCGTCTTGAGGTGCGCGTACTCGGGATCGGCGTCCTGGCTCCCCTTGAAGCACTGCGTCTCCGGGTCGAGCAACGTCGCGTGCATCCAGCCGAGGATCCCGCGCGCCGTCTGCTCGAACGACTCCTCGCCGAGCGCCTGGTAGGCCTCGACGTAGGCGAGCAGCCGTTGCGCGTTGCTGTCGAGCATCTTCTCGTGGTGCGGCACGCTCCAGTCCGCCTGGGTGGCGTAGCGGTAGAACCCACCTTCGACCTCGTCGTAGATCTCACCCTGTTGCATGCGCCGGAGTGTCCGGAGGACGAGCCCGAGCGTCTCGGGGTCGCCCGTCTGGGACCAGCGTACGGTCGCGAAGTGCAGCGCCTCGGGGTGCGGAAACTTGTGGCGCGTACCCCACCCGCCGTTCACCGGATCGGCGGTCTCCATGAGCGTCGCGAGGACGTCGTCGACGAGGTCCATCGAGAGCTTGGAGTGGCGCTTGCGCCGCGCGGGACTCGCCGGCTGTGCGGCGGGAGCTACGCCGGCTTCCGCGTCCGCGAACAGGTCGGCCCGGATCTCGTCCCGACGGTCGGGGTAGCGCTCCGCGATCAGCTCGAGCCGCCGCAGGAGCTCGTCCGGCTCGAGAAAGTTCTCGGCCGCGAGGACCTCGCCGTCCGCGTCGAGGAACGAGAGCGTCGGCCACCCGCCCTTGCGGTAGCGCGTGTCGATGTCCGGCCGTCGGTCCTTGTCGACCTGGATGCAGACGAAGCGCTCCGTCAAGACTGAGAGCACGCGTTCGTCGGCGAGGGCGTGCGTTTCCATCTCGCGGCACCAACGGCACCAGGCAGCACGGAGGAACAGGACGACGGGACAGTCCCGTTCGCGCGCCCGCTCGAAGGCGGCGCTGTTCCAATCGTGCCACTGCATCGGGAGACGGGTCGCTGGGGACGACCCGTACAGGTTATCGGCTGGCTTGCCGCCCGATTCGACCACCAATCCGGATCGTGACGGATCCTCGGCCTGGGAGCGAGGCCGGCCGCCTGCCGCTCCGGCCGCCTATTCAGCCAAGCGGGCCGCCTCGGGCCGCGGCAGCTCGGGCAGCTCGACCGCGGTCCAGTCGAGGACCGGACAGTCCTGATACAAGCTGTCGAGCGCGTAGTACTCGCGCGCCTCGGGCTGGAGCAGATGGACGACGACGTCCCCGTAGTCAAGGAGGATCCACCAGCCGAGGTCCGTACCCTCAGCCCTGGCGTGGAGCTCACCCGCCGCTTTGAGCCGGATGTGGAGCTCGTTGTACAGGGCCTTCACGTGCGGGCGGCTGGTGCCCGAGATCACGACGAAGTAGTCGGCCACCTTGATGTGATCCGAAACGTCGTAAACGCGGATGTCCGCGCCCTTCTTCTGGTCGGACAGCCAGGCGGCTGCCGCTGCGAGCTGTTTGGCTTCTATGTCTCTGACTCCTTCTTACGCACTGGGCTCATTCTAGCGGCGGCCTTCGGATCAGGCCACGAACCAGGGCAGGAACACCAGGGCGACGACGGTCATGAGCTTGATGAGGATGTTGAGGGAGGGACCGGAGGTGTCCTTGAAGGGGTCCCCGACCGTGTCGCCGACCACCGCGGCCTTGTGCGGGTCGGAGCCCTTGCCGCCGTGCGCGCCGCCCTCGATGTACTTCTTGGCGTTGTCCCAGGCGCCGCCGGCGTTCGCCATGAAGATGGCCATCATCACGCCGGTGACGAGCGAACCCGCGAGGAGCCCGCCGAGGGCCTCGATGCTCCAGAAGCCCACCGCGACGGGGGCGAGGATGGCGATCAGACCGGGGAGAACCATCTGCTTCAGCGCGCCATCGGTGGAAATCTTGATGCAGCGCGCGGCGTCCGGCTTGCCCGTGCCCTCCATGATTCCGGGGATCTCGCGGAACTGCCGGCGTACCTCCTGAACCATGTCGAAGGCGGCGTTGCCGACGGCGCGCATCGTCAGGGCGCTGAACATGAACGGCAGGACGCCGCCCATCAGCAGGCCGATGATCACGTCGGTCGAGTTGATGTCGAGCACGAGCGCATCGAGACCCGTCAGCAGACCCGCCCGGGTGCAGAACGCGCTGAACAGCGCGAGCGCCGTGAGCGCCGCCGAGCCGATGGCGAAGCCCTTGCCGATCGCCGCCGTCGTGTTGCCGACCGCGTCCAGCGCGTCCGTGCGGTCGCGGACCTCCTTCGGCAGCTTGGCCATCTCGGCGAGGCCGCCGGCGTTGTCGGCCACGGGTCCGTAGGCGTCGACGCCGAGCGAGATGCCCAGGGTGGAGAGCATGCCGACGGCCGCGATGGCGACCCCGTACACGCCGGCCATGGAGTTGGCGATGAAGATCGCGAGGCAGATGAAGGCCACGGGCGCCGCGACCGACTCCATGCCCGTCGCGAGGCCGTGGATGATGTTCGTGGCCGCGCCAGTCTCCGACTGTTTGGCGATGTTGCGCACGGGATGCCTGTCGGTCGACGTGTAGTACTCGGTGATCTTGCCGATGATCACGCCGACGGCGAGCCCGGCGACGATGGAGATCAGGAGCGCCAGCCCGGTGTCGAGGTCGTGGGTGACGCCCACGAGGGACTCGGGCAGCGTCAGCCCGCCGCCGATCGTGAGCCAGGCGGTGGCGCCGATCACGCCGATCGAAGCGACGACCAGCCCACGGAAGAGCGCCCCGTGCAGCCCGTGCTCGTCCTTCGCCTTCACGGCGAAGGTGCCGATGATCGAGGCGAAGATCCCGAGCGCCGCCACCGCGAGCGGCAGGAGCACCATGCCCGACACCGCGGGATCGTCCCGGTAGGCGAATGCGGCCAGCGTCATCGAGGCGACGATCGAGCCGACGTAGGACTCGAACAGGTCCGCGCCCATGCCCGCCACGTCGCCCACGTTGTCGCCGACGTTGTCCGCGATCGTGGCCGGGTTGCGCGGGTCGTCCTCGGGGATGCCCGCTTCCACCTTGCCCACGAGGTCCGCGCCCACGTCGGCGGCCTTCGTGAAGATGCCGCCACCCACGCGCGAGAAGAGCGCGATCGACGACGCGCCGAAGCTGAAGCCGAGGACGTGCTCGAGCGCCGAGCTCGTGTAGGCTCCGCCTTCGCTATACAGTATGAGGAAGACCGTGACGCCGAGGAGCGCGAGCCCGACGACGCTCATGCCCATGACGATGCCGGAATTGAAGGACACGCCCAGCGCGTCGGCGAGGCTCTTCCGCGCGGCCTGCGTCGTGCGCACGGCGGCGCGGGTGGCCGTATACATGCCGAAATACCCGGCGAGGCCCGAGGCGAGAGCACCGCAGACGAAAGCGATCGCCGTCTTGGGGCCGAGGCCGTTGTCGGCGCTCGAGAAGCCGATCGCCGCGGCGACCACGACCACGAAGACGCTGAGCCACTTGTACTCGGCCTTCAGGAACGCGGCGGCGCCTTCCTGGATCTGGCGCGCGATGTCCTGCATCGTCTCGTTGCCCGGGTCGCGCCGCATGATGGCGAAGAACTTCGTGACGGCGAAGACAAGGGCGATGGCGCTCGCCCCGAGGGCGATGGCGACGATGAGGGAGTTGTCCATGTGGCAGGCTGTTCTCGAGTGGGGTCCGGGCGCTCCAGGTCGCCCTTTCGTAGGCCCGGTAGTGCCGTTAAACGGTGGAAGAGGATACTGTCCGCGGGCAGGGCGTCAACAGGCTGCGGGGCCGCGAGCGGGATCCGAACGGCCGGTTCCACGCGCCCGGCGATGCACCGGAACGGCCGAAATCACAGGCATTCCCGTCAGTTCTGGTCTTCCTGTTCCACGCTGAGAGCCTGCGCCTGGGCGGCGCGGCTGCGCGCCCGCGCGCGGACCAGGATGATCAGGATCAGGGACACGATCCCGAAGGCCAGGATCTGGTGGAAGTTCCCGATCCGGGCCCTGAGGCTCTCGACGGAGCCGCCGAACCACTCACCGAGGAAGATGGAGACAGGGACGGAGATCGCGACGCCCAGCGCGTCGAGCAGGATGAAGCGGCCGTAATTCATCCCCAGCGTCCCCGCCGTGAAGTAGCCGGGGATGCGGATCCCCGGTAGGAACCGGCAGGTGAAGATCGCCCAGTTGCCGTGGTCCCGGAAGCGCCGCTCGAGGATCACGAAGCGTTCGGGGTGCAGGATCCGCCGCACCCACCCGATGCGCAGGGCGCTCGCCCCATAGCGTCGCCCGAGCAGGTACGGGACGGTGTCCCCGAGCAGGATGGCGACGGAACACACGATGCAGATCGTCGTGAAGTCAGCGCGACCCTGGTAGACGAGCAGGCCCGAGCCGATGAGCGTCACCTCCTCGGGGATGGGCAGCCCGACGCCGCAGAGGAGCAGGACGGTGAACGGGACGAGGTACTGGGCCCCCTGGAAGAGCTCGGTGAGGTGCTCGAAGGTGATGTCCGTGAAGAGGGCCACGCAGGGATGCTATCGCGCGGCCCTCATTTTGCGAGTTCGACGCGGGTTGCGAGGTCGGCGCGAGCGGTGTCGGCGGACTCGGCGCCGAGCGGGTGGCCCAGCGCCGCCGCCCTGTCGAATGCCGCCACCGCCGATTCCAGCGCCGCCGCGGGGCCTCCGGGCCAACGGAGCTCGACGTCGGGGATCACGGCCACGTAGTAGAGGATCTGCGCCCCGAGGAACGCGAGCTCGCCGGGGTCGCGCGCGAAGCGCTCACCGCGCTGCAGGACATCGAGGCCCGCCCGGATCCAACGTCTGCGTTCGGCGGGCTCGGGCTCGCTCTCTTTCGACGCGCGGTCGAACACGAGGTGGCGGCCGAGTGCGTACCAGCCCTGGTGCGCGCCGGGATCGAGCGCGAGGGCTGTCTCGGCGATCGCGTAGGCCCGTTCGTGCGCGCCGTCGCGCAGGGCGACGTCGAAGCGGACCCACTGTGCGCTCGCCGCGAGGCTCGCGACGGGTCCGAGCAGGCGCCTCGCGATCGAGGTGGGTGCGCGTGCCCCTTCCGCGTCCGCCCACCAGGGCACGAGCAAGGCGACGACCGCGAGCCAGGCCGCGAACCTGCCGGCGCGCCTCGTGAGCGGACCGCTCACCGTCCGTGCCTCCACGACCGCAGCCCGGGCAGCGCGAGCGCGAGCCCCGTGCCCACGCAGGCGAGCAGGCCGAGGAGCGCGCGCGGGTCGAGCGCCTCGGGCAGCCGGCCCTCGCCGACGAACGCGAGGGCGCGCGCGAGACGCGCCGCGGGGAGCCAGCCCGGCGCGCCGAGCGGGATCGCGAGCGCGGGCCAGAGGAGCAGGGCGCCCAGGCCCGCGGTGACGGGGCTCACCCATGCGCCGAAGCCCATGGCGAGCGCGAGGCCGGCTGCGAGCCCGAGCGCTGAGCGAATGAAGATCGTGAGCGACGCCCGGCGCTCGTCGCCGCCCGGAATCCAGAGCTGGAACGAGTCCGGGGCGAGCACGGCGAGCGCGCCCGCGCCTTCGCTGGCAAGCTCGAGCTCGAGCGCGCCCGGCCCCGGGGGCAGCTCGACCTCGATCCACGTGCGCGCGACGACGCGGGCCGTGGTCGTCTGCTCGCCGCCGTCGCCCGCGGTGCGGCGCACGGTGAGGCGCGCGACGGTGGTCGGTCCGGCGCCGACCGTCACGGTGACGCGCGCGCGCACGCGACTGCCCGCCGGCGCGCGAGCCCCGGGGTCGGGCATCCGGAACGTGCGCGCGGTACCCGGCTCGATCCGGCGCACGTCGGCGAGCCCGCTCGTCCCCGCGTAGGCGAACGTCGCCGCGTCGCCGTCCACGTCGAGCTCGATGAAGAGCGCGACGGCGGCGAGCAGGAGCGCGCCGGCGGTGACCGTGCCCGCCCACGTGGAGACGAGCGCCGCCAGCTTCCCCGTCGGCCGGCTGCCGAGCCAATCGGCGTCGCCCTGCCGCCACCGGGCGAGGGTGCCCGCGGCGCGCCAGACGAGGGCGGGCACGAGGAACAGGAGCGCCCCGGTCCAGATGCCCTGGCGCTGAAGGCCGCGCGCCACGGCCGCTGCGCGCGGCTCGATCGTGACGATGTCGGGCGTGGACCACGGGGCCAGGACGAGCACGACGAGCAGGGCGAGCGCGAACGGCGCGAACCCGCCGCCGAGCGCGCGCCGCAGCTCGAGCCGGAAGAGGAGCGGCTGGAAGAGCGGCGCGCGCGCGGTCATCCCGGCCGTTCCTGTTCGGCCGCGTGGGCGCGGTAGAGCTCGAGCAGCGTCCGGCCCGCGCGGTGCGAGCCGAGGAGCTTGCCGCCGTGGTCCGCGATCCAGCGCTCGAGTGGGGCGAGGTCGCCGTCCAGCCCCTCGACCTCGAATACCGTGCGTCCGTCCGTACCGAGCAGCTCGTCCGGCGTCCCGACGCCCGCCAGGCGTCCGTCGAGGAGGAGCGCGAGGCGATCGCAGTGCTCGTGTACGTCCGAGAGCAGGTGCGAGGCGAGGACGATCGTCGCGCCGCGCGCGCGTGCACCGGCGAGGAGGTCCTCGAGCACGCCGAAGCCCGCGGCGTCGAGCCCGGCCGTCGGCTCGTCGAGCAGGACGAGCTCGGGCTCGGTGAGGAACACCTGCGCGAGACCGAAGCGGCGCAGCATGCCGCGCGAATACTTGCGCAACGGAATCCGCTCCTGCGCGGCGAGCCCGACCCGTCCGAGCAGGTCGCGCGCGCGCTCGCGCACCACCTTCCGCGGCAACCCGTGGAGCGCGCCGAGGAGGTCCATGACAGCGACCGCGGACAGCTCGCCGGGGAAGGGCGAGTCCTCGGGCAGGTACGCGAGCCGGGCGCGAACTTCGCGCGCGAGCGGGCTCCCCCCGAGGACCAGGGCGCGGCCGTCGGTCGCGCGGTCGACGCCGGCGAGGATCCGGAGGAGCGTCGACTTGCCCGAGCCGTTGGGACCGACGAGCCCGAGCGATGCGCCGCGGTCGAGCTCGAGATCGATGCCGAGCAGGACCGGCTTCCGGCGGAAGCCGAGCGCGACCGGAAAGCTGCGCTGCAGTCGCTCGAGCTTCAACGCGAGCGGTCGGGAGGCGGCGGTCTCGACGGCGGTTTCCATCCGTGAGCAGTGTGACGGTTCCGTATCATGGACGCCATGGCATGGAACGGGTCCACTGCGCGCGTCCCCATGGTCCTCTACACGCGCGCCGGCTGCACGTTGTGCGACGAGATGAAGGCGGAGATCGCGCGGGCGGGCCTCGAGGGCGAGTACGAGCTCCGCGAGGTCGACGTGGACGGCGACCGGGACCTGAAGCGTCGCTTTGGCCGGCGCATCCCCGTCTTCGAGCTCGCGGGCGAGACGATCGTCGAGGGGCGCTTCCCGGCGTCCGAGTTCCGGGCGCGGTTCATCCCCGCGGCGCGCGTCTGGCGCGCCGGCGCCGGTGCCGGCGCGGAGGGTGGCGCGCGCTGATGCCGCGGCTCTTCGTCCTGTCCGGCGACGACGTCGGTCGCACCTACGACTTCGACCGCACCGTGGAGCTCGGACGCTCCAAGGAGCTCGGCGTCCCGCTCCGGTCGACCTCCGTCAGCCGCCGCCACGCACGCATCGAACAACGGGACGGGCGCTGGTACGTCGTCGACCTCGACTCGCGCAACGGCGTGTTCGTGAACGGCGTGGGCGTCGAGCGCGCGGAGCTCGAGGACGGCGCTGTGTTCGTGCTGGGCACGCTCGAGCTGCGCTTCCGGCTCGCGAGTCCCGGTGGTTCCGCACCTCCGCCTCCGCCCGAGCCCGACCGTTCCGCCGCACCCGACGATCCGGTGGTCGAGCTCGACCTCGGCCTCGACGACGACGACAGCGACGGCGATGAAATCGACCTCGAGGGCGACTGGAGCACCGAGTCCCCGCCCCCCCCGCCGGCCCCCCCCGGATCCCGCGTGGGGCGCACCGACCCCGAGTTGGGCGCGACCACGACGGTCTCGGGCGCGATCACGGGAGCGGCTGCGCGGACCTCGGCGGTGCGGACCGCGGCGCGCGTCGCGGCCCTCGGCGAGCGCCCCGCCGCCGCCGAGCGCACCACCCACTCCGGCGGCCGGATCCTCCAATACAGCAAGATCCCCGAGCGCGCCGGGATCATGCATGCGGACCTCGGCCAGCAGTCGCTGCTCGTCCGCTCCCTGCTGTACCTGCTCGGGATCGGGGTCTTCCTCACAATCTGCTACGGCGCGTATCGATTGATCACGACGCTACGCGAGCAGGCGCAGCCCGTGGCGCCGCTCGAGGAGCGATGACGGACGCCGAGGAGCCGGCCCGGCCGCGTGTCTCGCACCTCCGGCTCACCGGACTCATCGGCGCGGCGGGGGCCGTGCTCGCCGCGGCCACCGTCGCGGGCTTCCTCGACCGCGCGTGGTGGCCGTTCGAGCTCTTCACGCACTTCAGAGTGCAGTACCTCCTCGGCCTCGCCCTCGTCGTGGCCGTCGCCTTCCTGACGCGCCGGCGCCGGTCCGCGGTGGTCTTCTCCGTCTTTGCCGGCTTGAACCTGGCCCTGATCGCACCGCTGTACTTCGGCGCCGACGCGCCGCCCCCGGGCTCAGCACCCAGGCTGCGCATCACACTCTTGAATGTCCTAACGTCGAACGATCGCCATGAAGACGTCCTCGCGATGGTTCGGGAGCGCGACCCGGACCTCCTCTTCCTCATGGAGACGAGCGAGCGCTGGCTCTCCGCCCTATCACCCCTGTGCGAGCGCTACCCGTACGTCGTGTCCCGCGCCCGATCGGACAACTTCGGCATCGCCCTCTACAGCAAGGTGCCGTTCGAGCGCGCCGAAATCGTCACGCTCAGGGGCGCGGACGTTCCCAGTGTCGTCGCCCGCATCCTGGTGGGTGGCGAGGCGGTCACCCTGATCGGCACTCACCCGGTGCCGCCGGTGCTGGCCTATCGGGCGCGCTTGCGCAACAGGCAACTCGACGCCGTGGCGCAGCTCGCCGCGTCGACCGAAGGTCGCGTCATCGTGCTTGGCGACCTGAACTGCTCGCCGTGGTCCTTCTATTTTCGGCGCCTGCTCGAACAGGGCGGCCTGCGCGACAGCGCGAAGGGCCAGGGCGTGCGGCTCACCTGGCCGACATCGGTCAAGCTCTTCCCGCTGCGGATCCCGATCGACCACTGCCTGCTCGGTCCCGGCTTCGCGGTGCTCGAGACGGAGGTCGGGGACGCCGTGGGCTCGGATCACTTCCCACTCCACCTGACCCTCGCACTCACGGACGATTGACCGCCGCACACAGCCCGTCGAACCACTGCCGCGCCGAGGCGTCCCACGTGAATCGCGCGGCGTCGCGGGCGTGCTGCTCGATCACTCCCGCGTCCGAATCGAGCGCCGCGCGGATCGCACGCGCGCAGGCCGCGGGGTCGTCGGGCGCGAAGTGCGGGACGTCCGCCCCGGCCACCTCCCGCAGCGCACCCGTGTCGGACACGGCGAGCGGGACGCGCGCACGTTGCGCTTCGAGCGCGACGATGCCGAAGCCCTCGAGGTGCGAGGGCAGGACGACGCAGGCCGCGCGCGAAGAGACCCGGGAGCTCGGCGTCATCGAACGCGCCGCGGAAGGTCACGCGCGCGGCGACCCCGAGCTCGTCCGCGATGCGCGCCAGGCGCGTGCCCTCCGTGCCCTTCGCGCGCCCGGCGAGGACGAGCGCGGGCAGGCTCGCATCGGCTGCGATGGCGTGCAGCAGGAGCGCGAGGTTCTTGCGTGGTTCGAGGTGGCCGACGTGCAGGATCGGTGCGTCGGGCGCCGGCTCGCGCGGCAGGACTTCGAGGTGGTCGGCCGCGTTGGGGACGAGCTGCACGCGTTCGGGCGCGAGCGGC
>SMVB01147633.1_pt1 | contig 15036 bp, 13 predicted proteins | sample 2456461 | NCBI WGS metagenome assembly SMVB01 (sample SAMN11095934, study PRJNA526329) | marine sediment metagenome | biome: Marine sediment; feature: Surficial sediment; material: Deep marine sediment; isolation source: Hadal surficial sediment | place: Pacific Ocean | collected 2014-05 | depth... | reverse complement strand
TCACGCGATATGAGGGGCACATCGTGCCAGCATCAAATTTTCGGCAATGGCCATTGTTGTTGCACATCTCGATCGCAGCGGCGAATCCCCTGTCACGATTCCCCTCGCCGACTTCGTGCCCGGACCAGTCGAGGCCCGAATGAATCGGCAGCGTGCTATAGCCGGGCTTGTATCTGAACAATGTCCGGTCGTCCATTTTCGTCGGTGCGACTATCTTGCCGGGATTCATCAGTCCCTTTGGATCGAACGCTTTTTTTATTTCCGCGAAAGCACTCGCAAGTCGCGGTCCGTAGACCCGTTCGATCCACTCGGAGCGCACCAAGCCATCGCCGTGCTCGCCGGAGTAAGAACCTTTGTACTGGCGCACCAATTCACAGGCCTCTTCGGCAATTGCGCGCATCTTCTCTGCACCGCTTGCAGATCGCATATCGAGCACCGGGCGCACGTGCAGGCAACCAACCGAGGCATGCGCGTACCAGGTACCGCGTGTCCCGTGCTTTTCAAACACCTGGGTCAGACGATCGGTGTATTCGGCCAGGTGCTCAAGCGGCACGGCACAGTCCTCGATGAACGACACCGGCTTGCCGTCGCCTTTCATCGACATCATGATGTTTAATCCGGCCTTGCGGACACTCCACACCGCTTCCTGGTGTTTTGCGTCTTCGATCGCGACGACGCTGCCGGGCAGGCCCAGATCGCCCATGAGCACAGACAAAGAGGCAAGCTTTTTCAACTGATCGGCCTCGCTCTCACCTGCAAACTCGACCAGCAAGATTGCATCTGGTTCGCCGCGCACGGTGCTGTCGATGGTTTCGCGAAACGCCGGATTTTCGCGTGACAGGTCAATCATCGTTCGGTCTATGAGCTCGACCGCCGACGGCTCAAGTTTGACGATATGCTGCGTCAGCTCCATCGCCTTGTGAAACGTTGGGAAATGCACGACACCGAGCACTTTGTGCGGCGGCAGCGGCGAAAGCTTGAGCTTGATGCGCCGGAAATAGGCGAGGGTACCCTCCGATCCGACCAGCAGGTGCGCCATGTTGAACGGACCCGTTGAGGCCATATCGAGGTTGTAGCCCGCAACCCGGCGTTGCACATCAGGCACGCGCGCTGCTATTTCATCTTTTTCACTGGCGTAAAGTGTACGAATCCTGTCAACCAGTTGCCGATAACGTACCGAGCCTTCAGCATTGTCACCGACTTCACCAAATTCCACAGTATCGCCGCTGGTCAGCCACGCCTCGACAGCCAGGACGTTGTGCACCATGTTGCCGTAGCGAATCGATCGGGCACCGCAACTGTTATTGGCCATCATGCCGCCAATCGTCGCTTGCGCGGAGGTCGAAACATCGACCGGAAACCAGAGGCCGTGCGACCTTAGAATCGCGTTTAAAGAATCGAGCACGACCCCGGGTTCAACCCAGACGGTTTGCTCAACCGCGTCGAAATCCAGAACATTGCGCAGGTACTTGCTGTTATCGATGATCAGTGCTTTACCGACAGCTTGTCCACACTGGGATGTGCCGGCGCCACGTGGCAAAATCGCAACGTCTTCATCGGCGGCTATTTCGAGCGCGCGCAGGGCATCGTCACTGGTAACAGGGACCACAATACCCAGCGGCTTTATCTGGTAAATCGAAGCGTCGCTCGAATATCGGCCGAGCGAAAACTCGTCGAACAACACCTCGCCGTCGAGCTCGCTGCGCAATCGTGTTTGCAGAGCTTCCACAAGTGAATTATACGGCCGCTTTGGTGTATCGGTGGGGAACTTAGAGGTACCCTTGGCACCTTCATTGTCGCCCAACGACAGGATTGAGCATGGATTTCGCGAGCGGCCGGCATTTTCTGCAGATTCCGGGACCGACCAACATTCCCGATCGCATATTGCGCGCCATCGGCCGGCCAATTATCGATCACCGCGGGCCCGGTTTTGCTTCATTAGGCCACGAAGTCCTGGCCGGACTCAGGCCAATATTCAAAACCGAACAACCGGTGATTATCTACCCCGCTTCCGGCAGCGGCGCCTGGGAGGCGGCACTTGTTAATACAATGTCGCCAGGTGACAAGGTGCTGATGTGCGAGACAGGCCATTTTGCGGTCCTTTGGCAGCAAATTGCCCATCGTCTTGGCATCGATACCGATATAATTGAGACGGACTGGCGGCACGGCGCAGATCCCACTGCTATCGGGGAGGCTCTCACCAGGGATGCCGCACACGAGATAAAAGGCGTCTGCATCGTACACAACGAGACCTCGACCGGCGTTGTTAGTCGCATCGCAGAAATTCGCCGGGCAATCGATGCGGCGGGTCACCCTGCGCTGCTGATGGTCGACACGATCTCTTCACTCGCATCAATCGACTATCGAATGGATGAATGGGGCGTCGATGTTACGGTCGCGGGCTCGCAGAAGGGCCTCATGCTGCCCCCGGGATTGTCATTCAACGCAGTCTCGGACAAGGCGCTTGCCGCAAGTAAAGACGCGAAATTGCCGCAGTCCTACTGGAGCTGGGACGACATGCTCGCCGCGAATCGGTCGGGCTTCTTTCCTTACACGCCGGCAACGAACCTGCTGTACGGATTGCGTGAAGCAATTGCGATGCTGAACGAAGAAGGACTGGACAACGTCTTCGCCCGGCATTGCCGCCATGGAGCCGCAACGCGGCTTGCGGTGGATTCCTGGGGACTCGAAGTTGTGTGCAAGAATCCCGATGAATTCAGCGGGTCACTGACGGCCGTGTTGCTGCCCCCGGAGCAAAGTGCAGACAGGTTGCGCGAAGTCATTCTCGACAGGTTCAACATGTCGCTTGGAACGGGTCTCGGCAGGCTGGCCGACAAGGTGTTTCGCATCGGGCATCTCGGCAGTTTCAACGACCTGATGCTGGCCGGCACGCTGTCAGGCGTCGAAATGGGTCTGGCGCTTGCCGGGGTGCCACACCAGCCGGGTGGTGTGCAGGCAGCGCTAGCCTACCTTGCACGGAACAGGCAGTGATGGAGCCGACGACTGCTGTTGTCACGAGTCCGCTACTGGCACTAATCGCCTTCCTCGGCGTAATCATCCTGTTATTGTTTCTCATCGCGAAATGGCGCTGGCATGTTTTTCTCGCGTTGCTGATTCCACTGTTGCTGTTCGGCCTGATTCCGGGCGTACAGACGAATAACTTCATCAATGCATTCGAGAAGGGATTTGGCAACACGCTGGGCTCGATCGGCGTTGTCATCGTGCTGGGATCCATCATTGCCGAAGCACTGCGGCATACCGGCGCGATCCAGACCATTACGCGGACGATGGTTAGCGCCGTTGGCTCATCAAGGATGCCGCTGGCATTGACACTGACCGGGTTCGTGCTGGGCATCGCTATTTTCTCTGACGTCGCGTACGTGATCCTGAATCCGCTCGTGCACTCGGCGGCCAAAGCCATGAATGTTACGATCAGCGTCATGTCGATTGGCCTCGTCGGCTCGTTGCAGCTAACGCATGCGATCGTGCCGCCGACACCCGGCCCTCTTGCAGCGGCGGCCCTGCTTGGGGCCGACATCGGCAAGATAATTATATTCGGCGCTATCGCCTGTCTCGCAGGTTCGCTCGCGAGTTGGATCTGGGGACAATACATTGTCGGACCGAGAATCAAAACGATGGCGTCGGACGAGTTTGCCGGCGAGGATATCTTCACCGGCGAACATAGTCCGGAATTGCCGGGAGTATGGAGTTCTTACGCGCCGATTGCCTTACCGATACTGCTGATTTCGGCGCAAAGTGTCTCGCGGCTGTTTCTCGATCAGGATCACATCGTGCGGGCAGCACTTGCCTACATCGGCTGGCCTGTCGCAGCCCTCAGTGTCGGTGTGTGGCTCGCGTATCGAAATATCCGGACTGACGAACACCGGCGGGCGGCAAAATCCAAATGGATCGAGGAGGCCTTGAAAATTTCGGCGATGATACTCGTGGTCACAGGGCTCGGCGGGTCCCTCAGCGAAATCCTGAAAGGCACACCTGCCGTCGACATCATCAGCGGTTTTTTTGCGGATTACGGCCTGCCGGCAATTCTGCTGCCGTTCGTCATTGGCATTATCGGTAACATGATTACCGGGTCGACAACGGTCGGCGTCATCACTGCTGCAGCGCTGGTCGCACCGATGTTGCAAAACCTGGCACTATCGCCGGAAGCCGCAATGCTCGCGGGCGCCAGTGGCTCCGTGATCATCAAGTACGTCAACAGCAGCTACTTCTGGGTCTGTACTTCGCTCAGCAAGCTGAGCGTCAACGACGCGATTCTCGGCTATGGTGGCGCGACACTTGTCGGTGGAATCGTGTCCTTCCTTGCCGTGTGTGTCATGTGGGTTACAGGCCTGATTTAGTGAACGCCAAATCCGGAAACTGGGAATCTTTCGCACTGTTGTTGATCGACAATCAGCACGATTTCTGGACCGAGGAGATGTCGCAGACATTCGCTGACTATGAAAAGAATGTCAGCCGTTTGCTCGAGGTGTGCCGGCATGAAGGAATTGACGTCGTTCATCTTCGTGCCAGGTTTCAGCAGGACGAATCCGACTGGATGGTGAAATACAAATATCTTGGCCGGATACCATGCGTTGCGGGAACGCCGGGTGTTGAGATTTTTCCCTTTGCCCAGGATGAGCCTGGTGAATTCGTCATTTACAAGCAGTCTTTCGATGGTTTTCTCAAGCCGGCATTACCGGCATACCTGAAGAAGAACCGGAAACGCTTTCTGCTGCTGGCGGGTTTGGCCACGTCAGTCTGTGTCTTCCTGACCGCGGCAACGGCGGCACAGCGCGGATATCTCGTAGGAATCGTTGAGGACTGTTGTGCCGACAGTCCTGAAGCGCACAATCACACCCTGCAGCGGTACCCGTTCATTTTTGACCGCACATCCGTCGACCAGCTAACCGCCGACCATGGAAAATGGCTGGTGGATCTTGAAAGACTGACGAAGTGACGCTGATTTTCGGTATCAGCCTGCAGACCACACCTTTGGAAATCACTTGTCGTTACGCGCCGGCTCTCCTGGATTAACGCCAACGCGCTTCTGGTCACGATAGGGTCAGTTCCTTCGGCCGCAAGACCTTGCCACCGGCGGGAGAACCCCGCACAAATTGCGCGGCGCTGGATTGTTCGTCAACGGCCCCGCAGATACGCACCGCGCCATCCTGCTCGTATTGTTTTATCAATTTCTCTGAAATCAGGATTTAGGACTATATTGATTCGACCGGGTCGCTGGTCCGGCACTGACTGACATCTTCGCGGCAGGCGACGGCTTCGTCTTCGGTGATTCGCTGGTTGGGTTCGCGATACCGGTACAAATATCCCCACATTGTGACGATATTCTGATCCAGCCAGCGGTCATGTCCCCGATAGTCGCTGAATTCCTTCATCTGGATTAGGTCTCGAATCTCTGAAAGCTTCCTGCCCTCGACTGAGTAGGCAAGCACTTCATCGTGCAACGCCTGTATGAAACGGCGTTGATCCCGGAAGTTTTGTTGGTCGGTGATTGCGCCATGGCCCGGTAACACGATGTCCACATCCTCCATGTTGCCGAGGATTTTCAAAATCTTGAGCGTGCTGTGAACGTCCATGTCGCGATAGTCGGGAAACAGCGACCTGCCTTTCGCGATATCAACCGCAATCATCACCTTTTCGGCAGGTATATGTACCTGGATCAGGTTGTCACTATGCGAAGGCCCGAGGTAAATCAGGTTAACGGTGACACCACCCAGCAATACCTCCATCGACTCTTCAAACGTGATTTGTGGAATGGACGATGACCGCTTTTCGCGCAGAATGTGCGGCAATATGTTTTTGTGGCCAATGGTTATGGCCGTGTCATTAAACACCTGCGAGTTACATACGTGATCCGGATGATCGTGACTCAGGATGACGTACTTGACCGGCACATCGTGCCTTGCCGCCAATTGCTCCTTGAGCCATTGCATGGTTCCGGACGGACAGTAATGCCCGTCAACGACAGCGATGCCATCAGTGCCGACGATGTAGGCGCCGTACTGATTATCGGATCCCCAGCGGTAAACGCTTTCCGAGACCTGGACAATCTCTCGGTTTACACCCCACTCACGTTTCTGCGCACTGGCCACAACGGTGAACACAAGCAGGAGGCAGGCAATGATTCCCCGCATCCTGGCTGTTTTTCTGTCTTTCATTATATTTACTCCGCTTCAGGCACCTGGTGCAAAAATGCCTGCATAATTGTAGGACATCAATGCGCGGTTAGGGAAGATTGCTTGAACAACAAACAACGGGTAACACTCGTCAGCTTCCTGGCTTACTTTGTCATGTCCGGCATGCTGGCTCCGTTGGGCATTATCTCCGGTGCAATGTCAGAGCATTTCGGCCAGCCCGTAACAGAGATCACCGCCAGGTTTAGCTGGTTAACTTTCGGTATCGTGATCGGCGCCATTATCGCACTGTTCATATTCGATCTCGTCAGGCTGCGGAAGCTCCTGATGCTGGTCTACACGGTGCTATTGACATGCCTTGTCTCGTTGACTTTCCTGAGCAATATGACACTGATTGGGATTGCATTAGGTCTCGTCGGCGTGTGTTGCGGCATCGGTCTTACCGGGGCCGCCCTGGTAATCTCGAGGACCTATGAAACCGAGCAGCGGGCATCGATGCTGGCCATCACGGATGGCTGGTTCAGCGTCGTCGGCATAGTGTGCTCCTGGATTGCCATATTCCTGATTGCGCAGGAGTACCACTGGTCAGGCGTCTATCAATTTGTTGCACTAATAGCAGCGTCGATCGTTGTTCTCAGTTCCCTGTCGACATTCCCGGCGACCGATGGGGATGAGCAGCAATCCCCGGCTACCGGGACCTGACCGGCTCCGGTCTGGCTGTGTATTGCGGTGCTGTTTCCCTATACCCTGGGTCAGTGGTCCGTGCTCTTGTGGCTTCCCAATTATGCCGAGACTGAACTGGGTGCACCGCGCGATCAGGCAGGACAACTCGTCAGTCAGTTCTGGACCGGCATGTTTGCAGCGCAGATTTTTGTCGCCTGGTGGATTCTCAAAGTCGGCGTGCGACACCTGCTACTGATCGCCGGTATTTCAACGAGTCTTTTTTCGATTCCATTGTGGACTTATGGCGACATCGATGGTCTGATCATCCTGACCACGTTGTTGGGTTTCGCCAATCTGAGCCTGTTGAAGGTAGATCTTTCTTTCGCGACGCAAATGCTGCGCAGACCGACCGCGAGGCTGGTCTCCAGTCTGTTACTGGGTGCCACAATCGGTACCGCCAGCAGCCCGTGGCTGACCAGCCAGATCGTAACGGCAACGAATACGCACTTCGTTTTACAATTCGGAACGGCCTGCTATGTAGCGCTGACGATCCTGTTAGTGATGGCGAGGCGGCTGCAGCGTGTTGCCTGCTGAAGAGAGAATTGCCGCCTGCCGTTATGTCTGAAGCGCGTCCGTAACAACCCGATAGCCGGTATCCACCAGCATCCTGCCTCTCATGCGACGGCCCTCTGCGGTGTTCCTGACACCGTAGCCATCCATCAGGCGATTCATCAGATTGAACAGGCCGCAGATCATCACCGCGTAATGGAAACAGTCTTCGTCCCAGCCGGCATCAAAAATCGCATCGACGTCGGCCTGCACCATTCGGGAGGGTGTTTCCGTCAGCTTCCTGACGTAGCGCAAGACCGGCTTCAGCTGTTCATCAACCGCACTGGCATCGAGATCACTCAGCATGGATTCCAGAAGGTTCCCGTCTACGCCGAATGCCTCTGCCGTCGCTTTGTGCGTATCGTAGCAATACGTACAGTCGTTGGTGCCGGAGGTGTATGCAGCGATCAATTCCCGTTGCTCGCTGGTGAATGCACAGTCACCGGATCGCATCACAACGTCCGCCAATTCCGTTAATAATACTGCATGTTGCGGGTAACGTCGCAGAACGGCGGCAACACTTTCCTCTGATTCGGGAACGGATTTTACAAATGCCATGACAAACTCCTGATTTTCGTTGCAGCGGGTCCGGATCCCTGGTGCATTGGGACGGCCGATCGCCTTTGATGGTGACTCTCCTGCCCTTGCGTTCTTCCGGCCAGTAGTCCCAGATTGCACGATGCATGCAACAGCGATTGTCCCAGAATGCCATGTCATTGCGCGACCAGCGGAAGCGAATCTGGAATTCTATTTGTTCGCAATGACCGAACAGCATATTGAGGATCACCCTGCCCTCTTCCTCGGATAATTCATTGATCCTGGTGGTAAAGGTCCGGTTTATGTAGAGCGCCTGGCGCTTTGTGTCGGGATGTGACCGCACGATGGGATGCACAGCGGACGGACAGGAAATGTTGTTGTCATCCTGACCCCGGTCTGCATACCTTCCCAGGTATACGTGTGCCGATTCATGTGTCGCCGTCAACCCCATGAGCATATTCTGCATCGGTGCTGACAGGGCGTCCCAGGCAGCGTACATATCGCTGAACATCGTATCGCCGCCGGATGACGGCAAAATGTGCAGTTGCAACATCGTACCGAGCGGTGGGATTTCATCGCAGGAGACATCGGAATGCCAAAACTCGCCGTTCGCTACTTTTGACTCCCTGTGCGCGTGAATCTCAAAGATCTCCGGATAACCCTCCATCGCCGGCGCCGCCGGATGCGCGTGCAGTTCACCGAACATGCGGCCGAATTCGATATGCCGACACGGCGGGATTTCTTCCTGATCCCTGAAGAACAACACCTGGTGAATGAGAAAGGCCTTCCTGATCTCGTCGAATTCCTGAGCCGACACTCCATGCGCGAGCGAAATGCCACGAACCTCGGCACCCAGGTTCGGTGCATAAGGGCGTATTTCGATCCTCGAATAGCTGACAGCCGGTGTGGCCATTGCTGTGTGCGTACCTGGGGGTCAGCTCAAAATGCCGATGGTCGCCTGGGCGTAGTCGCCGCTGCCGGGATTTCCATCGGGAAAGATACCGTGTGCCGCAACCCATTCGCGAGACTCGTCGAATACTTCACGTGTGTAGTGACTGCCGGATTGGTAGCCGACAGAGACGGGTACATCGGCAAGACCGGCAGGCGACTCAAGATCCGAATCGGCAGCCACGAATATGCCGGCAGGTGCGGCACAATAGGCATCGCGAAAAAGTTTCCCCTGCCCGCTGGCGGCCGCGACGTTGATGGTCCAGTGGCAGGCGCTGCTGACATTGCAGATACGCCCTTCCTCAAAAGTCTGGAATGCGCCAACGTTGTTGCCGAGATCATGCACCTTGCCGTCTTTGGATTGCAGTGGCTCAGCGAACTCGTATTCGAGGCCCTCATCTGCGAAATAGCCTTTTTCCTCGGCCACCCACTCCTGCAGTCGCATGTGTGGTGCGATCACGAATTTGTCATTTGACATGGTTCTCTCCTAGATCCGGCGGACATCCCGGCATGCCGTCAATGAAGAAGGCGGCCTTCGGGTGTCCATATCTGATGTGACAGGCCATTCAATCGCGGCTCATAAGCATAGCCTATTGGTGCTTTCGGTAAAATTCACCATTGTCGGGCCTCGAAAATTGGGTTAAAAAAGGGTTATATTGTAGACAAACCAGATTCATCGGGAGCGACAATCTAACAACGAAATCCGTGCCCATCCCAACCTGAACAGGCCCCGTGCTACGGCAGGGGAATGCCCGTATCCTGTTGCTTAACAAGCATTTTTTCTGGATCTGGCTGATCGTCAGGTCGCGGAAAGCTCACATAATTCTTAACTCAGGGAGATAGACAGCTTAATGGCCTACACAACAACTGACATCCGCAACGTGTGCCTGGTGGGGCCAGGCCACGCCGGAAAAACCCAGCTCACCGAGGCGCTCCTGAAGGCCGGTGGTGCAATTCCCCACTGCGGCGCTGTCGAGCGCGGCGACACAGTCTCCGATTTCAATGCTCGCGAGAAGCAGCTCGGTCATTCACTGTATCCCTCCGTATGCCACTTTGATCATGCGGGAATACACGTCAACCTGATCGACACCCCCGGATATCGCGATTTCTACGGCCGGGCATTGTCGGTGATGCCTGCTGTAGAGACCGCAGCGATCGTACTGAACGCACAGTCAGGTGTCGAAGAAGTGGCACGACGCATGATGGCTGCGGCCAAAGCGCAAAGACTTTGCCGCATGATCATCGTCAACAAGATTGATGCCGAAAACATAAACCTGGCCGGTCTCATCGAAGACATTCGGGAAGCTTTTGGCTCGGAATGCCTGCCGATCAATCTTCCGAATGCTGAGGGCAATGGCGTTGTGGATTGTTTTTTTCAGCCAAACGGCGCCGAGACAGCTTTTGATACCGTCGACGCTGCTCACGAGCGAATTATCGACCAGGTGGTGGAAGTCGACGAAGAATTGATGGAGATCTACCTCGAACAGGGAGAGGACCTGCAACCGGAACAATTGCATGAACCGTTCGAGAAGGCGCTGCGCGAAGGTCACCTGGTCCCCATCTGTTTTGTGTCAGCAACGACCGGTGCCGGCATTGCCGAACTGCTTGAGGTTTTCGAGCGCCTGATGCCGAACCCGCTGGAGGGTAATCCACCCGTATTCTACAAGGGCGAAGGCGATGATGCCGTGGAAGTGACCGTTAATCCGGATCCTGACGAGCATGTCATCGGGCATGTGTTCATGATCAATATCGATCCTTTCAAGGGCCGGCTGGGCATTTTCCGCATCCACCAGGGATCAATCAAAGCAGGCAACCAGCTATTTATCGGCGATGCACGCAAACCGATCAAAGTCAGTCAGCTATTGAAACTGAACGGCGCCGATCACAAGAAAATGGCGGTTGGCCTGCCCGGTGACATCTGTGCAATACCGCGTGTCGACGAAGTGTATTTTGACGCTGTGCTCCATGACTCGCACGACGAAGATAATTTCCATTTGAAACACAAGCACTTGCCCCGACCAATGTTCGGGTTGGCGATCAGGCCGGCTAATGATGCCGACGCGCAGAAAACATCAGATGCTTTGCATGCGATGGAGGCGGAAGACCCGTCACTCAAAGTCGAACACAACACGACCTTGAATGAAATCGTGCTCCGCGGACTTGGTGAACAGCACCTTCGCGCCGTTTTGTGGGAGATCGAGGATCGTTACAGCTTGAAAGTGGACACCTCGCTGCCATCCATCGCCTACGTTGAGACGATTACCACCCACGCGGAGGGCCATCACAGACACAAGAAACAAACCGGTGGCTCAGGCCAGTTTGGCGAAGTGTACCTGCGGGTGGAGCCGCTTCCCCCGGGCACCGGGTTCGAATTCTCCAGCAAGGTCGTGGGCGGATCGATTCCGTCGCAGTTCATCCCGGCAATCGAGACCGGAGTTCGGCAAGTTTTGCAGGCCGGGGCTATTTCAGGATATCCGATGCAGGACGTCAAAGTAACGGTTTACGACGGTAAACATCACGCAGTCGATTCGAAGGAAATTGCGTTCGTCCAGGCAGGCAAGAAGGCGTTCCTCGAAGCCGTTGCCAATGCCGCGCCAATCGTCATGGAACCGATTGTCGATGTAACCTTTACTGTGCCTGGTGATTCAGTCGGTGGCGTCACTGGCGATCTTGCCGGAATGCGCGGCGTCGTCAGCGGCACCGATGTTGCTGCCTACAATCAAATGGCGATATCCGGCCAGGCACCGTTGAAGGAAGTGCAGGCGTATCACTCACGACTGAAATCCTTAACCGGCGGTGAAGGCAGTTTCACGATGGACTTTAGCCACTACGCAGAAGTGCCACATCAGCTGCAGCAGGAACTGATAAAGGAACACCGTCAACCAGCCGGCGACTAGACATCTGAAGTCAAATTGGGCGGGCTGGTTTGCGATGTTGTTTGCCGCCGGCGTTGGGATCGGCCTGATGTTTTCCGGCGTGCTCGAGCCGCTTACCCGTACCGTCAGTCTGCCGCTTGGAATTGATCCGGCTGATTTTTCAACAGTGAGAGCGACCGGCATAATTCACGGTGCCGGGCGCCGATCTTATTGATAATCACGGGATTCATTGCTGCTCCCTTGTAGCTTCCGCCAATGCCTTGATGTATGCAGGTCCGATAGAGCAGCAGCCGCCAACAATGGTTGCCCCGGCATCAATGCAGCGCTGCGATATAGCAACAAAATACTGCTTGTCGATATCCGCACGCGTCCCCAGGATCACGTCGTTGTCGAGTGTCCAGTCACTGAGGATTCGGTTTGTCCGGTTGGGATAGCAACCAAGCCGTTTGTCCGTTAACGGGCGCAGTTCGTGAAGCGCCACTTCGATCGCTTCTGGGAACGCACAGTTAAACATGAATCCTGCGATATCGAGATCTGCAAGCGCGTCAAATGCTGTTTTGATGGACTCGCCGCTGCGCAGGCCGGTGCCAGGAGTCTCATTCAGAGTCCATGAAACGTAGACTGGTTTGCCTTCACCGTAATTAAGTGCCTGCGTGCTTGCAGTCACTGCCTCCTCTGCCGTGGACATTGTTTCGCAAAAATATAGATCAACAAAGTCATGCAGCGCTTCCACGAGATTCTTGTATACGGGTAAGGCTTCATCAGCGGATGGTACAAGGTCCGGTCGATAGCTCTCTGACAATGGCGGCAACGATCCCGCGATCTGTACAGCTTCCCCCGACTCCGCCACTGCCCGTTGTGCCAGTTCGCCTCCCAGGCGGGTCAACTCAATATATCTGTATGCCATTCCTGCTTTGCCGAGGTAAGCGGGAATCGTGGAGTAGGTACTGGTAATGATGATGCGTGCGCCAGCCTCAATAAATTCTTTGTGTATGTCGACAACCAGATCGGGTTTCTCGACCAAGGCCTTTGCTGACCACAGCCCCTTTGCGGCACCTTCGAGTCGCGCCGAAATTTCGTCACCCATTCCCCCGTCGAGCACAGTGATAGTCATTGCGTGTCCGTCGATTTCTTCTGATGCTGAGGCCAGATCTTATAAAGAACCTGTATATCATGGTTTCATGCGTCGCTGTTACTCCGGGATATCGTCGAGGAAGCATCATGAGTCTCACCACAGCCGATAAGTCTTTAGAGAAATCCCGGAGTAAAAAACCGCTCCGACAGTTCTTTTGAGCATTGTGGGAGCGGCTTCGGTGCAGGGACGCACTTATGTCGCGGAGAACAGGATATTCGAGAGTGACGAGCGGCGATTAATGCGTGAGTCTAACCACCGGAGAATATCTGCCATCACGATCTTTCGTTCAGGCTCATGCAGAATCTCGTGATACAGACCATCGTAAATAACGAGCTGCTTATCTTCGGAGCTGACCTTGTCATGTAGCAGTTCCGATCCTTCCACCGCCGTCAGGCTGTCCACCCTACCGTGCATTATCAGAATCGGCAGTCGAATTGATTCGGCATTGGCCACGACCCTGCTCATTGCCGAAAAGAGAGCGGTTACGAGACCGGCCGTTGCCTTTCCCCGGTATACGAGTGGGTCGTTTTCATAGTCACTGATAACCTGCGGGTCCCGGCTGACGCCGGCTGCGTCCAGTTGCATCACACCGAAACGCGGAGCGATGGCTGCAATTATTCTATTAATCAGAAGCACAGCATTCGAAGGTTGTTGTGGCGCCTGGATCGCCGGCCCCGTCAGGACGGCGGCGACAAATTCGTCCTGATGTTGCAGCAGAAAATCTGCGGCGATGAGCCCGCCCATGCTGTGCCCGAAAAGCACGAAGGGGATATCAGGGTGCACCTGCCTGGCGAGCGACAATAATGCTCCAAGCGCGTTAGTGTAATCCTGGAAGTCCCGGACGTGGCTACGCTGTCCATCGGACCTGCCGTGCCCCGGGAGGTCGAGCGCGACGGTGGCAATTCCTGCATCCACTAAGAAGTTTGCGAATTCGCTGTAGCGGCCGCTGTGTTCCGCGAGTCCGTGCACCAGCAACAACACAGCACGAGACTCCGCGGGCACCCAGCAACGGTAGAAGATTTTTGCGCCAGAGCCTGACTGAAAAGATCCGTAGCTGCTACCCACTGCTTGCTTCATTCATCGGTGCAGACGCACTGTTCGCGGCAACGAAAGTAGCAACTTCGTCGATTGCCTGCCTTGCTTCCGGCAATACATGCTGGAACATCTGCCAGACATGCACCATCTCAGGCCAGACTTGCAGCGTTACCGGTGAGCCCTGGCTCCGTGCCTTGTTCACGTAGCGACATGAATCGTCGAATAGCATTTCGCAGTCGCTGGCCTGCACCAATGTGGGCGGCAAATTTCTCAGATCGCCGAACAAGGGAGACATCAGGGGGTTACGCGGACTCATTGGTCCCGCGATCAGCGCGGCCACAGTCCGGACCTCCACCGGCATCCTTGCGGGCAGGCCAAGCCCGGGCCCAAGCATCGGATCCGTCTTGATGTTTTTCACCATGCTGGGATTCGCAAGCGTCGAATCCGTCAACGGTGAAAATGCGATGACAGCATCCATACGCCGAATATCTGCGTCTCTGGCCCATGCCGACAGCATCAGCGCCAGGTTGCCGCCAGCAGAATCACCAGCAACAAAAATCTCGTTTGCGGTGTTCGGACCGGGCGGACCGTTTTCGAGGATCCAGCGGTAAGCATGCTGACAATCGGCAATCGCAGCTTTTCGGCGATGCTCCGGCATTAGGCGGTAGTCGATCGCGAGCACAGCAACATTGCAGGATTTACTGAGCGCTGAGGTAATCATGCGATGGCTTAGCGGGCTGCCAACCGCAAAAGCACCGCCATGCAGGTAGAGCAGGCGCCGATCGGCGGGTATACCCGGAGCTACTACCCACTCTGCCGCAACGCCATTGGCGTCGACCGCTTCAATGTCGACGCCAAGTTGCCCGGCCTGCATCGGCGACCCGGTAAAGCCTGCGTCCATCAGCGCGCGGAGTATGGTTATCCGCTTGTATTTGGGTTCGGCGCTGAGTTTGTCATGCATCGCCTCAATGAGGCGCTTCGCTTCGCTGTTCTCCGCGCTGACATCCTCGCGATCGCGATGAGGTTCATGCTGCGGTTCGTCAAAACGTGACTGATCCGGCGCAGCAAGGAATACCCGGAT
>SMVB01150066.1_pt1 | contig 15039 bp, 10 predicted proteins | sample 2456461 | NCBI WGS metagenome assembly SMVB01 (sample SAMN11095934, study PRJNA526329) | marine sediment metagenome | biome: Marine sediment; feature: Surficial sediment; material: Deep marine sediment; isolation source: Hadal surficial sediment | place: Pacific Ocean | collected 2014-05 | depth... | reverse complement strand
TTTAAATTCAGCAAAGAAAGATTTGAAAATGAATTCAAAAATTATGTTGATTTGAAATTAAGTGAGAGGTAATACCCTCTATTAAAATATCTGCTCCAATATTTTTTGGGTAATTATATAGGTGGGTCGAACACCCGAAGTACCTAATCCACCGGAAGCCAAAGTACTTCCAGATTCCAAGGGGATATCTGAAGCATAATAGGCATAACGGACCTTTACTTTGTTACTAATATTCCCCCTTATTTTTGATGCCGCCTGAATGGCTTTTTGATAATGAGCTCCTTCCATTTCAAGTCCGATTACTTGCCATGTCGAATTATGAAAAAACTCTAAAATGTCTCTATTTTGTAAAGAAGTTCCTAAAACAGTGACCATCGCACCTTTAAATACTTTTGCACCTGTATCTTTAAAATTTTTTACACTTAATTGATTTTTAAAGGGATAATTATCTGCTGTTCCTTCAAAAATATGTGCTTTCGGTATCATGATATCTCCCTTACCTCCCTGTAAAATTCCGGCTTTCCCCATTATTGAAATTGAGATCACATTTAAATGATGTTTCTCTCCTTCTTCTGTAAAATATGGTTTTAGCAATTCATCCATCGTTTCATAAGCCTGTTCTCCAAACGCATAATCCATAACTATTAATACAGATTTTTCCTCCTTTGAATTAGAAATATTATAGTTTGTTTTGTCAAAATCAATTTTCTCTGTATCAATAATTTGGACATTAATATTTGTTCCTGAAGTATCTTTAATAAAGGTCAATCCCTTTGATGAAGCACCTTTTTTAATTGATTTTTGTAAATCATCATTCTCAGGTTTGCTTAACATTTCAAATAAAGTCAGTTCTGATTTTTCTTTTGGCAAAAAAACCGGGCCATAAATTGAGTTCATTACGCTGTGCATATTTGCACTAATGATGTGGATGGGCCGTTTTAACAATCCCTTATTTTGTAATATTTTTTTAACATTTGTTGCCCAAATTTCACCGTAAATATGATGGCCTATTCTTTCGTTTAATAATGGACTAAATGTTATCACGTATTTTTGATCTTCTAAATTTTCATTTAAAGCCAATTTACCCATCCAATAAATTATATTGAAAAATCTATTCGGTTGAGCATTTGTAGAAAAATTGACATCGGATTCTTGAATTTCTTCAAAACTTCTACCTAAAATACTTGATAAATGTGTGTATAATACCTCTCTCTCGTTTTTATTGATCTTCTTATTCTTTATAACAACATCCTCTAAACTTGACCATTCGCGCATCATATCGTCATTTTCATTGATCAATACTTTCCTGGCAATTTTATGAGATTCGATGATCATAAAAGTTAAATGCGTCAAAATATCATAAATATCCGAACGCCCTCTGGTAATCTCAATATTCATTTGATCTTTATCAATTCTGTAGCAATTTCTTCGTCTTTTGGCGGGAATAATAATTTTAAAATGAGAATTTAAAAACCCTTCATCAGCAGTTAAATTTATAAACCTGCATTCCTCAATTCCATCGGGTAACCTATCAATTATATATAATAATCCTTCGAGTTCTGACTTATCTTCAGCAATTGACCCATAAATTTCAGGCTTAAGGGTTAAAAGAGCATCTCTAAGAGTCTTTCCTGAGACTCCTGTGGGATTATAAAATCCTCGATTAAATAAATGGCGCATTGTAACATATATTCTTTCAATAGCATGGGTAGAAATTTGAGATTTTGTTCTGTTAATTACGCTCATTCTTTAATATTAGGTTGTATTGCTTTTCATTGTTTAAAATCTTTACTGCTTCTTGAATTGACCGATTATAAACAATATGATTTTGATATTCTCCCTTTTTATAATAATACCTATTGATGATCTCATCTGAAATATTGTTTTTGATTTCTTCTTTATTATGAACCAAATCATCAATTTTTCGAGACTTTAACTGCAACAATAAATTTTGATACGAATCTTCTATAGATTCCAATAAATTTTCTTTTGCAGCTGTTTCATACGCAGATTCAAATTTCTTTTCGCTTAACGTTTTAAATACAGAATCATTTTGCTTTAAATAAGCTATAAATTCCTGGTATTCTGAATCACTAAAAACAAAATTTTCTGGCATTTCGATACTGGAATTATTAAAGTAATAATCCGTAGCGTAATTAAATATGGCATCCGATTTTAACAAAGCTTTGGTTGCTTTTGTTTGTTCCTGTCTTTCAATTTTTACATCCGGTTCAATACCTCCTCCATCATAAACTGTTCTTCCATTTTTAGTTTTAAAAGAATGTCGTTCTGTATCAGAAAACTTTGGGATTTTAGTTCCTTGTCTATTGGTATAATCTAATTCTTGAATATTTCTTCCGCTTGGCGTATAATATTTTGAAATGGTTAACTTAAATTTAGTGCCATAACTTAGATTTCTGTATCGCTGAACCAATCCTTTCCCAAAAGATCTTTGTCCGACAATTACAGCCCGATCCAGATCTTGTAAAGAACCAGCAACAATTTCTGAAGCTGAAGCCGATTTTTTATCAATCAATACAACAAGTGGCATTTCCAAATCCAATGGTTCATTTTTTGTTTTATATGTTTCACTCCATTTTTTCAATTTCGCCTTAGTTGTTACAACAATTTCATTTTTGGGAACAAAAAAATTAGTTATAGAAACTGCTTCGTTTAATAAACCTCCCGGGTTTCCTCTGATATCCAAAATTAGTTTCTTCATGCCTTTAGATTTTAAATCAATAATGGCATTTTTAACTTCTAAAGATGCCTTACTGTTAAACCTGATAAATGCAATATATCCCACTTCGTCTGTGATCATCTGATAATGCGGTACCGGATTGACGGTCACTTTTTCTCTTACAATGTTGAAATTCATGGTTTTCCCCTGACGCTTAATAACGACATTAACCGTACTATTAGCCGCTCCCTTTAACAGGGTTGAAACCTGATTATCCTGATAACTTTCAATATAAATATCATCAATCTTTATAATTTCATCTCCCGTTTTTAAGCCTGCCTTATCGGCCGAAAATCCTTCATAAATTTCAACAATTATCAACTTATCATTATGGTATTTTGATTGGGCACCAATTCCGCTATATTCACCGAGTGAATTTATTTTTACTTCTTCTACGCCCTGTTCATCATAATACCGGGTATAAGGATCTAAGTCGCTTAGCATTTTTTTTATGGCATTATCGGTTAGTTTTGCAGGATTTATCTCATCTATATAATACATATTGAGTTCCTTAAACAAAGTTGTGTAAATTTCTATTTGCTTGGCGACCTCAAAAAAGTCGGATTTAAATGCAAATAAAATGCTAACCATTACAAAGAATGATATGGTTATGATTGATTTTTTAAGTTTTCTCATAATTCCTTAAGATTTATATCTGGCTTTTAGAAGAAATTTATTCAAAATGGCTATCATTTTTTCCTCTAATACTTTATATTCTGCTATCTTTTTACCTACGTATATAAACATAAATAAATGTTTTTTAGTATGTTCAGATTCGTAAATTAAATGTTTATTCTTTCTATAAACTTCACGAAGTAATCTTTTTATTTTGTTTCGATCCACAGCTCTTTTAAAATTTCTTTTGGAAACCGAAACTCCGGCCTGAACCTTATAAGATGAATCGTGATCAAACTCCAAATAAATTAATTTGATTGGGAAATCCGAAACAGAATTTCCTTCGGCAAACAATTGGGATATTAATTTGCTCTTTTTTAATTTTTCTTCTTTTTTATACGTTTTCTGCATTTTTACAAAAGTAAGGATTAATATTATGCATTTATAAATTGAAATACATTGTTTTTATCAATTCAATAATTGTAAATTTGTTCTTCCATTTTTACAATAAATTATGGCTCAAGACTTATTTCAAGCTCCCGATTATTATTTATTGGACGAACTCTTAACTGAAGAACATAAATTGGTAAGAGATGCTGCCCGTGATTGGGTGAAACGAGAAGTTTCTCCCATTATTGAAGATGCTGCCCAAAATGCCAAGTTTCCAAAACACTTATTAAAAGGATTAGCAGAAATTGGTGCTTTTGGTTCTTATATTCCTGAAGAATATGGAGGGGCAGGATTGGACCAAATTTCTTATGGTTTAATAATGCAAGAAATTGAAAGAGGCGATTCTGGCATTAGGTCAACGGCTTCCGTACAATCTTCCTTAGTCATGTACCCTATATGGAAATATGGAAATGAAGAACAAAGACAGAAATATTTACCAAAATTAGCTAGTGGTGAATTTATTGGATGTTTCGGCTTAACCGAGCCTAACCATGGTTCTGATCCCGGAGGTTTGGAAACTAGCTTTAAAGATCAGGGAGATCACTATTTATTAAACGGGGCTAAATTGTGGATTTCAAATTCTCCTTTTGCAGATATTGCTATAGTTTGGGCAAAAAATGAGGAAGGTAGAATTCACGGGTTGATTGTTGAACGGGGAATGGAAGGTTTTTCTACACCGGAAACACACCATAAATGGTCTTTAAGAGTATCGGCTACAGGAGAATTGATCTTTGATAATGTTAAAATTCCTAAAGAAAATATATTGCCTGGTAAAAGTGGATTAGCTGCGCCACTAGGCTGTTTAGATTCTGCACGTTATGGAATTGCATGGGGCGCAATAGGTGCTGCGATGGATTGTTATGACACTGCATTGCGTTATTCCAAGGAAAGAATTCAATTTGGAAAGCCCATTGCTTCTTTCCAGTTGCAACAAAAAAAATTGGCAGAAATGATTACCGAAATTACAAAAGCACAATTGTTGACTTGGCGATTAGGTGTATTAAAAAACGAGGAAAGAGCTACTTCTGCACAAATATCGATGGCCAAACGGAACAATGTGGATATGGCATTAAAAATAGCCAGAGAAGCAAGACAAATTTTGGGTGCCATGGGTATTTCCGGGGATTATTCTATCATGCGGCATATGATGAATTTAGAATCTGTCATTACCTACGAAGGTACACATGACATTCACCTTTTGATTACTGGGATGGATATTACCGGGATTTCGGCGTTTACATAACTCCTTCGAAGCAGGTCGCATGCGACATTAAACTACCTCGACGCAAGCCTACACCTACAGGTTTACCCGCCGAAGGTATGGCAAGGACGGCAGTCAGGTTAAACCTTATCTTCTCCCTATATGCGGAGAAGGAAAATTAATTTTGCTGGCATGAATAACTTTTATATTTTTATATATGCAAAAGAAACTGGTATTAATAATTTCACTATTCCTGTTTTCATTAGATACAGACGCACAGGTTGTTTCCGATAATGGCCATCCTGAGCATTTTATTGCCGGATTAGTTGTTGGTGCCGCTACTTCGTATTTTGTTTTTAAAAAAACTGATAATAAATTTATGTCTTGGTTAATTGGTGTTGGAACGGCTTCTGCTCTTGGCTTATTAAAAGAGCTGGTCGATCCATATTGGTTCAATGGTGAAAGAGATCTTGGGGACTTTAAATTCACTGTACTTGGAGGTGCAATAGGTGCAAGTATCGTTTTCCCATTAAAAAAACGAAATCCGAATAAAAATATTTCTTTGCTATTTTGACAAAAATCAATTCTTCTGTTATAATTATTCGAAATTCTTTTTTTAAAAACTCCCTAAAATTGTAAACGAAAAATTTCTTCCCGGAGCACTGATTGCAGAAGCAAATGCCTTATAATGTTGGTCAAATATATTTTCAACTGCAACCAATAAATCGATGTTTTTTGTGGCTTTATATCGAAAGTAATAATTCAAAGTTTGCCATGAAGGCGTTCCATAATATTCTTGTTCACTAATCAAAAATGGTGTTTGTTCAATATTATCAATTCCTTCAGAAATATTATAATCTTTCAGTTTTTTTCTTCCGTTAAAATTCAGATTTATTCCAGTTTCTATTTTATTTTTTACAAAATTCAATTCAATATTTCCAAATAATGGCGGGATAGATGATAGGGGTTCATTGGTGTCATTTGTATTTCCTTTTGTATATGTTACAGATGCTCTGGTATTAATTGTATTTGTAATATTTCCTTTAAAACTTGCCGTACCACCCATAATATAAGCAGTTTCCCTGTTTACATTGGCTACAAGATCATACTGTTCTCCATCATATATTATAGTGGAACTACCATTTAAAATAAAAGGCGCTCGAGCAATATAATCATCCAGCAAAGTATAATATGTGGTGAGGCCTATATAGTAATTTTTGTTTTTAAAATATTTTAAAAACCCCAACTCTGCATTGTACGCAAACTCTGGTTTAAGATCAATATTTGGAACCGTTACTTGTCCATTTTTTTCTCTTATTTTTCCTATATCATCAATGTTTGGAGATCGAAACCCTGAAGATAATACTCCATTTAGCTGCCAATTCTGATTGGGCTTATAAACATATCCCGCTGTTAAAGTAACCGCAGTATTTCTTAAAGAAATGTCCCCTTCAGGTAAGATGATATACGTTTCATCTACCCATTTGGCATGTAAAATCGTATTTGTCAATCTAATCCCTGTATTTAACGTGGTTTTGTTATTTACATCTTGGCGGTAATCCATATAAATTGCCGAACTCATATAACTACTTCCCCCATCAGGATATCTGGTTTGTACCTGATAGCTGCCTGATACTCCAATAATTTCATTGCCATCAACTTCTAATATCTCCCCTTTTGATCTTGATTCTACCTCGTTATAAGCGAATTCAAAACCGTAACCAAAATTTCTATTAATTGACTTTTTTAAATTTGTTGTGAAATCACCATTTAAACTATAAACATTAACTTTTTCAAAGCGAGAAGTTCGGTTCAAAGAATTGAATTTTCTATTAATTCTTGATTCTTTTATGTCTTGAAATGCCATAGTCAAGGTGCCTGAATTCATCCACTTTTTATCTAAATTTAAATTTAATTGTGTCGAAAATAAAAATCTATTTTGGGGACCATAATACCATTCAGCATATTTTAATTCATTATTTTTTCTTTCTGTTAATTTATCAAATCTATTAATATCCGATGAAGTACTGTATTGTAGGTTAAATATTAAATCACTATTGGTTTTTAAAGGAATGAATACCTTTTGGAGTACATCTGTTTGATGATAACCAACATTTCTTTGTTTATCCAGTTCATAATTTATCACGGGATTTGGATTAAAGAAATCATCTGTGTTATCCGAATATATGTATTGTTTGCCCCAATTATTAAATCCGTGTTTTCTAATAAGGCCCATTTTTAAATCTCCAAACTTACTGTGAGCTATACTCGTATAGGTAGCAAATTTTTTCATTTGTAATTCGACACCTCCTTGTATCATAAATTCTGAATTTACGGTACTAAAACGGGATAGAAATTCAGTATTGACATTTGATTTTTCACTAATTTTTGGTTTACGTGTATAATAATGAATAACACCTCCCAACGCATCAGAACCATAAATTACTGAGGAAGGTCCAAAAATAACTTCCGTTCGTTCTAATAGGGTTGGAGCTATGGTGATAGAATTTTGCAAATGTCCTTTTCGATAAATTGCATTATTCATTCGTACACCATCAATAACTAATAAAATTCTGTTGGCCTCCATACCCCTTAGTACAGGACTTCCTCCTCCAAATTGAGTTTTTTGGACATTGACTCCCGGTATTTTGGAAAGCATATCCGCAGAAGTTTGAGGGGAAGAGTTTTGTATATCTTTATTTGAATAAATGGCAATTTGCTCCGGAATTCGATTGGTTTTTTCCTTGCCTTTAGTTGCCGATAAAAATACTTCACTTAGTAATTCTGATTTGAATTGTAAATAAATGATCGTGTTTTCCCTTTGGATTTTGTTTTTTAACAATTCGAGTTCAACATAGCCAACATGCATAAAAGTTAACAATTCCATTTCGGAAAAAATACTCAAATCAATTCTGCCATCCTTATTTGAAATAGCATGTTTACTGTTATCTTCATTTCTAACTTGAACATTTTGAATGGTAAATTCAGAGTCTTTGTCTAAAATAATACATTTTTGAGCATAGCAAATGCACCCAATAAATAGAATCAAAATTAAACTAATAGATTTCATAACTTATGCAAAAACCTCTTTTAATACACTTAATGATTTTGGTTTTCTGAACCCTGATAAATGTAATTCGTAATATTCAAGCAAAATATCCAACATAATTATTCTGCTTTTCGAATTTAATTGTAACTTTCCAATTACATCAAAATTTATGCCGATTAATGATTTAAATAAAATTAATTTTTCACCAAAAATAAAATTGGCTTTTGGCTTTGTGTTTATAAAATGGCCCTCGCTTAAATCAAAATAATCATAGTTCTTATTTTCTAATTGAGGATAAAAGCCCAAATATTTGGTTAAGTTTAATAAAAAAAGTAGATGGAAATTTGCAGTGCGATCATGTGTGTCTAACCAAATAAATGCGGTTTCAATATATTGAAACAATCTTGGGTTTTTTTCCTCCTCATAAAGGGCATATGACAAAGTCTCTGCCAAAAAGAATGCGATCGCCTGTTTAAAAACATTTGTAGAAATTGATTGATATAAAAACGATATTCTCGCTTCTTTAATACTATTTAATGTTCCTTTATTATTATGATTTGCCAAAATATTCAATTGAGTCAGAGGCTGAAAATAAGAAGTATTTAGCTTTCTGAAAGACCGGTTTGGCTTTTTATTTATTGTCTTTAAAATTCGTTTTAAAAGATATGTTTTTATCCCTTCTTCGGTAAAGCACTTGACGATTAAGTCGGATTCACCAAATTTTAAAGATGTCAATACAATGGCTTTTGTTTTTACAAGCATATTAATTGATAATAGCTATTTTAGTAGACGATGTTTCCGACTTATCCGGGCTTGTCAATAATACCAAGTATATTCCGGATGCGACTTTCTGACCCGCTAAATTTGTTTTATTCCAAATCACTTTACCCCCCTTTATTTCCTGTCCTATTTCAACATTGGTTTCATGAACAAGTCTTCCGGATATATCTAATATTTTAACATTCGTGCCCCTGGGCAAGTGCGTTCCATGTCTTCCATCAATGGTAATAAATTCATGTTCTTTTTTTGCCGGGTTCGGATAGGCATAAACTTGTCCCAATGATTCGCCAAAAGGAGCAACATCATTATTGAATGAAACGATTCCCTTATCAGTCGCAAAATAAACCTTCCCGTTACTGTTATCTACCTCAATTTTTAATATACGATTCGAAGGAAGGGGTGAATTGTCTTTATTAAAATTAAAAAGAGTTTCTCTTCCCGAAGGGTTCGTTCCAAGTACGCCACCTGTATCCGTTCCAAACCACTTGTTTTCAGCACCGTCAATAGCAATTGTATTAATTGGCAGATCTCCTAATAATCTTTTTGGAACCCCATCATCTTCAATGATAACAGGTTCTGCATCATAAATATCCTCATCAAACAGATCCCCGGGATTAGAATAGACAACCAATCCCTTTTGAGTACCCAACCAAATTCGATTATTTCTATCGACAATTAAGGTACGTACATTTAAATCGGGTAATGATCCTTTTGTGACCTCCGTAATCAATGCTCTTTTTCTATTTCCCGATTCATTAAATACCAAGGCCCCATTTTGACGTGATCCAATCCAAATGCTTCCAGATCTGTCAATAACTAATTCGGTTAATCCTAAGGCAGGATCCGTTATTATCGAACTCAAGTCAAAACTACTCCAATTTCCGCCGGTATTCATTTTTTTAACACGATTCGATACCCATGAGTTAGCCACCCAAAAATTCCCTTGATTATCAAATGCAGATCCATTTATTCTTATGCTGATATAATTTGGGTTTCGAGAAACTAAAGCTTCCAACCCACTATTTGTATTGTCTAATAAAATGACATTTTCGTCATTTTCAACGACTAAAATACCACTACTCCACGAACTGATATACGCTTTATTTTCTTCATTAGGATCTAGAGTAATATGTACTAAATCTAAAGCTGGAAATTCTGAATCATAGGGCGTATTAATCCATTGTTCATTTTCGGCTAATAAACCATTATAATGACTATACCCTAATCTATTGCCTTGAGGCATAAATGCCCCATCATATCCTCCATATACAATCCAAAGATTATCATTTTGTGCTGAAATAGAAAATATTTGATTTGAAACCGGGCCTGATGGATGAATCTCTTCATAATTTATATTGGTAAGGTTATTTTGTAAAATACCGTATTTAGTTGTGGCTAAAAAAATATTTTTGTTATCCGAAAAGGCTGAATTCAAGTTGAATTCGTAAGCATCGGATTGAACGGCAACAAATACTTCAGACAATGCCATATTTAACACATATGCCTTATTATCAGTAGCTATCGTTAAGTATTCACTAGATGATTTCAGATTAATTATGGGTTCATACATCGCTATTTGTTGCAAATTGTTAGAAGATGTAATTTTATACAGGCTATTATCTCTTGAACAATACACTTCGTTATTAAAAACTGTAATCGCACTAAAATTACCCAGAAAATCACCTTGTGGTTGCAACCAATTATTAAAATCTATCAAATTAGGGTTATGGATATCGGCTAAATAAATTCCTTTTTCTGAAACTGCATAAATTGTATTATTAAATATTACCGTTTGATTTACAAATACGGCATTTGAATTTATATCGATATAATAGGTATCGCCATAATTAAGATTTTGAATATCATATTGAACAATTCCAAAAGGGGTTGATAAATACAACATATCTTCATATTCAGATATATGATTAATTTGTTTTTGGCCGGTAATATCCAACCTTTCAATATCATTTGCGATGGTAATTTTACTCTTATCATCAATTACTTCAATCAAGCCCGATTTATATCCAATGATAAACCTTTGGGTGGATACATGATAAAAAATACTTGAGGTCTCTTTACCGGAAAGGCCATGAATTGATGAAATTTTCTGAATTTCATGAGTATTCATGTCATAAATAAAACTTGCATTATCTGATATTGCGTAAATTTTATCCTCAATTTTAATAAAATCCTTGACATTATTATAGGAATAGAAGTCTTCCCATTGATCGCTAAAATCAATTTGTGAAAAAGAAAGAAAAGAAAAAAAGAAAAAAACGACTTGGAACAATGCCTTTGAAATACCTTTCACTTTTGAATTTTAAAATAATTTAGCGATATAAAGGCAAAGATATTTAATTAAAACGAATTAAAAATATAAAAGATTTTAACCCGGATTATGCAAAAATGAGAGTTGAAAACAAGCTTTGATTGAAGTAATTGATGATAAGGGGAAATAATTAGGCCCGTTAATATTGATTAACGGGCCTAATATCCATTGTGAATTTAATTCTATTATTTGTGGCTTATCAAACTTGAAGCCAATTCTTGATTTCCTAAATCTAAATTGGATATAGCAACCAATTCTCCTTCTATAAATAATTCAACAGGATAAATACCTTCTGCATAATTTTCACCTTTTCTTTCAATATACATAACCACATTAACATCATTATAATCATAATCTATTGTAGCATGATCGGTAAACTTTTTCTCTGTGTTTGTATCTTTTGGTGTAAAAACTCCTGTAGCATCAGTAACCCATCCTTTTGGTGTACGTATAACAATATGGGCATCTTTATCCCCACGGCTAACATTTTTATTCTGTTTTACTTTAAAGCTTACTTTTATAATATCCGTTTTTCCAGCATCATTTGTTTGTGAATAATTTCCTTTTGAAATTATCTGCAATGCCACAACTTCAATTTTATTAACGGATAAGTTTTTATTCGATTTTTTGATAACATTTTTAGTTGTTATATTTTTACTCTTTTTTGAATCTTCTTCATTTTTAATAGCAACTTTTTGCTCTTTATTATCAATTATTTTGGAATCGTTTTTCTCATAGTTTCCACCAATTAATCTTTCATATGATTTGTGGAAATTTTTAAGATCTATCTTGTAATTAATTATATTAGACCAACCTGTTCCTTCTAAGTTTTCAACAGATTTTTTATACTCCGTTACTCTTTGTTTTCCAGCCAAAGCAGAATCCAATAATTTCGAATTATCAGCAATTACACGTTCATATTTTTTCTCTAACAATGATAATTTATTTATTATTTCTCCTTTTTGTTCTTCTATATAATTTTCTGCAATATTGACTTTTCTAGTTTTAATCTTCGCTTCTGTTTTTGACTCTTCAATATTAGATTTTTTTGTTTCCGTTTTTGGTTTCTTTTTTGTTTGGGCAATATTGACATTCGCACTTGGTTTCGATTTGACCACTTTTGTTGGTGGCTGAGTCTTTATCTTTAATGTTTTGTTGTGCGACTTTCTATTCGCCTGCAACGTATATTGCCTGCCCCTTGTCAGTCGTCGAGAATCGATACTGGCCTGAATATTGGAAAAATTAAATTCCGTTCGCCTGTTAATTTGGTGGTCTTGTTCATTACATTCAACACCATTTACACATTGATTTCTTAGTTTTTCTTCACCGAAACCTCTTCCTTTAACTCGGGTTTTGTCTATACCTTTTGAAATGATATATTCAATGGCGGCTTTTGCTCTTTTTTGTGACAATTTTCGATTGTATTCATTACTGCCTCTTGAGTCAGTAAACGCTGATGCTTCAAGTATAAGACTTGGGTTATCATTCATTATTTTCACAATTTTATCCATTTTTTTGGCAGCCATATCTTTAATCGTCACATCGTCAAAATCGTAAAAAATAGGTTGTAAAGTTTCAACAACAACTTTTTCTTCTTCAATTCTATTTAAATTCAAATTGGTATGTAAAGTCGTGTGATAATTTTTCTCTAAAATTTCTATATGCTTTTCATCCTTTGTATAGTTAACGCTTGATGCAACAATTTTATATTCTTTAGCACATGAAACAGTGAATTTATAGGAACCATCATTATACGTAGAAATTGATTCAATCAAACTTCCGTTCAAATCATATAGTTCTACACTTGCTCCAGAGATAACTTCTTTGGTATCTATATCTTTTACTTTTCCTTCCACAGAAATAAAACATTCACTAGCGCGAACATCTTTTTCCAGGGTGAAGGCATATAAATCATTAAAATCTTTTCCTTGTAGCCTATTGGAAGTGAAAAACCCTAAATTATTATCCTTATTAATAATGTAAGCAAAATCATCATTTATACTATTAATAGGTGAAGCCAATTGATATACCTCTGAAGTGGCGCTTTCGAAAACCTCAACCGCAAATACATCCAATTTACCTTTCCCGGGATGCCCGTCAGATGAAAAATATAAAATATTATCATCCGTAATAAAGGGTGTAGTTTCATTTCCGGAAGTATTTACATTTTTACCCAAATTTCTTGGATGGCCATAATTTCCTTCTTTTGAAATATTAACAACAAAAATATCAGTTCCTCCCAATGATGGCAGCCGGTCAGAAACAAAATAAAGTTTGGTGTTTTCTTTATTCAAAACAGGATATCCTGTTGAATATTCGTTTGCATTGAAAGGTAGTTTTTCAATATCAGACCAACTTCCGTCAGATTTCACAGAAGCCTTATATATTTCCAATCTTTTATTCTTTGGTAGTTTTTGTTTTCTTTTTTTATTTACATATAAACTTCTGCTAAAATATACTGTTTTACCATCCGAAGTATATGCTGCTCCGGTTTGATTGAATTTTTTATCCTTTTTATTTACTATAGGTTTAATATTTGTAACCTCTCCATTGAAGCCAATATCTCCTACATATAGGTCTTTTCGAGGATTATAACTTCTTTTTGATTTCACTTTTTCATAAGCAGAGGTAAAAATCAACTTATTGTTATCCAATATGGCTATGCCATAATCAGAATTCTGTTTGTTTATTTCTAAAAATTTAATTTGATACTTGCCAGTCGACTGAGCCGAAGCATATAATCCACCTGCAAATAATAAAAATAATAAGATACTCTTTCTCATTGTTCTAGTTTTATATGTTATTGATAATCAGTATTCTTACTTCATTTTGAAGCATTTTCATAGTTTAAATATTGCCATTTATTTTATAAAATTCCGAAGAAAAATACTTGTTAACAGCGTGTTAATAACGTGGAAATGCTAATAAAATTATCTCGCATTTAATTATTCGTGCAGATATGGCATAAAAAAAGTCCAAAACTAATTTTGGACTTTCATATTTGTAGATATTTAGGCTAAACTTACTCCGGGTTTTTCTCAATGATTTCCTCATCGTTTATCTCAGTTGTCTCCTCTGTAATTTCCTCAGTTTTATAATTGCTATTTAATGATTCTAATACTTCATCAGTTACATTTAAGGATGCGTCACCGTACATTACAGCCTTTGTTTGTTGTGAAGTTCCAAGAATATAAGAATATCCGTTTGATTTTGCATAACCTTCTAAAAACAATTCGATATCTTTATTAAGTTCTTCTATTTTGGCTAAACTTAATGCCTGCATTTGTTGTTGAACCATTTGCTGGCTCATTTGAATTTGTTGTTGTTCCATCATAAGTTCCTGCTCCAATTTTTGTTTTTCAGCCGCAGACATAGTGTTTGAATATTTTTGAAATTCTTGAACTTTTTGCTGAAACCTGTTAGTTAACTGCTCAATTTCTGCTGACAACTTTATTGATTCAGCTTGAATTTCTTTTTCCGCTTCTTTAGCTCCTTTATATTCTTTCAATATTTCATCAACATCTACATAAGCAACCTTAACCTGGTTACAAGAGGCCAGTAAAAATAATATTGATACTGCCATGACTAATTTTTCTATATTCATTATTTTTAATTTTGACGGCAAAAATATAAAATTCAGACTAATAATCTTTTTAAAAAGAATTTTTTCTTAAAAATCGAATTCACCCAAAATCCAAAAAGAACAAGAAATTAATTCGATAATTATAATTTATAGGATCTTTTCTTTTCATAACTTAATGTTATAGAATTTTGTATGAAAAATCAGCTCTTTAAGCTCGTCATTCGGAATAAGACGCTTAGTTCAATCAATGTTGTTTTAAAGTCGCTTAAACCACCCTTAAATGGCTATTTAA
>SMVB01210793.1_pt1 | contig 15043 bp, 14 predicted proteins | sample 2456461 | NCBI WGS metagenome assembly SMVB01 (sample SAMN11095934, study PRJNA526329) | marine sediment metagenome | biome: Marine sediment; feature: Surficial sediment; material: Deep marine sediment; isolation source: Hadal surficial sediment | place: Pacific Ocean | collected 2014-05 | depth... | reverse complement strand
GGAGATGCAGCAGCAACAGCCGAAAATATCATGGCTTCTGAGTCGCGGTTTCGCGTCGGCATTGCCAGCTGGATAATCGTGCTTGCGGCCGATGTGGTCGTGGCTTGGGCGCTGTATGTTTTTCTCAGACCGGTAGGGGTGGGCATCGCGTTACTCACGGCCTGGTTTCGGTTGGTGTTTGTCGCTGTAGCTGCAAGCGCTGTGCTCAATCGCTTCGCTGTATTGCAGCTTCTAACTGGAGCGGAGGAAGTCGCGGCATTTCACCCCGATCAGCTGGCTGCCCAAGCAATGCGATTTCTCGGACTGTATGACTACGGATTTAATGTTGGTTTTGTGTTCTTTGGTCTCCATATATTTGGCCTTGGATACTTGATCATAAGCTCGGACTACGTGCCCGCAGTGTTGGGAATCCTGCTGATCATCGCGTCGGTAGGCTATTTCATTGATAGTTTCGCGAGCTTTCTCTCCTCCACGTATGCGAACAACGAAGCTTTGTTCGTGCTGTTTGTTGCTGTTCCCGCGATTATCTCGGAACTATCACTTACCTTGTGGCTTTTGATTTGGGGAGGGTAAACGCCGACCGGAGGGGGAACCTGCCATGGAATCTGCGTGATGTGATGCACGCCGAGGGATAGAGGGACTAGATCTTCAATAAGAGCGAGGCCCCGGTGTCGCGGTGGAATCGGTAGGTTCAGGGCTGCAACGGGCCAAGGTTCATGACGACACGCTCGGCGGTCAGCTTGCCGTTGTTGTCGAAGCGGTAGAAAGCCACGAAAGGTAGTTCCACATCAGCCCATTTGACCATCTCGCGTGATAACACGCCAACGCCGAACCACACCGGACGACACCTCGGAGTGCGGGCAGGGGGCTTGACCCCAGGCCCGGTTCAGCCAGCGTGGACGATCTCCACGACGGGTTCCATCGCTTCCACTGCGTGAGACTCCTTCGGCCATAGGTCGCACCGGACTTCTTCGAAGCCGAGTTCGCCGAGGCTGAGGATGTGCTCGGCTATCTCCTCAGAGGTGCCCGTCACTGGCTGTTTCATCTCGACGCCGTCAGCGTTGACGCCGTGGCTGCTGATGCCTTCTGGAACAACGGTGTAGAGGTCGAACGTTCGTCCCACGGTGGAAGAGTCTCGTTCCTCAGCCTCGCAAGCCTGCTCCAACTGCTCGATGATCGGTCTCAGCCGCGCATTGATCTGTTGGATCGTCTCGTCCCAGCCCCACCAGTTCCAGGCATCACCATATCGGGCGACCAGCTGCAGCATCTTCGGCCCGCCCGCCGCGATATTGATCGGTGGACCTTGTTGCCGGGGACCGCGTAGCACCATCTCGGCCTGCTTGGCCGAGTAGAACTCTCCCTCGAAGTCGATCGCCCCGTTCTTCAGAAGACCGTGGATGATCTGGATCGCTTCGGCGAACCGCGAGTAACGCTTGTCGGTCGGAAACCCGAACGCCTCATAGTCGGAATCTGCCGTGTTGCCTGCTCCGATGCCAAGCACGAAGCGGCCACCCGAGATCTCATCGATCGTGTCTGCGATCTTCGCCGTCATCGCTGGAGAGCGATACGGGGAGTTGATCACCGACTGGCCTAAGTGGATCCGACGAGTCGTCGCCGCCACCGCTGCTGCGATGGACACCGATTCCCACACACCATCCATGATCTCCTCGCCCCGGTACAGCAGTGCATCCTCGAACACGAACATGTCGAAGCCAGCCGCTTCTGCCACCGCCGCCCGTTCGCTGATCGATTCCCACGAGGGCGCCGGCGTATCGCCATCGGGTCGGCCATGGAGCTGATTGATCAGTCCGATTCTCATGCGGCAGACCCTAGATGCCACGACTCGGAGTTGCCGCAAGCCGTACCCACCTCCGCACTCATCGCGCTGGCGAATCTTCGTGGTCGGGTACAGCCAGGACAAAGGGTTTTGGTCAATGGTGCGGGTGGTGGTTTGGGGACGTTCGCCGTGCAGCTTGCCAAATCGTACGGAGCGGACGTGACCGGCGTGGACAGTACGAGCAAATTGGACATGATCCGATCGATCGGCGCAGACCAGGTCATTGATTACACCCAAGCGGACTTCACCCAAAGTGGCGAGCGCTACGACCTCATCCTCGATATTCCGGTGAACCATTCGTTGTCAGAAATCAGGCGTGCCCTCACCCCCGAGGGGACTTACGTACTCATCGGGCACGATGGTTTCGGAGCTTCGGGCAGTCGTTGGCTCGGGAGCATCCCTGGTTTTCTGAAACTGGTCGTGGCGTCACCGTTCGTGAGCCAGGACATGGGCCTGCGCATTCCGGGGGAAACCCAAGACCCCCTGGTTGTTCTGAAGGAGCTTCTCGAAGCCGGAAAGGTCACACCGGTCATCGACAGAACGTACCCGCTGAGCGAGGTCCCCGAGGCCCTCCGCTATCTGGAAGAGGGAGACGCTCAGGGGAAGATCGTCATCACCGTGTGAGGCCCCGACCACCGCTCAGATCAAGGCCGGTTATACACCCCGTTAGGCACCCGCAAGGATCAGCTCATACTCGCACGAACCGCACATCAGCACATATGCGCTCGCTACGTCGCCGAATCCAATCGATCCAGAGCGCAGCGGCGTGACGCCTGCCGGCTGGCGAGCGGAGGGTCATGTGCCCGCAGCAAACCCACTGAGATCCAACGACTCGTTGACGTTCGAGACTGTTAGCCCGGGCTGGGGGCCGCCAGCTACTACGAAAAGCTGGTCGCCCTCGGCTACCACACCGAGCCCGTGCCGAGGGGTGGGAAGTCCGGGCAGGCTCTCCCACCGGTCCAGCGCTACTACGAAGACCTCTACTTCACTGAACGTACCGTTGCCACCCTCGCCACCCGCGGCCACCACGATTCCGGATTCCGTCACGGCGGCAGCCAATCCTCCCCGCGGCGTGGGTAGGCCCGTCAACACCGCCCATTGGCCTGAGTCGGGATCGAAAGCCTCGAAGGCATCGAGTAGCTGGCCCTGTACCCGCCCGCCGACGGTGTATATGACCCGGCCGTCGGTAGCGACCCCCAGATGCTCCCGAGGCGTTGGCGGCCCGGGAAGCTCATCCCAGCTTCGGGTTGAGCGCTCATACACGAAGGTCGTGTCAGCCATGCCGCCTTGCCCCACTCCGGCGACCACGTACAACTTGTCGCCGACCCCCACCGCACCTCCGGCCGCGCGCACCCCTGGCATTGACACTACCTCTATCCAGCCGCCGTCCTCTAGCTCAAATACCTTGTCCGTGGCACCCCCCAAGCCGTCGGTATAGCCACCGGCAACGTACAGCCGACCATCGACGGAGGCTGCCATCGCGTGGTTGACCGCGACCGGAAGCGGAGGCCCGCCAGCCCAGGTGTTGGAGCCAATGTCATACACCTCGACGGTGTCAACGGTTCGACCCGCCTCGTCGAATCCGCCGACGACGTAGATCAAACCGTTGTGGACAGCGACAGTGCCATCGGTGCGAGCGGTGGGAACAGGCGCCAGCTGCTGCCATGAAGCTGGGCCCGACAATGTTCCTGGCGTCGTCGACGATGGCGGGCTCGTGCCAGTCGGCGCGGTCGTGGACTCAGCAACCGTAGAAGTCGTGGTCGCATCAAGTTGCAGGTCGCCGACGCATGCCGTCGCTACCAGCCCCATCGCGGCGAGAAAGGCGAAGTAGTGCACCTCGTGATTCTGGCACCGGCAAAACTCAGCACGACGCAATGTCGAGGTCGTCGGCAATAGGGATGCTGTCTGGACAAGCGATGCCGGCGCCGACCGGTGTGCGCAGCTCTGCAAGTACTAATCGCCAATTATCCGGCCCAGTTACCGTTTAAGGGTCGAAGTAGTGCTCCGTCTCGAAATCACTCTGCAGATCTTCGACGTAGTCCCTCCCCGGTGGATCCTGAGTCACGCAGCCGGAGGCCACCACGAGCGCGATCAGCGAAACCGCCACAGCACGCCGCACCGTGCCGACCTCCGACGTAGGGCCGCTCCTAGCGGGTTTTTGCATACGAGCATTGTCGGCCGATCCGCTGCCGCGTTTGAGTACTCGGTCAGACCCTCTGTCTTGTGACTTGCGACTTCCTCAGGACTTGCGACGTGAGACTTCTTCAGGCCAGGCGACCCAAGAATCGTTCCCGCTCCACAATGATCCTGGTGTGGCTTCCCTCCGCCACCACCGTGTCGGCCTGCACCGCCTCGAGGGCGAACTCGAGGGCCGCCCCATCTGTGGCCTCCACTACGGCCGAGGCGGTTACGGTCGCCCCGATCCCCGACGGTGCGAGGTGGTCGATCGAGATGCTTGCCCCCACCGAGGTCATGTCGTCGGGAAACTTCCCGGCAAGGGCGGCGACCGCTGCTTGCTCGAACAGTGCGACCAGCCGAGGAGTCGCCAGAACGGGCACGTCTCCGCTGCCGAGCTCGATCGCGGTGTCGGCCTCGGCGACGGTGAGGCTGGCTTGGCCGGTCAGTTCGGTGTCGGTCGTGAAGGGTTCGATGCCGCCGAGCGTAGCCACAGTCTGGCGCTGCAGTCCGGCGTCAAGTGTCTATTTTGTGGGTCAAATCTGTGATTAGGTGGGTCCTCTTGGCAACTGGTAACTCGCGACTCGCGACCCAGGACTCGCGACTCGCGACCCGCGACTCGTGACTCACTTCATCGACCGCGTGGGCGCCGTCGTCGTCTCCAAGGGCCCCCGCCGCCTTCGCTTCTTTGCCGATGGCTGGGGGAACTCCGAACACGTCACCGACCTGTCCCTTCCGACCGAGCCGCCCCAGCCGGTAGCCATCGAGTGGGTACACGACTGGTCGGATAACGGGCTGAAGACCTCGGTGGGGGTGTTCGAGAGCCCGCTGGCCCATTCCCTCCCGCCGCGATCACGACTCGCCGCGGTCACCCGCGTCGCGCCGGGAACGCCAACCGGCAGGACTGTGGTCCTCATGGCCGCGTGGAACGAGCACGACTCGAAAGCCCGATTCGGCATCGCCAGGCGGCTCGCCCAACGTGGCATCGCCAGCCTCGTCATTGAGAACCCCTATTACGGGGTGCGGCGACCCCATGACGGCCAACCGATCCGAACCGTCGCCGACTTCGCCAGCATGGGCTCGGCGGCGATTGCCGAGGGACGGGCGCTGTTGGCGACAATCCACCACAATGGAGAGACGGCGGGGATCTCCGGGTATTCGATGGGCGGGAACGTCGCCGCGTTGATCACTGCCACCATGCCCTTCGCGGTGGCCAGCGCTCCGTTGGCCGCCGCCCACTCCCCGGCGCCGGTGTACCTCGACGGGGCGCTGCGGGGAGGGATCGCCTGGGAGGCGCTCGGCGGCGAGACAACCGCGGCGCCGGTGCTGCGAAGCCTGATGCTCCAGGCCTCCGTCCGCGCCGTCCCCGCCGCCGACCACACCAGGCACGCGGTGATCGTCGCCGCCGCCTCCGATGGCTACGTGCCGAGAGAGTCGACCGAGATCCTGCACAGGCATTGGCCGGGCTCCGAGGTGCGGTGGGTCACTGGAGGCCACGCCACCCTGCTGTGGTTCCGCAAGCGGGTGTTGTCGGACGCGATCGTCGACGCCTTCGATCGGATTGAGGCGGCCGGGTAGCCTGCTGCGGGGTCTCGGCTCGGACGTTTCGGTTTCGGCTTGCCGACTTGGCGATCAAAGACCCCCTTATCGGGAGGTTGGGCGTGGTCCAGTTGATCGCATATCTGGGCGTGGTCACCGTCGTTTACGCGCTGCTCTCGCGCCGTCTGGGACGAAGCCCGATCACCGGGCCCATGTACTTCGTCACAGCCGGATTCCTCGGCGCCACCGTTGGTGCATGGGACCCGCTCTTCGAGGGCATCGGCGTCAGCGCTGTCTTCGAGATCACCCTGGGACTGGTTCTGTTCACCGAGGCGATGAAGCTGCGGCTGGTGTCGTGGACCGAGGACTTCGAACTCGCCACCCGTCTCCTCGGGATCGGCATGCCGTTGACGATCGCCGCCGGTGCGATCGCAGCGGCGGTTGTCTTCCCCGATGTTGGCTTGATCGGCGGTGCGATCATTGCCACCGTCCTAGCGCCGACGGACGCCGCCCTCGGCCTTGCCGTCGTCCAGAATCCCAGGGTCCCGAAACGCATCCGCGAGGCGCTTGCGGTCGAATCCGGGCTCAACGACGGCATCGCCCTCCCCGTGCTGTTGTTCTTTCTCGCCGTGCTCGCCGCCGAGGAGGGAACACAACTCTGGTCGCTGTTCCTCGAGGGCGTCGGCGTGGCGGTTGTCGTGGGCAGCCTCTTCGGTCTCGTTGCCGGATTCGCCATGAGGGCGGCTGCGGCTCGAGGGCTGATGCAGGTGCAGTGGCAGCAGATCATGGTGGTGATCGTGCCCCTACTCTCTCTCTTGGTTGCCGACGAGCTCGGCGGCAGCGGCTTCATCGCCACCTTCGTCGCCGGACTCGTCTTCGGTCATCTGATCCAGGGGATGGACGAGTCGGTCGCCGGCTTTGCCGACGATCTCGGCACCGCTCTCACCATGCTGGCCTTTACGCTGTTCGGCGGCGTCATCCTCGCCAACAACATCGACGCTTTTGCCCCCGCGACGATCGTCTTCGCCGTCCTCACCCTCACGGTGGTGCGCATGGTCCCGGTGGCGATCTCCGTGATCGGCACCGACCTCCGCTCACCGACGGTCGCCTTCGTGGGCTGGTTCGGACCCAGGGGGTTGGCGTCGATCATCTTCGCTACGGTCGTCCTCGAAGACGTCGGTATCGACCAGGGCGAAGTTGTCGTCGCTGCCATGGTGGTGACGGTGACGCTGAGCGTCTTCCTGCACGGCGTCACCGCCTACCACGGCGCCCAGGCATACGGCGCCTGGTCCGAGAAGAAGTCGGTCGAGCCGCCTTGATCTGGAAGGCACCGATGACCAGAAGGATCACTGCGACCAACTCCAGGACCGTCACCGTCGCCGCCGGCCGGTGAGCGGTCGCATCGGTTACCGGTCGCTTCGCACCACCTAGCCTTTGCGCGATGGCTGACGTGACCGTCGACGCAGCCGGCCGTGAGGTCCGGATCACCAGCGCCGACCGGGTCGTGTTCCCGGTGCAGGGCTGGACCAAACTCGACATCGTCGACCACTTCATCTTGTGTGGGGAGGGCGCGCTCCGTGGCGTTTCCAACCGGCCCACGATGCTGAAGCGGTGGACCAAAGGGGTCAACGGCGAGCCCTTCTACGTCAAGCGCGCGCCGAAAAACGCGCGGTCGACGGTGGCGGTTCGGTTCCCGTCGGCGCGGCCGGGTGTGATGTTCCTCCCACTCGAAGTGGCCGATGTGGTGTGGATGGCGCAGATGAACTGCCTCGACCTCCACCCGTGGAACGCCAGGGGGTCCGATCTCGACCATCCAGACGAGCTGCGCATCGACCTCGACCCGACCGACGAGTTCGGGTTTGCAGAAGTGCGCGCTGTTGCTGCCACGGTCAAAGAGGTGCTCGACGAGGTGGGGCTGGTCGGCTGGCCAAAGACGTCCGGCAATCGTGGCATCCACGTCTATGCGCGCATCGCTCCCGAATGGGATTACGTAGCGGTGCGGCGCGCCGGGTTGGCGCTGGCTCGAGAGGTCGAGCGCCGCAACGAGCTGGCGACAACGGCATGGTGGAAAGAGGAGCGCTCCGGCGTGTTCCTCGACTACAACCAGAACGCGCGGGACAAGACGGTGGCCTCGGCTTACAGCGTGCGCCACACCGGCTGGGTGTCGACACCGTTTACCTGGGACGAGCTCTCCGTCATCGAGCCATCGGCGTTCGACCTGGCCACCTTCCCCGACCGGTGGGCGGACGTTGGTGATCTGACGCAAGGAATCGATGACGCGATCGGGCGAATCGAGCCATTGCTCGAGATGGTGCTTGCCGACGAGGAACGCGGCCTTGGCGACGCACCCTGGCCTCCGCATTACCCGAAGCAGCCGGGCGAGCCTCCCCGGGTGCAGCCGTCGCGGCAGCGTCGCCCCGACGACCAGTACTAGCGAAACCGAATGCGCTGCTCAGCCATGAGAAGTGACTAACACTTCGCGCTTTTCCAACGCAGCAAACGCTTTGGATTCCTGTAGGGCCGTCCGATACAAAGCTCATGGAAGTCGTGGCAGGCGGCCAGACAGCCTCGCGCACACGAAACGGCGTCGTTGCGGTCCTCGCTGGGTTTGCGGTGATCGCCATCTTGCTCGCGCTCGCCTTCATCTTCTCGGCGGCATCGAATGCCTCACGGGTCGCCGCCAACGCGACCGCGTTGCACGAGACAAACGCAGCCGTGGGCTCGACCGCCCTCTCGCGTGCGGCCATCGCCCAGGCCGTGGTGTTCGGCATCGACTACACCATCCACGAAACCGCCACCAGGAGCGCCAGAGACGAAGCCGTTGCTGCAGCCGAGGCGAACCTGGATGAGAGCGAGGTGTGGGCTGAGGTCCTCGCCCAGGATCCGGAGACCGAGGAGTTGGCCGCCGAGCTGTCCTCCTACATCGCAGCCGGACGCTCCGTCGTCGAAGCCGTGGCGCGGGGCCAGATCCGCGAGGCGGACATCGAGCTCCAAAGCGTCCTCGAGCCGCAGTACGTGTCGGTGGCGGGTGGACTCGCCGCTCGGCAGGATGTGATGGCCTCCCGAGTCAACGATACCGAGCGAGTCGCTGGCCTCGTCGGTCTGGTCACGCAGCTGCTGACCACGCTGCTGATCCCGGCCGCCACCATCCTCATCTACTTCTTCATCGTTCGACGCCAGTACCGCGAAGAGCACGTCAGGATGCAGACCAAGCTCACCGCCGAACGCGAGCTCAGCGTTTCGAAGGATGACTTCATCGCAGGGCTATCCCACGAGCTGCGGACCCCGCTAACCAGCATCTACGGCTTCAGCGAGTATCTGCTCGAGACCGGGCTCAGCGATCCGGTTGAGGCCCTCGAGCTCATCGGGCTCATCAACAAGGATTCGGCCGACCTGTCACGAATGGTGGACGATATCCTCACTGCCGCTCGACTCGAGTCTGACGTGCTCGCCTTCGAGTACCAGGCCGTTGCGCTGTACGAGGAGGCAGCCGCCGCCATCGCCCCGATACAGCGCAGCGGCGCCGATATCAGGTTGGAAGGGAACGCCCTGGTGTGGGCGGATCCTGTGCGAACCCGCCAGATCATCCGCAACCTGGTCTCCAACGCTATCCAGCACGGCGGGCCAGCCGTCGAGGTGTATCTGGAGACCAACCAGCGCAACGCCGTGGTCACCGTGTCGGACAATGGCACTGGTGTCGACTCCAGCATCACCGACCGGCTCTTCGAACGATTCGTCAACGACGGTCAAGAGTCGCTGCTCAACGGCAGCATCGGACTCGGCCTGTCGATTGCTCGCTCGCTGGCACGGACCATGGATGGCGACGTCAGCTACGTGCGGGCTGGTGGATGGACCAACTTCGTCCTCACGCTGCCGTTGCTGGACACGACCGACCTGTGGGACAACCGACCCGATCCGGCAGACGCCACGGTTGGGATCCCGCTGTCGGAGCGAGTCGCGGTCACTCCCGCTCCCGTCGCTGAGTTGGCGGTCTTCGAACCATGAGGAGGCTCGTCGCCGCGGCGACGGTCCTTGCGTTCGCCTTCGGCGGCTTTCTCGTCATCCCATCCGGATCTGTGTCGGCGGCAGTAGCGCAGTGGGTTTCGTACAAGGACAAGTTCGACGAACGCGACTACGACGGCAACAACGAGGACGGCAAGTTCTCCAGCGATTGGATCGAGGTCGGTGAGGCGAACGGCCCGGTGAAGGGACATGCGTCGGTCACCGGCCACTGGTACTGCCAGGGCGCTTACTGCCTCCAGGTTGGCGGAGGCGGTCTTGCAGTGGGAAACGTGGGCATCGAGCGTTCGATCAACCTCGATCGAGCCCTCGAGGCGAAGGTCACGTTTCTGTACGCTCGTGATCTGATGGGAGGATCCACGGAGAAAGAGATCGCATTCCAGGTCTCGGCAGACGCCGGCGAGTCGTTCACGACCCTGGAGACGTTCCGGCTCGATGCAGACGATTTCGGGATGGTGAGGGTGAGGGCAGCGTCCGGTGGCTGGATCGACATCACCGAGTTCGCAGCTCCACAAACCGTCATCCGCTTCATCTCGCTCGACGGGGCACCGACCAACGTATTGCTGATCGACGATGTCCTGGTGAAGGGCAAGTTCGTCGAAGGACCACCTCCGGCGACGACGACCACCACCACGACCACGACCACGACCCTCCCGCCGACGACCACGACCCTCCCACCGACGACCACGACCACGACGCTCCCACCGACGACCACCACGACAACCACGGAACCGCCGGACTCCACGTCGACAACGACAACGCTTCCGCCGACGACTACCACCACCGCCGCACCCGTCGGCGCTTCGACCGGTCCACCACCCGGGTCCGATGAGAGCTTCCGATCCAAGGAAGGCCTCGTCGCCCTCGAGGACGTTGCCCGTCACGAGGTGCCAAGCGATCAGCGCGACCAGCACACCGAGCCGGTCAGCATCATGGTGCGTTTCCAAACGACTGCTGAAACCTTCACCGGCGGCGCCCTGCCGTCGACGATCCTCGGTGTCCTCATGGCGCTACTAGCGGTGATCGGCCTGAATCGCCGGCTCCCACCGCTCAAAACCGGCGACAGGACTCAGTAGAACGAGCCGCCGCCGGTCACCGGGCCGCCGGCAAACAAGAAGTCATCAGTCGGCAGCCTGAAAGAGTCTCCGGTCTTCGGCCGCCGGTCAGAAGAACTCCTCAGCCTTGAGTAGGAAGATCGGGGGCGGAACCGGGGACCGGAGGGCCGCTGGCCGGTGGCCGGAGGCTGGCGGCCGGGGACTGGCTACCCCACTACTTTGGAGAACCCCGGGCCCTCCGTGCGCTCCAGCTGGTCCATCGTGCACTCGTCGGGGTCTTTGTCCGGCCGCCACCGCTCGAAGCGGGTGGCATGCCGGAACCGGGCACCGGTGAGCTGGTCGTATGACACCTCAGCGACCACACCAGGCGTCACCGGGATCCACGACAGATCCTTGCCGGCCGACCAGCGGCTCTCCGCTCCTGGTCGTCGCACATCGTCGCCGAAGGAGTCGTCGCTCTTGATCTGCTCGAGCAGCTCGAGTATCTCCACACGATCCGCATTGGAGAACCCGGAGCAATGGCCGATGAAGTGCAGTTCCCCGGCGTCGTTGTACAGACCGAGCAGGATCGACCCGATTTTCCCACCATCCTTGTGGATGCGGTATCCACCGACGACGCAGTCCACATCCCGTCGATGCTTGATCTTCACCATCTCCCGCTTCGACTCGATGTATGCGCCTTCGAGACGCTTGGCGACGATCCCGTCGCACCCCGCCGCCTCGAAATCATCAAACCAGCGTTTGCCCTCATCGATGTCGGTTGTTGACGGGGTCAGGTTCCATGGGTCGCCAAGCTCACCCAACACCGTCACCAGCCGCTTCCTGCGCTCGGTGAAGGGCGCATCCCTCAGGTCGGTACCCTCATGCGCCAGCAGATCGAAGGAGATCAGCTGGGCCGGGGTGGTCTCAGCCAGCATGTTCACCCGCGATTCGGCAGGGTGGATCCGGTTCTGCAACCCGTCGAAGTCGAGGCCGTCATCGGTGACGACCACCACCTCCCCGTCGACGACGGTCCCCGTTGGAAGTTGGTCGAGCGCCCCCCGAAGCTCTGGGAAGTAGCGCAGCAGCGGTTTCTGGTTACGCGAGTCGAGCCGGATTTCGTCGCTCCATGCCACGGCGCGGAACCCGTCCCACTTTGGCTCGTACGCCCATCCGTCTTGCGGCCAGGCGGTGCGAACGCGAGCTTCCATCGGCGAGATCGGCGGATCGAATGGCCAAGAAGACATGCAGGAAGCCTAAGAGGCTCCGCAAATAGGCGCGATCCGGTCTCTGTCGGCACGGCCAATTGCGGAGCCGTGGCCCGAGCGGCCCGCCGCGAAGCGGCAAGAGCGGGAAAATAGCTCCACTTCTGTCGAGACGACCGGTCACCTATCGGTGCGCGCTCTCTAAGCGATCGTTTCACTCGAGTCGCGGAGAAACAGGTTCCCGGCTCCCAGTTCCCAGTGACCAGTAGGGGTTGCCACGCACTTGGTACTTGCTACTTGGTACTTTGTTCGAAATGCGCACGCTCGTCACGATCCGGCAGCCCGGCGAAGAGCCGTTTCCCCTCGTCATCGAGAACGACCGGTTCGTTGACCCGAACGACGGCCCGATCGATGACACGCTCGACACCAGCCGCCTATATGCGGTCCCCGGGCTCGCCGACAGCCACGCGCACCTGGGCATGAGCTCCATGGCTGAGATGCTCGACCTCACCGATGAGGATCTCCGGCGCAATGCGCGGCGCAACGCATGGCTACAGGTCGAGGGGGGTGTGCTCCTCGTCGCCGACAAGGGATCGGGGAGCAACGCCACCCTGGAGATCCTCTCCGCTCCCCCGAACGAGCGACCGGAAGCCTTCATGGCCGGCCGGGTCATCGCCCCCGCCGACGGCTACTACGCGGAATACGGCTACGAGGTCGACGAGGACGGGCTCATCGACGCGGTGCGTGCCGTAGACCAGCGCGCAGCATGGGTGAAGATCATCGGCGATTGGCCGCGCCCGGGCATCGGACCACAAGCGAACTACTCGGAGGCGGCCCTGGCCAAGGCGGTGGACGTCGCACACGCCGCTGGGCAGAAGGTCGCCATACACACGATGGCCCCTGCTGGTGTGCGTCCAGCGATAGACTCGGGAGTCGATTCGATCGAGCACGGAACGTTCCTTTCCAGCCAGGATCTGGCGGTCCTGGCCGATCGCGGCGGGGTCTGGGTGCCGACCGTGCTCAACACCGAGTTCCTGATCGAGTTTCTCGGAGCCGACAGCTCTGGAGGTCGGCTGATCCTGGGTGGTTTAGCCAATCTCAGGGAGCTACTCCCGGAAGCGGAGCGGCTGGGTGTGACCATCCTGGCCGGGACCGATCTGGCGGTACCGCACGGCGCCGTTGCCGAAGAAGCGATCAAGCTCAACGAGTACGGACTATCCGCTGCCGCCGCCGTCACCGCGGTGTCAACGGCCGCCTATGACTATCTCGGGGCGGACCGTCGCTTCGCCGTGGGGTCGCCTGCCAACGCGGTGTTCTTCGCCGATGATCCACGAGACCATCTGGAAACGTTGCGCGACCCGCAGGTGATCATCCGGGCCGGGAGGGTGGTCAAACCCGGCTGACGCACGGCCCGATAGCACTACCCAGCGGTATAGGTGCCGGTCGCAACGGCGATCAGGGACCCCAAATGGTTGTGCATCTCCATGCGAATCACCGCAATCCGCGCCACTGCATACATGTACGGAGCGGGCATACTTCCCAAGTTCTGGGTGTTGGTAGTTGTATAACTCGCAGAAGTGCGCGACGATGGACGCGTCCCGCACCACGGAGGAGGCCGCGGGCCGTTTCCGTTGGCCGATCGGTGTTCGATTGTGGCATCGGGAACCCTCGGGAGGCTCGCAACGTCCAAGCGGCGTCGCTGGAGCCAGAAGGGGGGAACCTCCTACTGGCTGCAGCGTTATTACGCGGCTAGACAAGTGAAGGATTTCACAAACATGAAAACGGCAGAAAAGATACGAATGGCCGGCCAGCCCTTGGAAGTTGGTGACAGCCTGACGCGGTATTTGACAGAGATCTCGCGCCATGACCTGCTCACCGCCGACGAAGAGGTCGAATTGGCTCAGGCAATCGAATCGGGGCGTGAAGCAGAAGAGCAGCTCGCCGCGGTGTCGGTGCGTGGTGCGGAGAAGGTGCGCCTGGAGCGTCTGGTCCGCAAGGGCCGCGATGCCCGGCATCGATTCGCCCAGGCGAACCTGCGCCTGGTGGTGTCACAAGCAAAGCGGTACCGCTCCCAGTTTGGAATTGAGTTCATCGATCTCATCCAGGAGGGGAACCTCGGGCTGATCCGCGCCGTCGAGAAATTCGATTGGCGCAAAGGCTTCAAGTTCTCGACGTACGCCACCTGGTGGATTCGCCAGGCGATGCAGCGCGCCGTCGCCGAGAAGTCGCGGACGGTGCGGTTGCCAAACTCACTCCACGACACGGTGGTGACGCTCAACGGTGCCCGCAACCGCCTGCTCTCCGAGTTGGGCCGCGATCCGACCGAGGAGGAGTTGGCGCAGGAATCCGGCCTGACCCTCGAAGCCGTGCACGAAGCTCAGCAGGTCTCAGAGTCTGTGTCGCTCGAGTCCCCAGTTGGAGAGGATGGCGCAGTCCTCGGTGACTTCGTCGCCCACGAAGACGACGAGGATCCAGTTCGCGAGACCGAGCGAGCCAGTGTTATCGAGGCGCTGCGCGAGGCAATCAACCGGCTGCCGCAGCGCGAGGCATACATCCTCTCGATGCGGGTTGGTTTTGAGGACGGCCTGCCACGCACCCACGAGGAGATCGGCAGCAACCTCGGTCTCGGCCCGACCCGGGTCCGTTCGATCGAGAAGCTGGCGCTGTCCAAGCTCCGCCACCCCGCGTTCGGGCTCCGCGAAGAAGCGATGGAGTTTTGATCCTCTATGAAACACTCCGGCGGCCCGACAGGGCCGTGGCACAGGTCGTTTCTTAGAGGGTCAAAAAATAGGGCGAGATAGCGCTAGCTGCCCCGCTTGAGGCCGTGGCGACTCCCGGTCCATTCCAACGCATCCACCGCAAGACACAGCGCGCTCCGAGTACCTTTCTGAGCGATGGCTGACGTACCAAGCGGAACGGTCACGCTCCTGTTCACCGACATCGAGGGCTCGACCCGTCTCTGGGAAGAGCAGCCCGAGTCGATGAGACAGGCGCTCGTCGTGCACGACCGTATCTTGCGCGACGCCATCGAGGACAACGATGGCTACGTCTTCGCCACCGGCGGCGACAGCTTCGCCGCCGCCTTCCAACGCGTCTACGACGGGCTGCTGGCTGCGGTCGAAGCGCAGCAAGCGCTAGCCGGTGAGGAATGGGCGAAAGCGCCCATTCGGGTGCGGATGGCGCTGCACTCCGGTGAGGCGGAGGAACGCGGCGGCGACTACTTCGGGCCGACG
>SMVB01054778.1_pt1 | contig 15043 bp, 15 predicted proteins | sample 2456461 | NCBI WGS metagenome assembly SMVB01 (sample SAMN11095934, study PRJNA526329) | marine sediment metagenome | biome: Marine sediment; feature: Surficial sediment; material: Deep marine sediment; isolation source: Hadal surficial sediment | place: Pacific Ocean | collected 2014-05 | depth... | reverse complement strand
TGGTTTTGAAAATTTAAAATTTTACCTATCAACAAAGCCGGAAAAAGCTGTTGGTGATGAGGATCTTTGGCATAAGGCAGAAGATTCTTTACGGAAAGCGTTGGTAAACGAGAACCTGGATTTTGAAATGGATGAGGGCGGTGGTGCATTTTATGGACCTAAGATTGATATAAAAATTAAAGATGCTCTGAACCGTGAATGGCAAATGAGTACAATACAATTTGATTTTAATCTGCCCGAACGGTTTGATATGACATATATTGGAGAAGACGGAAAACAACACAGACCCTTTATGATACACCGTGCATTGCTTGGTTCCATCGAAAGATTTTTTGGTGTTCTTATCGAGCATTTTGCCGGTAATTTTCCTCTTTGGCTGGCTCCTGTGCAGGTAGCCATAATTCCGGTTTCTCAAAACTTTTTTGATTATGCAAGAAAAATTAAAGAAGAACTATTAAACCGCAAAATACGTGTTGAGCTGGATGAAAGAAGTGAAAAAATTGGTTTCAAGATACGTGATTGGGAAACTCAGAAAGTTCCCTATATGTTAATACTTGGTGAGAAGGAACAAAGTGCCGGCAATATATCGCTAAGAAAACATAAAATGGGTGATCAGGGTGCTTTGGGTTTGAGTGATTTTATTGATAATATTACAGCCGAAATTTTAAATAAAGATTACAAATTAGATACATGAGGTAGTATATCGCTCAGAAAGGAAAAACTAGAGTAAATGAAGAAATATTAGCAACGAAAGTTAGGGTACTGGATGTAGATGGCACTCAATTAGGAATATTTTCAAAACAGGATGCAATAAGAATTGCAGAAGAAAAAGATCAGGATCTTGTTGAAATAGCCCCGCAAGCTAATCCACCAGTATGTAAAATAATTGATTATGGAAAATTTAGATATGAACAGCAAAAAAGGGAAAAACTACAAAGGAAAAATCAAACAGTATCTATATTAAAAGAGATAAGATTTCATCCAAATACAGACGTACATGATTTTGAATTTAAAGCAAAACATACAATTAATTTTTTAAATGAAGGAAATAAGGTTAAAGCAACGGTAAGGTTTAAGGGCAGGGAAATGGCATATACAGATTTAGGTAAAGATCTGTTGAATAGATTTATCGAAAGAACCGAGGAGTATGCCAAGGTGGAAGTTCCCATTAAAATGGAAGGTAGAAATATGAGTGTGATATTAGTACCGCTGACAAAAAAAAGTAAGAAGAATCAATAACAATCAGGAATAGAAAATGCCAAAGATGAAAAGCAACAGAGGTGCCGCAAAGACTTTTAAGAAAACGGCATCCGGTAAGTTTAAAAGAAATAAAGCTTTTAAACTCCATATATTAACTTCAAAATCAACAAAAAGAAAGAGAAGCCTTAGAAGTGCAACTCTGGTTCATAAAAGCCAGCAGAAACGCGTTGCAATAATGGTTCAATAAGGAAAAAAAGGATAGTAGAAAATGCCCAAGACATCAAATAATGTAGCTTCCAGAGAGAGAAGAAAAAAAATATTAAAACATGCCAAAGGATATTGGGGTTCGAGAAGCAAGGTTTATACAGTTGCTAAAGGTGCAGTTGAGAAAGGTCTGTTACATGCCTACCGCGACCGAAGACTGAAAAAGAGAACTTTCAGACAGTTATGGATAATAAGAATTAACGCCGCTGCAAGAACCAACGGTACAACTTATTCCAAATTGATTCACTCGCTAAATGAAAAGGGAGTTGTAATTAACAGAAAAATTCTTGCTAATCTTGCTGTAGAAAATCCGGAAGCATTTACTGAAATAGTAAAGTTTAGCAGTAACTAATAATTACCCCTGATGGTGTTATTTTATTAATTCCATTCGGGGTATTGTTTTAAATATTTCGTCCACTACTATGCTTACTGAAAATACAGATAAGGTAAAAACAGATTTCTCAAAAGATCTTTCTGATATAAAAAATTTTGCTGACTTAGAACAAATCAGGATTAAATATCTTGGCAGGAACGGAATAATTTCTGAATTATTCAATCAATTAAAAGATGTAGCTAAAGAGAATAAGCCGGTAGTAGGCAAAAGCTTAAATCTACTGCGCAGTGAGGTTACGTCCCAAATTGAAAAAATAAAATCATCTTTCGTTTCCCAAAAAAGTAAAGGTGATTTGCAAATGGATCTTACATTACCGGGCAAAAAATATCAAATTGGCAGTAAGCATATCCTAACTCAAACCCTTGATGAGATAAAATCTATTTTTAAAGAAATGGGATTTTCAATTCATGTAGGTCCTGAGCTAGAATCTGATTACAATAACTTTGAAGCACTAAACTTTCCAAAAGATCATCCTGCCCGAGATATGCAAGATACTTTTTTTATTAGCAGGGATTTTCTTTTAAGAACTCATACATCGCCGGTTCAAATACGACTGATGGAGAATATGAAACCACCGGTCAGGGCTATAATGCCAGGACGCGTTTACCGAAATGAAGCGGTTAGTGCCAGAAGTTTTTGTATGTTTCATCAGGTGGAGGGATTATACGTAGATACGGATGTAACTTTTGCAGAGTTAAAAGGAACTCTCGTTTCTTTTGCCAATCAATTTTATGGCGAAGATCTCAAGTATCGATTTCGCCCGAGTTATTTTCCATTCACAGAACCGAGTGCTGAAATGGATATCACATGCTTTATTTGCAAAGGAACTGGTTGTAAGATCTGTAAAAATACCGGATGGATGGAAATATTGGGCTGCGGTATGGTTGATCCAAATGTTTTTGAAAAAGTTAATTATGATTCTGAAAAATTTACAGGTTATGCTTTTGGTATGGGCATAGAACGTATAGCTATGTTAAAATACGGAATTACCGATATTAGAATCTTCTTTGAAAATGACATTAGATTTCTCAAACAATTTTAAACCGAGTGCAGCGCATTGAAAATTTCACTCAATTGGTTAAAAGAATATATTGATCTCGAAGGAATTTCTTTTCAAGAGATAATTAATAAGTTAACTATGTCAGGTCTGGAAGTAGAAGATTATGTAGATCAGAATGAAATATTTAAAAATTTTATTGTTGGCTACGTTGAAGAAAATGAAAAACATCCGAACGCTGACAAACTAACAATATGTAAAGTCTCAGACGGTAAAAAATCATATCAGGTAATTTGCGGTGCTCCGAATGTTCAAAAAGGACAAAACATTGTCTTTGCACCAATCAGTACTTTAATACCCAAAGGAAATTTCGAAATTAAAAAGGCAAAGATTCGTGGAGTAGAATCTTTTGGGATGATTTGCGCAGAAGATGAACTTGGTTTAGGTGATGACCATACTGGTATTATGGTTCTCGATTCTAATTTAAAGGTGGGACAAAAATTATCAGATGCACTAGAACTTAATGACGTTGTAATGGAAATTGCTGTTACCCCCAACAGACCTGATGCATTGTCTCACATTGGCGTTGCAAGGGATTTAACAGCATTATTTGATAAGGAATTAAAAATACCTGAAGTCAAACTTAAAGAAAGTGATATCGATATAAATGACGTTGCATCAATAGTAATTGAAGATGTGGAGAATTGTCCCCGCTATTCGGCAAGAGTAGTAGCTGATGTAAAAATAGAAGAATCACCAGAATGGCTAAAGCAAAGAATTTCGGGAATAGGATTACGACCTGTAAATAATATTGTTGATATCACAAACTTTGTAATGTTTGAATGCGGGCAGCCATTACACGCTTTTGATCTCGATAGATTAAAAGGAAAAAAAATAATAGTTAAAAGCGCTAAGGGCAAAACAAAATTTACAACACTCGACTCTAAAGAAAGAGAGCTCTTACCCGATACATTGATGATCTGTGATGATAAAGGAGATGTTGCAATTGCAGGTATAATGGGCGGCGAAAACTCTGAGATTTATAAAGACACAAAAAATGTTCTTATAGAAAGTGCATACTTCAATCCATCGTCAATAAGAAGAGCTTCAAAGCATTTGCAATTGAGCACAGATGCCTCATACAGATTTGAGAGAGGAATAGATCCCGGTAATACTTTATACGCCGCCGACAGAACAGCACAATTGATTGCGAAAATTGCTGGCGGAAAAATTGCTAAAGGTTCGATTGATGTTTATCCGAAAAAAATAGATAACAAAAAATTCATATTAAGACTTAGCCGGGTAAACAAAATTCTAGGGTATAAAATTAGTAAACGGGATACTCTTAAAATTTTCAATCGATTGGGTATTAACTCTACAGAACTTTCTGAGGATGAAATTGAAGTAAACGTACCTACTTTTCGCGCGGATATTGAAAGAGAAGTTGATTTGATAGAAGAGATAGCAAGAATATCCGGATATGATAATATTCCAACTGTTCCAAAAATAAGTATCTCTCTTGGTGTAAAACATGATGAAACTTTATTTACCGATAGAATCAGAGAATACTGCAATTCTCTGGGATTGTTTGAATTAATAAATAATCCTTTACAACCAAAACATTTTGCTGCCTTAACAGGAAACGCAATTGAAGTTTCCAATCCACAAAGTATTGATATGAAATATCTAAGAACGTCATTACTTTCAGGCGCTTTAAACGTAGTTTCTAGAAATTTGAACAGGGGTGAGAAAAATCTTGCCCTCTATGAAATTGGGAATATATTCAACTTAAAAGAAGGAAAGAAAGTTGTTTCAAGTTTTAATGTCTTCGATGAACAAGAAACACTTATATTTATTTTAACGGGTAATAAGATCGAAAGAGAATGGTATTCTGACACAGAAAGTTTTAATTTTTATGATTTAAAAGGTATGGTAAATTCATTTATCGATAAAATTTCACTTGACAATCTTTTAAATGATTCCTATTATGCAACTGATAATAGTATTTACGAATATTATCTGACAAAGATCTTTAAAGATCGCCTCATAGGCAATGGAGGAAAGGTTAAAGATCAGGTTCTTAAACAATTTGATATTGATCAGGATGTTTACTGTTTCGAATTTAATCTGGATGCATTAAAAGAAATTCCTGTTGTATCTAAAAAATATGCGAAGCTTTTAAGATATCCAAAGGTAATTCTGGATTTTGCTTTTATTTTTGATAAACAAACTAAATTTGAAGATGTTTCTGAATTTATTAATAATAAGGGCTCTAAGCTGCTGAAAAATGTAAATGTTTTTGATATATTTGAAAGTAAAGAATTTGGCAACAATAAAAAAAGTATGGCTTTCCAATTAGAATATTTTGATTCGAGTAGAACCCTGACTGAAAATGAAGTTGAAAAGGACTTTGAAAATATAATTAAATTAGTATCGAAAAAATTCAATGCAAAATTGAGAGGTAAATGAGTAGCTGATATGTCAAAATATGAAGCAATGATAAATGATCTGAGCATTCTTGAATCTCAGATATCGATATTAAAAAACCAATTCAAGGATGGAGTTAAACGTAATGAAGAATTGGAAGTTGCTCTTGAAAAATCAAAACAGGATAACACATCATTGTATAAAAAAATTGCAGCATTAGAAGAAGAATTAAATGAGCTAAATACTAATGCTGAAAATGGTTTAATTTTAGGTTTAACAGATTCTAATGAAAAAGAATCTTTTAAAATCAGGTTGCAGGAATTGATATCAAGAATTGATTATCACCTGACTGTCGACAGGCAGATTTAAGTTCTTTAATAAATTGTTTGTTAGATGGTAAGGATATGAATGACTGACAAAAAGAAGCTGAAAATAAAAATCTTCGATAAAGAATATTCTTTATTAGTTGAGAATGAAGAAATAGCAAAAGAGCTTGCTATTTATGTAAATAAAGTAATGGAAGAAACAAAAGACGAACTTCCGGATCAACAAGCCCAAACTATTGCTATAATTGCATGTTTGAACATTGCTTATGACTTGTTTATAGAAAAGAATAGAAATCGTGAGTTTCTAATACAGGCATCTGATAAAGTAAAAAAATTAAAGCTTCTTTTAAACGTTCCCGAAATATCCGACCCATCTTAAATGTTTGCCGCACTGCCGCTCTCTTGAGATAAGAAAAACTAACAGAATCGAAAGAGGGAGTATAACTTCGGCGTGTAATGCAGGCCTCATCTTCGAACTAGAGTTGAAGAATTGCGAAAGCAGCAGTGGAAGCAAGAAACGTTCGAGTATATTCCCACTGTGTATAAATAGGGTTTTTCCTATTTATCGGTAGCGGTAGCTGCGGCATTATTTTGTAAATCCCATACTGGAGGATAAATGGATACGATAATACAAATTGTTATAGTGGTTGGATTAGTCTCTTTATTTTTCTACCTCGGTTGGTTATTTAATTCTAAAATTGGTGCAAAAAGTCTGGTCTCTGCAGATGAGAGAGCAAAACTATTAATCGCCGATGCAGAAAAAGAAGCTAAAAACCTTAAACGGGAAAAACTTCTTGAAGTAAAAGATGAATGGTATAAGAAAAAAATTGAATTTGATAGCGAGATAAATCGAAAAAGACAAAAGATGAGTAACCTCGAGAAACAACTTTCAAACCGGGAAGAAAATACTGAAAGGAAGTTGGATCTTGTTCTGCAAAAAGAAAGACAGACAAAGAAAATCGAAAAAGAAATTTTTGAAATGAAAACCAGCCTTGAAGTAAAGACTCAAAAATTAAATGAAGTAGAAAAGGAGCAGAACACACGACTTGAAAAAATTTCTGCACTTACATCCGAAGAAGCAAAGAACATGCTTATGGAAAATATGGTAAATCAAGCGAAAATTGATTCTACTCAGATGATTAGGGAACTGTACGAAAAAGCCAAAGATGTAGCAAAAAAAGAAGCGCAAAAAATAATAGTGCTGTCAATTCAAAGAACTGCTGCCGATCATTCCATCGAAACAACCATTTCTGTGGTCCAAATTCAGAGTGACGAAATGAAGGGAAGGATAATAGGAAAAGAAGGCAGGAATATTAGGGCATTCGAATCGTGTACAGGTGTAGATATAATTGTTGATGATACACCCGAAGCAGTTATTTTATCTTCATTCGATCAGTTTCGCAGGGAAGTAGCAAGGGTATCACTTGAAAAATTAATTGCAGATGGAAGGATTCATCCGGCCAGAATTGAAGAAGTAGTTGAGAAAACACGGGTGGAACTAGAAGAAGAAATGTTTAGAGAAGGTGAAAATACAGTATTAGAATTAGGATTGCATAATATGCACAGAGAATTAATAAAGCATATTGGCAGAATGAGATACCGTTCAAGTTATGGTCAAAATTTACTGAATCATAGTGTTGAAGTAGCATACCTTACCGGTATTATGGCTGCGGAACTTGGAATTGATAGTACGCTGGCAAAAAGAGCAGGACTTCTTCATGATATAGGTAAAACTCTTGATAAAAGCGTTGAAGGTCCACACGCTTTGCTCGGCTATGATTTTACAAAACGTTATAAAGAACATCCAATTGTTGTAAATGCTGTTGGTTCTCACCACGAAGATATAGAAATGGAACATCCTATCGCAGCATTAGTGCAGGCAGCCGATGCTATTAGCGGCGCAAGACCCGGTGCCAGAAGAGAACCACTGGAAAGCTATGTGAAACGGTTGGAGAATCTTGAGAAGCTCGCTAAATCTTTTGAAGGTGTTGCAAAAACTTATGCAATACAGGCAGGCAGGGAAGTTAGAGTAGTAGTTGAAAATGAGAAGATTGATGATTTAATTGCCGATAAACTGGCAAAAGATATTGCTTCAAAAATTGAAGAAGAAATGGAATATCCGGGGCAGATAAAGGTTACTGTTATTCGCGAAGTAAGAAAAATCAGTTACGCTAAATAATTTTCTAGGCTGGAAATTTTTGTTCTCTAATTATAGATAAAACAAGTCCCGATGAATCGGGACGGGATCTCCGCTGTGGCGGAATGACCAAAACAAGAAATTCCACAAGAGGCGAACAAATTTGAACATATGAATAAGATTAAAGTAGCAATCTCCGGTAACATTGGGTCCGGTAAAAGTACTCTGGCAAATTATTTAAAATCTAAAGACTATGCTGTAATAAATTCAGATTATATTTCTAAAGAAATCCTTTCTTCCGATAAAGTTATTAAGCAGGAAATTAAAAATGAATTTGGTAATGAAGCCTATACCAATTCTTTGGTAAATAAAAAATTTCTTGCAGAACAGGTTTTTTCTTCTTCTGAAAAACTATCCAGATTAAATTCTATCCTTCATCCCGAGGTTCTCAAAACTATAGATTTGTTGGTTAAGACAAAATACGCTGATAATAAAATTATTTTCGTTGAGTCTGCTCTTGTATATGAAGCTGGATTAGAAAGTGAATTTGATTATGTGGTTTTGGTAATGGCAGATTTTGATGTGAGATTGCGTCGAAGTGTTAAAGAAGGCAGCTTTACGGAAAAGGAGTTCAGAATAAGGGATAGGAATCAGATTCCGGATGAACAAAAAAAAGCGGATTTTATTTTTTTAAATAATGATAGCAAAGAATCTTTATATAATAAAGCTGATTTACTTTTGTTAACATTAAATTCAATTTAGATTATATTTTCATCTCATCATAAACAAAAATTATTTAAAAATCAGAAGTGTCAATTGTTCATAATATTATTGTATCGGTCGTTCAGAAGATGCCTAAATCGATGGTTCAGTTTTTCTCTAATAAATACATTGCAGGGGAGACACTTGAATCTGCAGTTGATTTAGTAAAAGAACTAAATTCAGAAGGAATATATGCTACACTTGATGTATTAGGTGAATCAGTAAACGATTTTAATAAAGCGACAGCAGTGTTTAATAAAACCATGAAAGTATTTGATGCCATTTACAATAATTCTTTGATGGCAAACCTCTCTGTTAAACCTACCCAATTAGGATTGAGCTTCGATGAAGAATTAGCTTACAAACATATACTACTGTTGGTTAAGCGTGCCGGTGAACTGAATAATTTTGTTAGAATTGATATGGAGGATTCGCCTTACACTGACGCAACAATACGCATTTATAAAAGAATATTTGAAGAATACAATAATGTAGGCATAGTTTTACAAGCATATTTAAAAAGAACTTACAGTGATACTATTATTCTAAATAAACTTGGTGCAGATTACCGGCTCTGTAAAGGAATTTATATAGAGCCGTTTTCTATCTCCTATAAAGATAAGCAAGCGATAAGAGATAATTATGTTAAAGTTTTAGAATGTATGTTAAAGAACGGAAACTATGTTGGTATTGCAACTCACGATAAATATCTTATTGATGAAGCTTATCGTCTGATAAAAGAGTATAATATATCAAATGATAAATTTGAATTTCAAATGTTGTTGGGTGTAAGATCGGATTTAAGAGATAAGATAAAAAACTATGGCTATAAAGTAAGAATTTATGTCCCCTTTGGTGAAGACTGGTATCCTTATTCTATAAGAAGATTAAAAGAAAATCCGCAAATTGCCGGACATATTGTTAAAAACATATTTTCATTTAGACAATGAATGTATTAGGAATAGAAACCTCGTGTGATGAAACATCCGTAGCAATCCTTTCGGATAATAAATTACTGGCTCACATTATAGCTTCACAGGATTTTCACACAAATTTTGGTGGTGTTGTACCTGAGCTATCCAGCAGGGCACATCTTCAGATAATTAAACCGTTACTTAACCAGGCTATAGAAAAATCCGGGTTACAGTTATCTGAAATTGAACTGATTGCTGCTACTGCAGGTCCCGGTTTAATTGGTGCGCTTTTAGTCGGTTTAACTTTTGCAAAAGGATTAGCATTTTCACTTAATAAACCTTTTATCTCTGTTAATCATATTGAAGGGCATATATTCTCAGGATTTCTTATGAAGGATAAACCGGAGTTTCCATTTCTTGCATTAGTAGTTTCCGGTGGTCACACCTTACTCTTACACGTAAAAAGTTTTTCCCATATTATGCAGCTTGGTACAACTGTTGACGATGCAGCCGGAGAGGCATTTGATAAAGTTTCTAAAATGCTCGGTTTCGGATATCCGGGTGGAGCAATAATTGAACAATCAGCATCAAATGGTGATGAAGAGAAAATTATTTTTCCTGTTGCTGAATTAAAAAACAAGTATGATTTTTCGTTCAGCGGATTAAAAACATCAGTATTAAGATACATTCAAAAAAATTATGTTAACGATACAATCATTCCTGATAGCGATAAAAATGATATAGCTGCATCATTTCAGAAAGCAGTAATTAGTGCACTTATTAAAAATACGGAAGAAGCTTTAAATAGCTATGATGTAAAAAGCATATCTCTGGTTGGTGGTGTTGCGGCTAACACAAAGCTGCGACAGAAAATGAAAAAACTCTCTGTCAAATACAATAAAAGCGTTGTAATACCTGATCCTGAATATTGTGGAGATAATGCCGCAATGATTGCCTTCAGAGGAAAGACATTATATGAATCAGGAAGAAGAGATGATTTGAAAGCAACTGCATATCCTTCTTTAGATGAAAATTATTTTGAAGCAAGTTAATTATAATTTTTTTTGTAGTTTTAAATATGGATGTTTTAGACTCTATAATTGACATAAACAATGACACTCTCTTCAATAAAGATAAAGTGGAAATTCTTGAAAGGATTATTGATGTTTCAAGAGCGATGCAGAAAAGAGTAAGGGATAAAAGTAAGTAAAGTTCCGGTATTCATTTCAATATGAAAATAATTTATAATGATTTACTAAAACACCCTGATCGATATTTGATACTATCTGTTTTTGTTGCATTTTTTTTTATTCTGTTTTATATTTTTTTTACGCCTAATTATTATCAATCCTCAGCTCCTATTCAGTTTGATATTAAAAAAGGCGAATCTTTTTCAAGTGTTGTGGATAGACTCTTCGATAATAAAATTATACCATCCAAAACAAATTTTCGTATAGCTGCTTTTATTTACCATGCGGAAAAAAAAGTTAGAGCCGCAAGATATTTTATTCCTAACGGATTAAGCTATTTAGATTTGCTTGATCTTTTCATTAGCGGCAAATGTTATTTCTCCAGAAAAGTTACATTAAATGAAGGACACACTATAAAATGGTTAGCTGCACGGCTTCAGTGGCAGGTATACATTGATTCATCTGAATTCGTTAATGCTGCAATAGATACAAACTTTATTCATAGTCTGGGATTTAATGAAAATACATTCGAAGGATATCTTTTTTCAAAAGAATATCAAATCTATGAGCATAGTTCTCCTTATGAAGTATTAACAATGTTTTATAATGCATTCGATAAATTTTATGTCGATAGTTTAAAGAGAAGAGCTACGGAGCTTGGATATTCAACTCACGAAATTCTTACCCTGGCATCTATTATTAAAGGAGAAACAAATGATGCTGAAGAGATGAGGAGAATATCAGGGGTTTACCACAACCGGATGAGGCGTGGTATGAAGCTGCAGGCTGATCCAACTGTCCAATACCTTCTGCCAAATGGTTGGCGCAGATTGTTATATGAAGATCTTAAAATTGATTCACCTTATAACACTTATAAATATGCCGGTCTTCCGCCGGGTCCGATAAACAACCCGGGTAAAAATGCAATTCTAGCAGCATTATATCCTGAAAAAAATAAATATTTGTATTTTGTTGCTGATGGAAAAGGCGCACATAAATTTGGTAAAACTCACAGGGAACATATAAGCAACGTAAGAGAATACAGGAGATGGATAAAATCCCAGAAAAATTAATATTAAAAGTAATATTAATAACTCTGATCGGTGGTTGTGCAAATCAGCTTCCCCCAGGAGGCGGTGAAGTTGATACCACTCCTCCCGAAATAATTGAAGTATATCCGGCTAACGGAACTACTAATTATGATGATAATTATTTTGAATTAGAATTTTCAGAATATATTGATAAAAGATCATTTAAAGATGCTCTCTTCATTTCTCCCTACGTGGAGGGCAGACTTGAATATGAATGGACGGGTACATCAGTAACTGTTGCATTTGTTGAAGGATTAAAAATGGATTTGACTTATACAATTACTATAGGAACAGATGTAGTAGACCGGAACAATAAAAACAGGATGGCAAATTCTTATTCGTTTTCGTTTTCAACAGGCAGTAAAATTGATAGGAGAACAATTAGTGGGCATGTGTATGCCAAACAACCTGAAGGTGTGCTTATCTTTGCATTTAAATTGGATGAAAGAGCTGATACGCTGCTAAAAAGAAAACCGGATTATGTATCGCAAACAGGCAAGGATGGTAAATTTCAGCTAAACGGATTGGGTGAATCAAAATACAGATTATTTGCAATAAAGGATGAATCCCGTGATCTTATTTATGATTTATACCAGGATTTAATTGGAATGCCACATAAAGATATTGTACTCCAAGGTCTCGATACTTCATCTGCCGGTGTATATTTCAAATTATTTAAAGCTGATACTACAGCACCAAGATTGCTTAAAAGCATCATGACAGATGAAAAACATATTCTTACAAATGTTACTGAAAAGATTGATAAAAAACTTATAAGTGCAGACAATTTTTATTTGGTTGATTCAACAACTAATCAAACCTTAGCAATTGCGCAGGTATTTAGAAAGCATGGTAAAAACGATGAAATTGTTTTAGTGCCTGCAGAAAAGCTTGATATAAATAATTCGGTATTTCTTTTTGCTGATATTTTACGGGATACTCTTGGAAACGAATATTTAAACGATTTTATTTCGTTAACAATTTCAGATAAACCAGATACAACTGCTCCAAACGTGATTGCAGCAGATCCTTCGGGAAGAAATACAACTATTGATTTTAGTAATCCTAAAATAAGTTTCTATTTTAACGATGGATTTGAAAAGGCGAATATCCAAAGTAGTATTACATTTACAGATACATTAGGGAAGGGTGTGCCTTTTAAAATCAGTTATGAAGATGATGCAACTGTTAACATATATCCACTGAAAGATCTTATTTCAGAAAAAGATTATATCATCGAAGTGGATCTAAATGCTTTTGTTGATGTATCAGGAAATAAGCAAGATTCTATTTATAAATTAAGATTTAAAACAATTTCCGGATTAGACTTTACAGGTATAACAGGTAAATTATTAAATGTGGATTTTACTGATAAGCCTGTTCTTGTATTAGAAAATATTGAAAACGGTAAACTTAATTATCAAACTAATGTTAGTGAAGAGGATTTTAACTTCGAAAGAATAGAAGCAGGTAAATATTTGCTGTGGTGTTATTTTGATGCTGATAGTAATTATCAGTATAGTTATGGATGGCCTCAACCCATTGTATTTTCAGAAAGGTTTTCTGTTTACTCAGATACTTTGAGACTTAAACCAAGATGGGTCATTACAGATGTTATATTTAATTTTAAATGATCTTTAAAACTGTCTTAATTACCAAAATTTAATCTAGTAGATTAAAGTTTATAAAAATTAACGGATGGTTCTAACTGTTCGATCAAATTACGCTGACACAATAATATTATTTTACATTATTTAAACTATAAACAATCTTCCCATTTTTAATTGTAATACAATTCAAATTTTCCCCAATGTTGTAAACTATATCTGAATATTCTTCAGTATCGAATATGGAAAAATCAGCTTGCTTCCCGATCTCAATACTGCCAACGGATTCTTCAACAGACAAAGCTTTTGCTGCATTTATGGTTACCGCATTTATTGTTTCTTCAATTGTCATTTTCATTTTTAGTGCAGCAAAACTCATTATCAAACTCAGATTAGAAATATGAGAGGAACCCGGATTATAATCAGTTGCCAGTGCAACTATTGCATTATTATCAATTAATTTTCTGGCGGGTGCATACTGATAATTAAGAAAAAAAGAAACTCCCGGTAGAAGAACAGAAACTGTATCAGAATTTGCAAGCTTTAATATATCTTTTTCAATTAATACTTCAAGATGATCAACACTTACAGCATTATGATTTAATGCCACATCTAAACCGCCAATCGGGTTAAATTGCTCTGTATGAAGTTTTAATTTTAATGCAAGTTCTTTTGCTCTCGTAAAAATTAAATCTATTTGATCGGATGAAAAAGCCGTAGATTCACAAAACCCATCACAAAATTTAGCCAATTTTTGTTTTGCAATATGTGGCAGCATCTTATTAATTATCTCATTTATATATTCATCATGGCTGGTAATGTGTTCAGTTGGGAAAGTGTGAGCACCTAAAAATGTTGGGATTATTTCGATTGGGAAAATCTCATTTAAATAGTTTATTACCTGTAATAACTTAATCTCATTTTCAAAATCCAAACCGTAACCACTTTTTATTTCGAGTGTTGTTATTCCTTGTGCAATAAAATTATCAATTCGAGGGCTCACAATTTTCACAATTTCTTCAAATGTTGATCTTCGTACAGCTTTAACAGTTGAATTAATTCCCCCACCGGATTCAGCAATTTTTTCGTAATCAACGCCTGCCAATTTTTGTCTGAATTCATCTGCTCTTGAACCCATAAAGGTTGAATGTGTGTGACATTCGATTAATCCCGGTAATAGTATTTTCCCGGTTAGATCAAGTGAAGTATCAAACGCTGTTTTTTTTACTGAAGAGTTGGGAATAATATCAGCAATTAAATTATTCTCAGTTAATACAGAATGATCGCGCAAAACATTAACATTGGAAAATTCAACGCCTCTCTTTACGTTTCTGCCGGAAGTGTTAATCGTTAAAATTTGGGCGGGATTATAAAGTAATCTTTTCATTGTTCAAAAAGATTAACAGTTTCCTTTATAACTCTTGCTTCAGTAAAACCAAGCTGATTTAATTTGAATTTTAAATTATTAGCTTCTGCTAAATCAGTAATATCTCCGACCTTTACTTTATAAAACGGAGGCTCAAAACTAATATAAACTTCTCTCCGACTAATTTTCTCTTTAATGTCTTCGCGTACTCTACCTGCTTCTTCCATATTATCAGAAGCAATTATTAGTATTCTATAACCATCAACAGTTGCAACAATTTTAGCATTCTTAATGATCATTGAGTCAGTATTTTTTGTTTCAAACTCGTACCAAACATCATATAATTTATCTGAGTCGGTACTGTATTC
>SMVB01040518.1_pt1 | contig 15057 bp, 11 predicted proteins | sample 2456461 | NCBI WGS metagenome assembly SMVB01 (sample SAMN11095934, study PRJNA526329) | marine sediment metagenome | biome: Marine sediment; feature: Surficial sediment; material: Deep marine sediment; isolation source: Hadal surficial sediment | place: Pacific Ocean | collected 2014-05 | depth... | reverse complement strand
TTGTTTCCCAACCAACATTTACAGGAGCGCGAGATGAATTTTTCGGAATTTTATCTCGAGTACGGGGAAGGCTTGCTTTCAGTATTGAAATCGCAATTGGATCCTTTGGCGAATGAGTTCACTATCATAGAAATACAGAATGATGTCTGAACGGGCCTGCCTGACTTCAGTTTGGATTTATGCCAAAGGATCCTAAAAATTATAGTAAAAGTATTCACCCAAATTATTTTTTTAGACTACTTTTGCGCATGCATAACAATGTCCTCATTTTAGATTTTGGATCGCAGTACACTCAGCTGATCGCCAGGCGTGTAAGAGAATTAAATATCTATTGCGAAATTCATCCTTATCACAAAGTTCCGGAAGATCTATCAAATTTTAAAGCCGTGATCTTATCAGGGAGCCCGTTCTCGGTGCGCGCCGAGGATGCCGCGCATCCTGACCTTTCAAAGATAAAAGGTCACAAGCCACTGTTAGGGGTTTGTTACGGCGCGCAGTACCTGGCACATTATTATGGGGGGAAGGTGGCTCCATCTGATATGCGTGAATATGGACGCGCAAACTTAACGACCATCCATGATCATAATGGGATTTTTGCAGGGATCAAGGAAGACACTCAGGTGTGGATGAGCCATGGCGATACCATAGCCGAACTTCCTGAAAATGGTGTGCGTTTGGCGAGTACCAACGATATCGCTAATGCCGCATACCGTATAGATGGCGAGGATACCTACGCCATTCAATTCCATCCGGAGGTATATCACACCACTGACGGAAAACTACTACTGGAGAATTTCCTGATTCATATCGCAAAGATAAATGCTACCTGGACACCGGCGGCATTTGTGGAGACAACTGTTCAGGAATTAAAAGATACAATAGGTGATGGGAAAGTGGTTTTAGGCTTGAGTGGCGGAGTAGATTCGACAGTTGCAGCGGTTTTACTCAATAAAGCTATCGGTGATAATCTGTATTGTATCTTCGTTAATAACGGATTATTACGCAAAAACGAATTCCAAAGTGTTTTGGATCAGTACAAAGGAATGGGACTCAATGTAAAAGGGGTGGATGCTTCGGCACGTTTCTTGAAAGCACTGGAAGGAGAAAGTGAGCCTGAGGCGAAACGCAAAGCGATTGGCGGAGCGTTCATTGAAGTATTTGATGCTGAAGCGCATTTGGTTGAAAATGTAGATTGGCTGGCGCAAGGCACTATTTATCCGGACGTGATCGAGAGTGTTTCGGTGAATGGCCCTTCGGCGACTATCAAGTCTCATCACAATGTAGGTGGTTTGCCGGATTTCATGAAGCTGAAAATTGTTGAACCCTTGCGAATGTTGTTCAAGGATGAAGTGAGAAGAGTTGGTGCGGAATTAGGTATCGACGCCGAATTATTGGGACGGCATCCCTTCCCCGGACCCGGATTGGCCGTTCGAATTTTAGGTGATATCACAGAGGATAAAGTTCGTATATTACAAGAGGTGGACGCGATCTTTATCGACGGATTAAAAAAATGGGATCTGTATGATAAGGTATGGCAAGCCGGAGCCATCTTGCTGCCGGTGCAGAGTGTAGGGGTGATGGGAGACGAAAGAACCTATGAAAAAGCCGTGGTATTAAGAGCTGTTGAATCCACGGACGGGATGACGGCAGACTGGGTGAACCTGCCTTATGAGTTTTTACGGGAGACCTCCAATTATATAATAAACCGGGTAAAAGGCGTTAATAGGGTGGTGTATGATATAAGCTCAAAACCACCGGCAACGATAGAGTGGGAATAGCGTGATCTGAGACGTTATTATTTATAGACAAGTCAACTTAGTAATTTAATTATAGTGAAGCAATTAATAATTTTTTTATCTTTTCTCATGGTGTTTGGCGTGAGTTATGCTGAAGGGCCCTCACAACAGAACTATCGCAGTCATCAGGTGAAACAAGGGGAAACGGTGTACAGTATTTCCAAAAAATATGGTGTTTCCGAAGCTTCCATCTATACCTTGAATCCGGATGCGCGGAATGGTATAAACTCCAGTAGTGTTCTTATTATTCCTTCAGGAGGTATTAGCGATGCAGGCTCTATCCAAGTAAAATTTAAGAAGCATAGGGTAAAACGCAAAGAGACGCTTTTCAGCATTGCTCAAAACTACAATATTACGGTTGATGACATAAAGAAGTATAACAAACATTTATACTCCAAAGGACTAAAAAAAGGTGAGAAGCTTCAAATTCCTATCATTCCGAAAAGTCAAAGTACTACGGAAGTTACACCCCATACAGAAACAGGTGAGACTAAAGCTCATATTATTCTGGCAAAAGAAACCAAATACGGAATTGCCAGAAAATACGGGATAACTATAGCCGAATTAGAAACACTCAACCCAAATGTACCTACGAATTTCCCCATTGGAACTGTTCTAAAAGTTCCAAATACATCGGTGACAGCTTCCGCTACCATCGAGGAGTCTGCCTTCGACTTTTATGAAGTACAACCCAAAGAAGGATTTTACCGCTTGAAAATAAAATTAGGACTGACACAGGAAGAAATTGTCACTTTGAATCCGTATGCTATGGACGGCTTGAAAGACGGGATGATATTAAAAATTCCGAAGGAAAATGCGACTACACTTTCAGAAAGCACAATAAGAGTAGATCTCGAAAATTATATCGATGACAGGAGCAAAAAACGAGTGGCTGTATTATTGCCATTTCAACTCAGGAATAGTACCGATTCTATCTCTGGGAAGATCGAATTTATAAAGAACAATCGTACGGCCAGAATTGCACTGGATTTTTACAGTGGTGTACTTATGGCCGCGGAATTTGCTAAAGACAAAGGACTTTCCATTGAATTGGATATATACGATACCGAAGGAAACATCAATAAAACAAACAGCATTCTAACCAGAAACGATTTTTCAACTGTCGATGCGGTGATCGGCCCTCTATTGAGTAAAAATGTAGAGAAAACGGCTGCAATACTAAAGAGAGATAATATTCCGGTCTTTTCACCATTGAGTAACAGAACTATTAAACTTACTTCCAATCTTTTCCAAACCCTTCCCAGCAGTAAATTATTGGAAACTGCAATGATCGATTATTTAAAGGAAAATGCAGGAACCAGAAATGTACTGCTGATCAGTGACCATACCAAAAGCAATCAAAAAGAAGCCATTCTTGCGGCCATACCCAACGCCAGAACACTGGTGCCACGAGAGGAAGGCTTTCTATATATCGTGGATATTGAAAATAAGATCGAAAAAGGGCGTGAGAATTGGGTGATCCTCGAATCTGAGGATCCTGTGATTATCAGCAATGTGGTGGCATTGTTGAACGGAATGCCTGAAGAGTATATAATACGACTCTTCACAACCGATAAAAATGATTATTACGACTATGACGATATTTCAAATTTGCATCTGGCCAATCTGAATTTTACGTTTCCTTCAATTAGTAAAAGTTATGACCATAATGAAAAGATTGCTTTTTTAGTGAGCTATAAGAACAAATACGGTGTACTGCCCAATCGTTTCGCCGTTCGTGGTTTTGATGTGACCTATGACGTATTGCTCCGTCTTGCAGCCCGAGGGAATGTTTACGATGCGAGTAATGATGATTTTGAAACAGAGTATATTGAGAATAAATTCCGGTATCGTAAGAAAATGTTCTCAGGTTATACCAACATCGCCTTCTACATATTAAAATATAATGAAGATCTTCGTTTTGAAGTAGTGAAATAATGAGCACATCCAAAGTCACCTATCTTGGCAATCTTCGTACGGAATGTGTACATCTAAAATCTGGAAACACATACATTACAGACGCTCCTACCGATAATAACGGTAGAGGAGAGGCATTTTCACCTACGGATACAGTGGCAACCGGCCTGGCAAATTGTATGCTTACCGTTATGGGAATCAAAGCCCGCGATCTGAAAGTAATACTGGATGGAAGCTCTGCATTGGTGACGAAGACCATGGCTAGTGAACCGCGTCGAATTTCAAAAATTGAGATCGTATTGCAATTGCCTTCAGGGCTAAGCCACAATCACCAAAAGATCTTGGAAAATACGGGAAATAATTGTCCGGTATTTCAAAGTTTACACCCCGATATTGAGATGGTGATCGATTACCGTTGGGAACAATAGTCAATAAATCTCAAAATCTCTCGTTAGAAATACGATGCAACTGCTTTCCGTAGCCATACTGGTATTGTTTCTAATTCCTTCAGAGATAAATGAGGAAAAAATTACCTGGAACGAAGATCGAAAACTAACTTGGGCCGATTTCAAGGGAGTTCCGAATGGTCCGTTAGCTTATGTTGCCAGCTCCAACACGGGAGTTTCTTTTTCCTATTCATATCGAGAACGAAATGGAGTAGGGGAAATAAAATTTACAGTCCTCAGTTATTTTTATCCCAAACTTTCCTGGTATCGCTCTTCAAAAGTATCTGATTATATACTGGCACATGAGCAAATTCATTTTGACATTTCTGAATTACATGCCAGAAAATTACGGCAGCGCCTCGTTGTTATTCCTCATGATAGAGATTTTAAGTCCAAAGCCGAGACATTATATGAGATAATTGAGGCAGATCGCCGTGAAATGCAGTTGCAATATGATGTGGAAACCAACCATTCCAATGCAAATGAAGAGGAATTCCTCTGGAGGGCATACATCGCTGAACAATTGCGAGTCTATCAGCGATGGAAATAATGTAAATTAGGTAGATATAATTGACCTGATGGTTCATTTGGAATTTGTTTTTTGAAACTTTAGATTTATTTATTACTGTCGCTAATAAATCCTTACATTTGCATCCCGTATAGGTATCAACAACGCTACACACTTTATGAGCACTACAAAGTACATCTTCGTTACGGGCGGGGTAACATCATCACTAGGAAAAGGAATCATTGCAGCATCGCTGGCTAAGCTCTTACAGGCACGTGGCTACCGTGTCACCATTCAAAAGTTAGACCCTTATATAAATATAGATCCCGGAACGTTGAACCCATATGAACATGGCGAATGTTATGTAACAAATGACGGCGCCGAAACCGATCTCGATCTGGGTCACTACGAACGTTTTCTCAACGTGCCAACATCCCAGGCTAATAATGTAACTACCGGGCGTATTTACCAAAGCGTGATAGATAAAGAACGTAGAGGTGAATTTCTTGGGAAAACGGTACAGGTAATTCCGCATATTACCAACGAGATCAAAGAGCGTATTCAAATTTTGGGAAAGAGTGGGGACTACGATATCGTCATTACCGAAATAGGTGGAACCGTGGGTGATATAGAATCATTACCCTATATAGAATCGGTTCGACAAATGAAATGGGAATTAGGAGAACATAACAGTTTGGTAATTCACCTGACCTTAATACCCTATCTTGCCGCGGCCAAAGAATTAAAGACCAAGCCCACACAGCACTCGGTTAAAACGTTGATGGAAAGTGGAATTCAGGCGGATGTTCTTGTGTGCCGTACCGAGCATCAATTGAGTGACGAATTGAAACTTAAATTAGCATTATTCTGCAATGTTGAAAAAGAAGCCGTAATACAGTCGATCGACGCCTCTACAATTTATGATGTTCCCAATATGATGCTGGATGAAGGATTGGATGTGATAACCTTGAAGAAATTGGACCTTCCCATAGCCGAGGCTCCAAAACTGGAAAGCTGGAACGGTTTTTTGAAGCGTCTTAAAAATCCGAAAGCGACGGTACATATCGGATTGATCGGAAAATATGTTGAGCTTCAGGATAGCTATAAATCTATTTTGGAATCCTTCATACACGGTGGCGCCATGAACGAAGTGAAGGTGGAGGTGAAACCCATTCAATCTGAATATCTCAATAACGCAAATGTTGCCGAAGAACTAAAGGGCCTTAACGGAATTATAGTAGCTCCAGGCTTTGGAAAACGAGGTGTCGAGGGAAAAATTGAGGCTGTGCGATATGCTCGTGAAAACGGATTACCATTTTTGGGAATCTGTCTGGGAATGCAAATGGCTGTGGTCGAATATGCTAGAAATATACTCGGATTGGAAGGAGCGAACAGCACCGAAATGGACGAAAACACACCACATCCGGTTATCAGCCTGATGGCGGAACAAAAAAACATAACCAATAAGGGAGGAACCATGCGCTTAGGGGCTTGGAAATGTGATATTCAGGAGAGTAGTATTGTGAGCGGTATTTATAGTGAAAAAACTATAGAGGAGCGGCACAGGCATCGTTACGAGTATAACGACCACTACAGAGATGCACTCGAAAAAGCAGGGATGAAAGCTACCGGAATCAATCCGGATACAGGTTTGGTTGAAATAGTAGAAATTCCTGAACACCCTTGGTTTGTCGGAGTACAATACCATCCGGAATATAGGAGTACCGTGGAAAGTCCACATCCTTTATTCGTCGGATTTGTAAAAGCCGCATACGAACATTCAATAAAATAAGACCATATGGCGTATTGCCGAAATAGGCCGGATTGTTGTTAATTTGAAGTCGGAATTATAATATAGGGTTGTCCCTTGTCGGTGTACAAGCATAATAGAAACCCGATTGAACATTACTAATAAAAACGGGCAGTACCCGAAGCACCTTAATGGAAAAAAAGAAATTTGATCTTAACACATTTATCGGAATTGCATTAATAGGAGGAATTCTGGTGTGGATGATGTATCGTCAACCTTCCCCCGAGGAGATAGAAGCCGAAAAAGCCAAAATCGAACAAGCAGAATCCGAAAAAACTACCGATGCAGGCAAGGAGGTCGTTGAAGTAACGCCTACTCAAATAAACGCTGCTAATGCGGGAGATTCCCTCGCAGTTATGGGACTACAGAACCGATTGGGTTCCTTTGCCTACTCGGGAACTTTGCCGTCAGCAACTGAAGGAACCACGATCGTGGAAAACGATGTGTTACAATTATTGGTGAGCAATAAAGGTGGATATATTGTTGAGGCAAAACTGAAAGATCAAACAAAGTACACAGGCGAACATGTCTATCTGATAAAGGATGGAAATAACGAATTCAATCTTCAGTTTACTTCAGAGAACAGAAACCTGAACTCAAAAGATCTGTTTTTCGAGCCGGCACTTTCCAATAATGGAGAGAACAATGTGCTTTCGATGAAGTTGAAAACTTCAGAAAACCGCTATCTGGAATACCGTTATGAGTTGAAACCCGGTGAATATATGTTGGATTTCACAATTCGTAGTCAGGGCTTGGAGGGTGTGATCAATATGTCTCAACCTATTTATCTGGATTGGAAGTTGAAAGGATTCCGCCATGCTAAAAGTATTACCTACGAAAATCGTTATACACGTCTCACTTATGAACATGACAATGGGGGTGATCACAGTAAATTATCTCCAACGGGAGAAGATGAAGAGACAGAGAAGGATGTGAGTTGGATGAATTTCCGTCAGCACTTTTTTAGTTCGATGTTATTCACTGATACACCTTTTAAGGAAGTCAAATTTACTTCAGAAGATCTGGTTAAGAATGACGCTGTGGACACCGTTTACACCAAAAAATATAGTGCCAGAATGTTGTTGGAGCCTAAAGGTGGAGCCTTGTTGTATAATATGAATATGTACTACGGCCCAACCGATTATAAGATCTTTAAGCAATATGATCGTAACCTCGATGAGGCCTTGCCATTGGGGTGGGGGATATTCGGACTCATTAATAAATTCTTGATCATCCCTGTTTTTGGCATGTTGAGTCAGTGGTTTCCTGCCGGTATCGCTATCATAGTTCTAACTATTTTATTTAAGTTACTCCTTTCTCCAGTGCAATACAAGCAGTATGTCTCTCAGGCTAAGATGAAGGTATTAAAACCCGAACTCGATGCTATTCGTGAGAAATATGGCGACAACAAGATGAAGGTTCAGCAGGAAACGATGAAACTGCAGAATATCGCGGGAGCAAGTCCATTGAAAGGATGTCTTCCGGCCTTGTTACAGATCCCTATTTTTTATGCCTTGTTCACATTTTTTCCAATGGCCTTCGATCTACGACAAAAGAGTTTCCTATGGGCGGACGATCTATCGAGCTTCGATGTAATTGCCGAATTACCTTTTTATATTCCAATTTACGGGGATCACGTGAGCCTATTTCCCATCCTGGCATCCATAGCCATCTTTATTTATATGATGATGACTATGGGACAAAGTATGCAGGCGCAACAGCAGCCTGGAATGCCTAACATGAAGTTCTTGATGTATTTGTCACCGGTCTTTATGTTGGTGTTCTTTAATCAATATGCAAGTGGTCTTTCGGTATATTATCTAACTTCAAACGTAATAACCATTGGGATCATGTTAGTGATTAAAAAATATATTATCGACGAGGATAAGATCCATGCTAAGATTCAGGAGAATAAGAAAAAGCCTAAAAAACAAAGCCGATTCTCACGAAAAATGGGAGAGATGATGGAGCAAGCTGAGGCACAGAAGAAGACGAGAAAGAGATAGTTTGTATCATTATATCATCGCCTGAGAATTGTTTTAATTTGCTACTTTTCCATCTGAAAAGGAAAATGGTATTGCGGTCAACTTAAGTTTATTATACTATGGGTAATAAAATACTTATCGAATAGTCGCGTTTACTTTCGAAAGAAATCATTTTGTAGAATGAAGTTGTCATTTTTTATTTTCTTCGGAATAATTACTAGCCTTGGTTCCCTCATAGCCCAGGAGATAAATCAATTGGATGATGCCGGAGAGCGCCATGGAACTTGGCAAAAGAAATTTCCCAACAGTGATCAACTACGCTACAAAGGTCAGTTTAAGCACGGAAAAGAAATAGGAACCTTTAAATTTTATTGTGAAGACTGTGGGTCACAGCCCATGGTTATTAAAAAGTTCTCGTCTAAAAAGAACCAGGCCGATGTTCAATACTTTACCAAAAGCGGGAAGTTGGTTAGTGAAGGCAAGATGGCCGGCAAGCACCGGATGGGGGAGTGGGTATATTATCACGAGAAAACAGCGGGAATTATGACGCGTGAATTTTATCGTGAAGGAGTTATGGATGGCGTCAAAACAACCTTTTATCTAAATGGTCAGATTACCGAGGAGCTCAATTACGAAAATGGATTAAAACAAGGTGAGAATAAATATTATTCACCTGACGGTATTTTACTTAAAAAACTAATGTATTTCAACGACCTGCTTCATGGCCCTGCCGAATATTACGATGCCTATGGCAATGTGACCATCAAAGGGCAATACGTAAATGGCAAGAAACATGGCCTATGGAAGTACTATAAAAACGGGAAGGTTGAATTGGAAGAAACCTATCCTAAACCATTGAAAAATAGACAGTAGTTTATTAACACAAAATCTTTTGACGATTAAAATTCCAAAAATCAAATAACAAAATCCGAAACTTCCAGTGTTTTTCGAATTTGGTCCCGATAGCTATAGGGATTGAAAATTGAATTTATTTGGAATTTGTTGCTTGAAAATTGACTTATCTTATACCTAATTTGTTGTAATTTTGCGTTTTGATCTACCCTTTCTATTTATTGGGTAGTCATTAAATTTAATTCATGAAACGAGTAGTCGTAGGTCTTAGCGGTGGAGTAGATTCCAGTGTAGCAGCCTTCCTTTTAAAAGAGCAGGGCTATGATGTTATTGGCTTGTTCATGAAGAACTGGCATGATGATACCGTGACTATTTCCAACGAATGTCCTTGGCTGGAAGACAGCAACGACGCCATGTTGGTAGCACAGAAATTGGGTATTCCATTTCAAACCATAGATTTAAGTGAACAGTACAAGGAGCGTATAATAGACTATATGTTCAAAGAATATGAAATGGGACGTACTCCCAACCCCGACGTGCTTTGCAACCGGGAAATAAAATTTGATGTCTTTATGAAGATCGCCATGGAGTTAAGTGCAGATTATGTGGCAACAGGGCATTACTGTCGAAAGGGGACCATTGAAGTAGAGGGGAAGGAAATTTATCAATTGCTGTCCGGTAAGGACCCTAATAAAGATCAGTCATATTTTTTATGTCAGTTATCACAGGAGCAATTGGCAAAAACCCTGTTTCCTATTGGGGAGTTACTAAAACCACAGGTACGGGAAATTGCTGCTGCTCAAGAATTAATTACCGCCGAAAAACGAGATTCTCAAGGGCTTTGTTTTATCGGAAAAGTTCGTTTACCCGATTTTCTCCAGCAACAGTTGGCTGCCAGGGAGGGGGTGATCGTTGAAGTACCTTCTCAATTTGCCGCATATGAAAAAGAAATGCCATTATTTAATTCCGAAGAAGAAAAGCTACAATTTCTTTCAGAAAAGTATCACTATCAAAAAAAGGATGGAAAAGTAGTGGGAACACATCAAGGAGCTCATTATTTTACAAAAGGACAACGGAAAGGATTGGATGTAGGAGGTACAGTAGAACCATTGTTCGTGATCGATACCGATGTGAAGGAGAATGTAATTTATACGGGTCAAGGCAAGAAACATCCTGGATTGTACCGAAGAGGATTATTTGTTTTGGCCGATGAGATCCATTGGGTAAGGGAAGATCTCACACTGCAAATCGATAGTCAAATGGAGGTGATGGCCAGAATTCGTTATAGACAACCTTTGGAAAAGGCGATGATTCACCGAACCGTTTCAGGGCTTTATATTATATTTGATAGTCCACAATCTGCCATTACCGAAGGGCAATTTGTTGCCTGGTATCAGGATGATGAGTTGTTGGGTAGCGGTGTGATTTCGTAAATTCTGCTGTGAAAAAAGTACTGATAACTACGGTGTTAAAATCCAAGGGGATATTAGAATCCTTCATAATAATAAAAGAATAGTGCAGAATAGAATTACTGAACTTTTCGGAATTCAATATCCCATTATCCAGGCAGGGATGATATGGAATAGCGGTTGGCGATTAGCCAGTGCTGTGAGTAATTCGGGTGGCTTAGGGATCATTGGTGCCGGTTCCATGTATCCGGAAGTACTTGGAGAGCATATCATAAAATGTAAAAAAGCCACGGATCATCCCTTTGGGGTAAATGTGCCCATGCTCTATCCAAATCTGGAAGAGATCATCGAGATAATTATTGAAGAAGGTGTGAAAATTGTATTTACTTCAGCAGGGAATCCTAAGATCTACACCTCAAAATTAAAGGATAATGGTATTACCGTAGTTCATGTAGTGAGCAGTGTTAAGTTTGCATTAAAGGCACAGGAAGCCGGTGTGGATGCAATTGTTGCTGAAGGATTTGAAGCCGGTGGACACAATGGAAGGGATGAGACCACTACCCTCACTTTGATCCCAATGGTGAAGGAGCAAATAAAAATTCCAATTATTGCCGCAGGAGGAATTGCCACAGGTCGTGGTATGCTTGCTGTAATGGTTTTGGGCGCCGATGGTGTGCAAGTGGGAAGTCGTTTTGTAGCAAGTGAAGAAAGCAGTGCGCACCGGTCTTTTAAGGATGTGGTTGTAAATGCAAAGGAAGGCGATACAAGGTTAACTCTAAAGGAACTGGCGCCGGTGCGTATGATCAGGAACAAGTTTTATGAAGACATAGCGGAACTATACAAAACAGGACCTTCTGTAGAACAACTACAAGAATTATTGGGTCGTACTCGTGCTAAACGTGGTATGTTTGAAGGCGATCTGGAAGAAGGCGAACTTGAAATAGGTCAGATCTCAGGATTGATTCACGAAATCAAACCGGCTGCAATAATTATAGAAGAAATGATGGCTGAATTTGAAGTGGCTAGGAATGACGTTGCTATGTACTAAATCGTACGGAACTAAAATTATTCTCTAAACTTAATGATAATCCATCTTCCCAAACCATCGGGACCTCCATTTTCATCATAGACCATTTCAATTAAACCATTACCATTGATCGCAAGTTGTGCTGCACTTAGCGTATAAAAACGGTTTTGTGGATCTGAGTTTGCATTTTCTTCAAGTATATTAAAAACGGATACATTAGCTGAAAAATAAAGTTTGATCCAACGGCCATGATATCTGCCTGTAATTCAACCAAAAAACGCTCCAAATTATGGAGCGTTCGATTTTATATTTCAATTGCGACCTGATTTTTGATCAAATCTTCAAAAGATTCTCGCTTGCGTATCAAATGAGCTTTGTTATTGTGCCAAAGCACTTCAACGGGTCTGTACCGACTGTTGTAATTACTTGCCATGCTAAAACAATAAGCTCCGGCATTGCTGAAAGAAAGTATATCCCCTTCGCTTAATTCGGCGATACGCCGATTGTTCGCAAACGTGTCTGATTCACAAATGTAGCCCACAACACTGTAAAAACGCTCACGTCCATTTGGGTTGCTAATGTTTTCAATTTGGTGCTGGCTGCCGTACAGCACAGGACGAATAAGATGATTAAACCCGCTATCCACCTGGGCGAAAACGGTGGAGGTGGTTTGTTTTATAACATTAACCTGAACCAGGAATTTTCCGGCCTCACTCACCAAAAATTTGCCAGGTTCAAAAACAAGTGTGAGTTCTTTTCCGTACTCCGCGCAAAATTCATTGAATCGATTGCTCAATTTTTCACCCATTTCTTCCACATTGGTTTCAATGTCACCTTCTTTATAAGGCACTTTGAAACCACTTCCGAAGTCAATGAACTCAAGCCGATTAAAATTCTTTACCATTCTAAATAATATTTCCGAAGCATATAAAAACACATCAATATCCAGAATATCACTACCGGTATGCATATGTATACCATTGATATTCATCCCTGTATTCTCCACAATTCGCTTGATATGTGGCAGTTGATGAATGGAAATTCCAAACTTGCTATCAATATGTCCAACAGATATATTCGTGTTGCCACCTGCCATCACATGTGGATTGATGCGTATACAAACAGGAACCACAGGATGTTTGGTACCAAACTGCTCCAAAATTGTAAGGTTGTCAATGTTGATCTGAACCCCGAGTTGTGCTGCAGTCTCTATCTCCGATATAGAAACACCATTGGGAGTAAAAATTATTTTTTCTGAAGGAACACCGGCTTCTTTCGCTAATCGTACTTCTTGAATCGAAACCGTGTCCATGCCGGCACCCAATGAATTGAGATATTTCAAGACCGAAATATTGGAAAGTGCCTTTACAGCATAATAGATATTAACCTTTTTGACCTTTTTAAAGGCATTGTCCAATCGTTTATATTGCTCCTCAATTTTATGGGTGTCATACACGTATACCGGATTTCCAAACTCACTCGCTACGGCTAGAAGATCTTGCTGTGTCATCATTGAGATGTTTAAAAAGTTAATTAATAGAATTTAGGCTGACAAAATTACTAGGTTCAGTGTTATTTGATACTATTATTTCTATAATTTTTTTGAAAAAAGGAAGTGATCGATTATCGCTGGTTCTTGAGTATGTAATTCTCTGTTTTTTTTCTTTTATCTCTTCTATTCTCTCATCAACATTTCTTACTTTTGTCCATCTGTAAAAAATTGAGTCAAATGAATCTACACGAGTATCAAGGTAAAGAAATATTAAACAGTTTTGGAGTAGAGATCCAACGCGGTATCTTAGCTCATACTGCCGAAGAGGCGGTAACAGCCGCAAAAAAATTAACCGGGGATACAGGAACAGTGTGGCATATGATCAAGGCTCAGGTGCATGCCGGGGGTCGGGGAAAAGGAGGAGGTGTAAAGCTCGCAAAAAGTCTGGAAGAAGTTAGAGATATTGCAGGACAGATCATAGGAATGAACCTTATCACCCCTCAAACGAGTGCCAAGGGCAAAAAGGTACATCAAGTTTTGGTGGCAGAAGATGTTTATTATCCTGGCGATAGTGAGCCGGAAGAATATTATATGAGCGTTTTACTCAATCGTGCAAGTGGTAGAAATATGATCATGTATTCTACTGAAGGGGGTATGGATATTGAAGCGGTAGCAGAAGAAACACCCCACCTTATTTTTACAGAAAAAATTGATCCGACTGTGGGGTTGCTTCCTTTTCAGGCCCGTCGCATTGCTTTCAATCTTGGTTTAAGTGGTAAGGCGTTCGGAGAAATGGTAAAGTTTGTAATTGCCTTGTATACCGCTTATGTGAAGTCCGATTCCTCTTTAATTGAAATCAATCCCGTTTTAAAAACCAGTGATGATCGTGTGATCGCCGTAGACGCAAAGGTCACATTGGACGATAATGCTTTGTTCCGGCATAAGGATTACGAAGCAATGCGCGATATTCGTGAAGAAAATCCTATTGAGGTAGAAGCAAAAGCGGTAGGCTTGAACTACGTTGATCTGGATGGAAATGTAGGTTGTATGGTAAATGGTGCTGGCCTGGCGATGGCGACTATGGATTTGATCAAACAAGCTGGAGGAGAACCCGCCAATTTTCTGGATGTAGGGGGGACCGCAGACGCGGAACGTGTTGAAGCGGCTTTTAATTTAATTCTGAAAGATCCCAATGTAAAGGCAATCTTGATTAATATCTTTGGAGGTATAGTACGATGTGACCGTGTTGCTCAAGGTATAATTGATGCGTACAAGAACATGGGTAATATCAATGTCCCTATCATTGTACGCTTGCAAGGAACCAATGCAGACATAGCCAAAGATCTAATCGACAATAGCGGATTGGATGTTCAATCTGCTATCGAATTCCAGGAAGCTGCAGACAAAGTACAGGCAGTACTCGCCTAGTCATTTGCACTTTACTATTACCATACAATAATCTGTAGATTATTGAGAAATTATAATGTTTTCGTTAATTTATTTTGGGATTTCTTCTTTTTTATACGTTAAGCAACGTTAATAATGGTTAATAAATAGTTAAATAGCAGTGCGTTGCGTAACATTTTCATACCTGCGGTCGTCTATTATGTATTATCAGTCAATTTATCATTCATCAAAAAACGAACAAGTATGAAAACAATTAAATCAATTACCTTAGCCTTAGTGCTATTAGTCGGAACTACACTTTTTGCTGCAAATCCAATTGCAGATAAAGTGAACAAAGAAGAAGCTAGTCTGGAAATCGCTCAATTATTGAAAGGGCCTCTTTTTGAGCTGGATGTAGACACTCATGCA
>SMVB01286874.1_pt1 | contig 15064 bp, 15 predicted proteins | sample 2456461 | NCBI WGS metagenome assembly SMVB01 (sample SAMN11095934, study PRJNA526329) | marine sediment metagenome | biome: Marine sediment; feature: Surficial sediment; material: Deep marine sediment; isolation source: Hadal surficial sediment | place: Pacific Ocean | collected 2014-05 | depth... | reverse complement strand
ATGAGACCGGCGACGACCTCCCGTCGGTGGCCGCCTTTGAAAGGGACGCCGAGAGGCTCAGCGAGCGCGCTTCGGAACTCGGTTGTACCCAGGACCAATTTGATAGGGCGGTTGCCGACCGCACCGATCGGCTGCATGCAACGACTCCGATCGGCCAGTTCCTCGTCAGTGCGATCAAAGGCGGAGGGATCTAGGAGACGCAAGACGCAAGTCGCGAGGTTTCGTCTCTCCCGCGCAGCGGGGGAGACGCGAGCAGGCTACGCCTGCGAGCAGAGGGGGCTCTGGGGGGCGAGTTTCCCGCATTGAGTGTTGCCGCGACTCACAGCAGCGCTGCAGCTTCGGCATCCAAAAGCCAGGTGACATCTGAGGCACCTTCGGCGACCACTCGCGCGGGAAGCTGCTCCTCATCCACCAAGATCCGGCGCAGCGCCTCCGCCTTGGCTGCGCCGACGACCAGAAACAGGAGGTGGTCCGAATGGTGAAGCAGGGGAGCGGTGGCGGTCAGTCTCCACGTTCCGAACCGGTCGACCCAGTTGGCGACGTAGCCCGCGTCCTTGTACTCGAGGGCCTCGGTCCCGGGGAATAACGAGGCGGTGTGGCCGTCGTCACCGATGCCGAGCAGCACCACGTCGGGTCCGTCATCGAACTCAGATTCCAGTAGCCGCTGGTAGGCGGCCGCCGACTCTCCGGGGTCGGCGAGCGTCGTGTCGGGGGCGATGAGTTGAGCGGGGACGTGATCGATCAATTGGCGGCGGGCCATCAGGGCGTTCGACGCCGGGTCGTCCGGTGGAACCCAGCGCTCGTCCGGCAGCCAGCAGGTGACCCGGCTCCAATCGAGCGACCGCCGGCTCAGCGCCTGGTAGGTGGGCGCCGGGGTCGAACCACCGGCCAGACCGAACGTAACCGGGGCAACCGCCAGGAGCTCGGCCAGGTGATCGGCGGCAGCCTCAGCGAGGTCTTCGGGCGTGGCGTGAACGTCGATGCGCATCATCGGGCAAACTAGCGCCATGAAGATCGCTTACGAACGAGGCACCGTCACCGGTGTCGTGCGTGGCGATACTGGGTCGGTCGGCGTGCTGCTCGCCCACGGCGCCGGTGCCGGCCAGGACCACCCATGGATGACGACCGTTGCCGATGGGCTTGCTGTGGAAGGCCTGTGCGTGATGACCTTCAACTATCGTTACACCGAGGCGGGACGGAAGTCGCCAGATCGCCTCCCCACCTTGCTCGAGGTGCACCGCGCAGCCGCCGATGCACTCGCCGAGCGTTGCGAAAGAGTTGTCCTGGCCGGCAAGTCGATGGGTGGTCGCGTTGGCTCCCACCTCGCTGGTGACGAGGGATGGCCTGCCGCCGGTCTCGTCTACTACGGGTATCCTCTGGTGGCGATCGGAAAGACCGAGCCGCGCCCTACCGATCACCTGGAACGCATCGGGGCGCCGCAGTTGTTCTTTTCCGGGACCAGGGACCGGCTCGGCCCAACCGAACTCATCAAGACGGTCGCGTTGTCGCTGTCTGATGCCACGGTGATCGTGGTCGAAGATGGCGATCACTCGTTCCGAGTTCCGAAGCGGGCCGACAAGAGCAACGAGCGGGTTCTGGGTGGGATCGTTCACGACACCGCAGCGTGGATGAAGGAGCGGATCTAGAGCGCGCACCGATGGGTGACCAGTCGTCTCGACAGAAGTGGGGCCATTTTCCCGCTCTTGCTGCTTCGCAGCGGGCCGCTCGGGCCCCGGCTCAGCGGATTCTCTTCTTCACCAAAAGCCACATCGCGTCTCGTCCGCTTCGCCTTCGGTTTCCCGCTCTTGGCTACGGGCCACATCGGGCCACGGCTCCGCAAATCGCCTTCGGCGACAGAGATCGGATCGTGCCCTATTTGCGGAGCCTCTTGGCCGCTACCGACCAGGTACGAGGTATCGGCCGGAGCGGACCTTGCCCTTGGCGGCCTCCAAGATCCAGATCGACCCCTTCTTCCACTCCATCGGCCCATCGAGGTCGACCCCGTCGCCGGCCAGTGAGCCGATCACGGATTCGATCAGCTCCCCATGCGTCGACAGCAGCACCGACTCGCCGTTGAGTTCCTTGATCAGCTTGAACACATCCTTGGCGCTGGCGTCGACCCGCAGCCGCCGCTCGGTTTCGATCGGCAGTCGGATGGAGAAGCTCAACGGCCTGGCGGTCTGGACGCAGCGCTGGGCCTCGGATGACAGGAGCCTTGTGATCGGATGACCGTCAAGACTGGCGGCGAGCCGGGTCGACTGCTTTCGTCCCCGCTTGTCCAATGGCCGCTTCCGGTCCTTCCCGCGCCACTTCGCCTTGTCTCCGGCACTGCCGTGGCGGGTGAGGTAAATCGTGGCACGGGTGGGGTCGTCGACGAGCCCGTTTGCCCGCTCCAAGACGTTCCGATCCGCCTCATAGTCCAACCGTTTCCGCGCCTTGCCCGTGGTGAGCCATGCCACCTCGTCGACCTCGGCGTTCGGTTTGAACTTCTCGGCGACCGTCTCCATGAGCCACCAGCGCACCACCTTCCGGTTTCCCTGTGCGGTGGCGTACCCAATGGACCCGACGTCGACCGGCCGATTGGCTCGCACCCCTGTCTCCTCGCGAACTTCGCGTAGCGCCGCCTCCAGGTACCCCTCACGGCGGGCGAGCTTGCCCTTGGGAAGCGTCCAGTCGTCGTAGCGGGGACGGTGGACGAGCAGGAATTCGCTCTTGCCGTTGTCCCGGCGGTGCACCACGCCGCCAGCGGCCTTGATCGATGCTTTGAACTGTTTCGCGCTCACGGAGCTATGCCCGGCTGGTTCTGCGATCGCTCGACGGCGAGTTCCTGGAGACGTTGGTGGCTGTCGATGGCCTCCACCGTCGGCACCTTTGTCCATGACCCGTCCGGTTCTCCCTTCCAGGCGAGCGTGTCGTCCTCTGACTCCACTTCGATGATCTCCTCGAGCCGTTCCTTGAGCCGCACATCGGTGACCGGCACCAGTGCCTCCACGCGTCCCCCGAGGTTGCGCGGCATCAGATCGGCGGAGCCGATGTAGTAGACCGCATCGCCTCCGGGATGGCCGAAGCGGTAAATCCGAGAGTGCTCCAGATAGCGGCCGACGATCGAGCGGAGGGTGATGTTTTCGGACAGCCCCTCGACGCCGGCACGGATCGAGCAATTCCCCCTGACGATGAGATCGATGCGGGTCCCCCGTCCCGACGCCTCGTACAGCTCGTCGATCATGTCAGGGTCGATGATGTGGTTGGTCTTGATCAGGATCTGCCCATCGGGCCCCAGGGCCGCCTGTTCCCTGATCCGCTCGACCAGCTTGCGCCGCAGCCAGGCGGGGGCGACGATCAATTTGCGATACCGGACCGGCTTGGCGTAGCCGGTGAGGTGGTTGAACAGTTCGGACAGATCGGCCCCGATGTCCTCGTCTGCGGTGTACAGGCCTAGATCCTCGTACAGCTTTGCCGTGATCGGGTTGTAGTTCCCGGTGCCGATGTGCGAGTAGCGTCGGATCCCTTCCGGTTCCTTGCGCACCACGAGCAGGGTTTTGCTGTGCGTCTTGAGATCACGGACTCCATACACGACGTGGACCCCGGCCGACTCCAGCATTCGGGCCCAGCTGATGTTCGCCGCCTCGTCGAAGCGTGCCTTCAACTCGACCAACACCACCACCTGTTTGCCCGCCTCGGCGGCCTCGACCAGACGTCGCACCACCGCTTCCTCACCGCCGATGGCCGGATCGTCCGGGATCGACGTCCGATACAACGTCTGTTTGATGGCCAGCACGTCTGGGTCGGCGGCGGCCTGAGCCAGGAAGGCAGCTGTCGACGTAGCGAACGACTCATATGGGTAGTGGACGAGGATGTCGCCGCGCTTCAACTCTTCGAAGAAGTCGACGCGGCGCCCTGAGCGATCCGCCAGCCTCGGCTGGGTGGTCGGTGTCCACGCGGGATCCTTCAGTTCCGGCCGGTTGAGCGCATACAGGCTCCACAGGCCGTCGAGCCCGAGCGGTGCCTCCCGTTGGTACGCCTCGTCGGGGCCGAGCTGGAGACCGTGCAAGAGCAAATCAAGGACCGGACCCGAAATGCCGGCCTCGACCTCGAGGCGCACCGCATGAGCGGCCCGCTGCCGGTAGCGGAGGACGTCCTCCATCGCCTTGATCAGATCATCGGCCTCCTCCTCCTCGACGGCGAGGTCGGCGCTGCGGGTGACCCGGAAGGTGTAGTGGTCGATGACGTCGAGACCTCCGAAGAGCCGTCCCATGTGGTGGCCGACCACCTGCTCGAGGGGAACAAACCGGTCCCCGTCTTCGAGGGCGATGAACCGCGCCACGTTGCGGGGAATCTTGACCCTGGCGAACTGCACCTCGTCGCGGTCGGGGTCACGCAACAGGACCGCCAGGTTGAGCGACAGGTCGGAGATGAACGGGAACGGGTGCGAAGGGTCGACCGCCAGCGGAGTGAGGACTGGGAAGATCTCGGTCTCGAACACGAAGTCGATGTGATCGCGGTCCCGTGCCTCGAGTGCGTCGTAGGCGACGATCTCGATCTGTTCCTCGGCGAGCGCCGGGATGAGCTCCTTGGTCACCAGGGAGTCGATGCTGGCGTTGATCGAGATGACCCGTTCCCTGATGGCTGCCAGCTGCTGCTGAGGGCTCATCCCGTCCGGGGAGGCCTGGGTGATCCCGCTGGCCGCCTGCTCGAAGAGGCCGGCGACGCGTACCTGATAGAACTCGTCGAGGTTGCCGGACACGATCGCCACGAACCTCACCCGTTCCAGCAAGGGCCGATCAGCGGATTCGGCGAGGCTGAGCACGCGTTCTTGGAAGTCGAGAAGCGATAACTCACGATTGATGAAGCGGGTTTCGGCCATCTCCGTGATCATCGGCACATGATACGAGACCCCAGAGTGGGAACCCTGGGGGAGTTCCCAGTTCCCAGTTGCGAGCTGCCAGTTTGTGAGCTACGAGTTAACGGTGTTCAACTGGCGACTACCTGCGACTCTTGTCGAGCTCATCTACCTTGGCCAGGCGGCGCACGTGGCGCTCCTCGCCGGAAAACACGGCGGAAAGGAAGGCTTCGGTGATCTCCCACGCCAATTCCGAGCCGACCACCCTCGCCCCAAGCGAGAGCACGTTCAAACCATCATGCTCGACCGCCTGGTGTGCGGTGTATACGTCGTGGACGGTGGCGGCCTTGATGCCGGTGATCTTGCCGGCGGCGATCGACGCTCCCGCTCCGGAGCCGCACACCACGATGCCGCGTTCGACATCCCCGGAAACGACGGCTCGAGCTACCGCTGCCGCCGAATCGGGGTAGTCGGAAGGCTCGGCATTGAAGGCCCCGACATCGATGACTTGGTGACCGGCCTTTTCCAGGCGGGCCGCCAATCCTTCCTTCAGGTCGAACCCGGCGTGGTCGGTTCCAATGGCTACCCGCAAACCGCTGCTCCTTCGTTCACGAGGCAGGGTAGTGGTGAGGATGCAGGCGCTCTACGCTTGCTCGGATGCGTCGGCTCCTCTTCGGAACCCTGCTGCTGGTGTTGGCCGCTTGCTCAACCGGCCCCGAAGCGCCGTTGGTCGACGGGGTGGATATGGTCTGCATCGAGCCGCTTTGCATCACCTATCCGGCAGGGTGGGAGGTTGTCGAGGAGGGTGCAGAGTTCATCGCCTTCGCCCACCCGGACGCTCTCGAACAGGCGCTGGCGACGGTTGGTCCACTGAATATGCAGGCTCTCGTGGAGGGTGCAGGTGGGTCGTGGCCCGCACCGACCGAAGAGGTCGTGCGTTCGTTCTGGCAGCTCCTCGAGGAGGCGGACGTCGCCACCTTCGTGAGGATGGAGCGGCTCACCGGTGGCGCTTTTCGCTCCGAGGGAAACTACGAGGAGGGACGCTTGTGGCACCTGCTGATCCCGGGGACGCAGAGCGGAGGCGTCGGCGTCGAGGTACGCGGTCCGAATGCCACATGGCAGAGCCATGCCGACGTCTTCTTCAGCAAGGTACAGATTGCCGATTCTCCCTGACACCTGCGATTCAGCTGGGTACGGTTGAGTAGGTGAGAAGGGCCACAGGAAATGGCGTAGCTTTTGAGCCACCCGACCCGGGGCAGGTACACTGCTCGACGCGAGATTCCAAGGGGGTAGGGGAATGAAGATCGCCATCCTTGCTGGTGGCCAAGGGACTCGGCTTGCCGAGGAGACCGAGGTTCGTCCGAAACCGATGGTCGAGATCGGGGGTCGCCCGATCTTGTGGCACATCATGCGCCACTACGACCATTTCGGACATTCGGAGTTCGTCATCGCCCTCGGGTACAAGGGCGAGATGATCAAGCGGTACTTCACCGATTATCACGCATCCATCCGGAGTATGCGCGTTCACCTCGGGGACGGCGACATCGAGGTCTTCGAGGATGGCGAAGTGGAGTCGTGGACCGTCGATCTCATCGAGACCGGCCGATGGACGAACACGGGCGGCCGCGTGAAGCGGTTGATTCCGTATCTCGACGGGGAGACGTTCGTGCTGACGCATGGCGACGGGGTCAACGACGTCGACATCGCTGCCCTCCTCGAGTTCCATCGCTCCCACGGCAGGATCGCCACCGTCACCGCAGTCCACCCGCCCCCGCGGTTCGGCCAGCTGATCCTCGACGGCGACCGGATCGTCGAGTTCACCGAAAAGCCGCTCGACACGAGCTGGATCAACGGCGGGCTCTGGGTGTTGGAGCCCGAGATCGCAGGCTACATCGACGGTGATGAAACCCTCTTCGAGCGGGAGCCGATGCAGAGACTCGCCAAGGACGGCGAGCTGATGGCGTACCAACACGACGGGTTCTGGCAGCCCATGGACACGCTGCGGGACAGACGAATCCTGAACAAGCTGTGGGACGGCGGAGACCCGCCGTGGCGGATCTGGGACTGACACGATGCGAGTCCTCGTTACCGGTCACGACGGATATATCGGCGTCGTCCTCGTCCCTTTGCTCGAGGCGGCCGGACACGATGTCGTCGGCCTCGACTCGTACCTCTTCGAAGGCTGCGACTTCGGGCCGCCGCCACCAGACGACATCGAGGCAATGCGGATGGACGTGCGCGACGTCGGCCCCGCCGACGTCGAGGGCTTCGACGCCATCTGCCATCTCGCCGGTCTCTCCAATGACCCGCTCGGCGATCTGGCGCCGGGGATCACCGACGAGATCAACCACCTGGCGACGGTGCAGCTGGGGCGGGCGGCTCGCCAGGCCGGGGTGGGCCGCTTCCTGTTCTCGTCGTCGTGCTCGGTGTACGGCGCCTCGCCCGGGGCCCTGGTTGACGAGTCGGCGCCGCTCAACCCGGTCACGCCGTACGGATGGTCCAAGATCCACGCCGAGCAGGATCTCTCGGAGCTGGCGACCGACGACTTCACGCCTGTCTATCTGAGGAACGCCACCGCTTATGGTGCCAGCAGCCGGCTGCGCGCCGACCTCGTCGTCAACAACCTGGTCGGGTATGCGGTGACCGAGGGACGAGTGCTGATGAAATCCGACGGCACGCCGTGGCGGCCCTTGATCCACATCGAGGATATCTCGCGAGCGTTCCTTGCCCTGCTCGAGGCGCCAACCGAGTTGGTCCACAACGAGCCGTTCAACGTTGGGGGGACCGGGGAGAGCTATCAGATTCGTGACGTCGCTGAAATCGTTGAGAAGACCGTTCCCGGATCCGAGATCGTGCTCGCCGACGCTGCCGGTCCCGACATACGTGACTACCGCGTCGACTGCAGCAAGCTCGCCGACACCCTGGGCTTCGAATTGATCTGGGACGTGCCAGCGGGCGCAGAGCAGCTCTACGCCCAGTACGTCGCCAACGGGCTCAGCGAGGAGGACTTCCTGGGGAGCCTGCTCCGTATCCGACACGTGCAGCGTCTCCAGGAAGAAGGCATCCTGGGCCAGGACCTGCGATTCCAGGAGTAATCATCATGTTCGACGTCATCACCGGCTGCCGGTCGTGCGGAGCCGAAGATTTGGAACCGGTGCTTGCGTTGGGGGACATGCCCCTCTCGGATCGACTCGTTGATCCCGCAGAGGACGCTTCAGCCGAGCCCCGGATACCGCTCACTTTGGTCTTCTGCCCCGAGTGCACGTTGGTACAGATCGAGGAGACCGTGCGTCCCGAAGTGCTCTTCGGGGAGGACTACCCGTACTTCTCGTCGTACTCGGACACGCTGCTGGATCACAGCAGGCGAAACGTCCAAGCGCTGATCGAGCGCTATCAGCTCGCGTCAGAGGACCTGGTGGTCGAGCTGGCGAGCAACGACGGCTATCTGCTGCAGTTCTTTGCCGAGGCGGGCATCGAGGTACTCGGGATCGATCCGGCGCCGGGCCCGGCCGCGGTGGCGCTGGAGAACGGGGTTCCCACCCTGGTCGAGTTCTTCGGCCCGGAAGTCGCCGAACGCCTGGCCTCGGAGGGAGTCGAAGCCGACGTCCTCATCGGCAACAACGTGCTGGCGCACGTTCCGGATCAAAACGCCTTCGTCGCGGCCATGGCGACCCTGCTGGCGCCCACCGGGTCGATCGTGATGGAGGTCCCCTACGTGCGAGACCTCATCGAGCACACCGAGTTCGACACGATCTATCACGAGCACCACTGTTACTTCTCGGTTCGATCCCTCGAGACGCTATTCGCTCGCCACGGCCTGTACCTGAACCGCGTCGAGCACCACCCGATCCACGGAGGCTCGCTGCGGTTCTTCGCCTCTACGGACCCGGCCCGCCAGCCTTCGGTCGACGAGTACCTCGCCGCCGAAGCCATTGCCGGTATGGACACGATCGGCTACTACCAGGACTTTGCCGACCGAGTCGACGGTGTCAGGATTGCGCTCAACGACCTCATCGACGACCTCCGCCGCGGTGGCGCCACGGTTGCCGCGTATGGAGCGGCGGCCAAGGGCGCCATCTTGCTCAACTACGCCGGGTTGGACGGCGAGCAGATCGACTACGTCGTCGATCGCAACCCGCACAAGCAGGGCAAGCTCATGCCGGGGGTTCGGCTCCCGATCTACGATCCGAGCAAGATCGACGAGGATCCTCCCGACTATCTGCTGATCCTGCCCTGGAACTTCAAGGACGAGATCATGGAGCAGCAGGGCGATTTCGCCGCCGGGGGAGGGCGGTTCATCATTCCCATCCCCGAGCCGACGTTGGTATGAGCCCACCGGGCACGGTCGACGTGGCCATGACCTGCCGGGCCTGTGGCGGTGGCGACCTCGAGGTGTTCTACGAGGTGGCGTCGATCCCGAGCCAGACCTGTGTCCTTCTCGATACGGCCGAAGAGGCCGCCGCCTATCCCACCGGCAGCATCGTGCTTGGGTTCTGCCGGGACTGTGGGTTCATTCAGAACACCGTGTTCGACCCGCAGGACATCGACTACTCGCAACCGACGGAGGAGAGCCAGGCGTTCTCACCGGAGTTCCAGCGTTTTGCCGCGGCCCTCGCCTCAGACCTCGTCGAGCGGCACCGGCTCAGGGGTAGGACCGCGCTCGAGGTGGGGTGCGGCAAGGGTGACTTTCTTCAGTTGCTCGCCGAGCGTGGCATCGCCGAAGGGGTCGGCATCGACCCCGGATACCTTCCCAACCGTGAGGTTGATGGGGCAACACTGCGATTCACCAGAAAATGGTACGGGGGGGACGACGTCGGGCTCACCGGCGATCTGGTGCTGACCCGCCACCTGCTCGAGCATATCCCCAACGTCGCTGAGTTCGCCGGCTGGCTTTTGGCCTCGACCAGGGTTTCTCCCGGTGCCGGGCTGTTCACCGAGGTGCCTGACGTGCGTCGGGTGCTCCGCGAGGGGGCATTCTGGGACGTGTACTACGAGCACTGCTCGTACTTCACGCTCGGCTCGCTTGGCAGGATGCTGCGCGACACCGGGCTCCGGCTCGACCGCCTCGAGATGGGTTTCGGCGATCAGTATCTGCTCGCCGACGGGGTACCCGGCGAGATGACCGACCCGCACCCTGCGGAAGAGCCCGTGGAAGAGGTTGCCGTGGAGGTTGCCGGATTTGCCACCGAGACGGCGCAGCGGGTGGCCGACTGGCGAGATAGGATCGAGCGGCAGGATGGTCATGTCGCGGTATGGGGAGGCGGGTCGAAGGCGGTTGCTTTTCTCGCAGCCGTCGGCGCCGATGCGGGTGCGGTCACCGTCGTGGATATCAATCCGCACAAGAAGGGCAAGTTCCTACCGGGAACCGCCATCGAAGTGGAGCCGCCCCAGGCGCTCGTCGACCGTCGCCCCGAGCTGGTCATCCCGATGAACCCCATCTACGAGACTGAGATCCGCAGGGACCTGGCGGCGATGGGGTTGGACCCGGCAGTGATGCCTCTCTGAGAGAGCTCGAGGCCGGCCAAAGGTTCTCTTCGGTGTCTCAGACCCACTCGCGGCGGACGGCGACTACCGACAACACCAGCAGGAATGCCCCGGTGCTGGCGAATACCGGGAGAACGGGCACATCAAAGATCGGGTCCTCGATTGCAGCCTTCGCACCGGACTCGCCGGAAATGTGTGCGAGCGCCACCGGCGTTGCCGATTCCACCCCGACATACTCGGCCGGCGGTTCCAACCCGGCAGCGTTGGCTTGGAGCGCAGGGAGTTGGAGGAGGGCAGTGAACAGGACCGCGAGCAGCGCGACCACGAACGCCCTGGCCAGAGGAGATCTTCCGTCACGGGACACGGTGAAGCTGTTTGTGGTTTGCTCGATGTCGGAGGGGTTCAAGGATCGGTCTTTGCTCATATCATCTGGGTAACCGATGGAGCGGTCGGTTTCGTCGCGTGTTCTGCAAAGGATCTTCATCTCGGGACGTGAGCGTCCAGATTGGCATCGACGAAAGCCTGCCCCGACTCGCTTGGGGACGATTGAGCCCGAAACGTCGACCCGGTTCCTATCCTCTCCGTGTGACCGAACCCATCGAATCGCTGCGCGTCGTCGGTGGAGCAAACCTGGAGGGCGAGGTCGCCGTCCTCGGGGCCAAGAACGCGGTGTTGAAACACATGGTGGCGACCTTGCTCGCCCCCGGCGTCCACCACCTCAGCAATGTGCCTCGCAACCTCGACGTCGAGATCATGTGTGATGTGTTGCGCCATGTGGGAGCACGCTGCGACAGGGATGGGACAGACCTCGAGGTGACGGCCCCCGAGGTACCCCTTGCCGAGGCCCCGCTCGACCTGGTGCGGCAGATGCGCGCCTCCATCCTCATCCTCGGGACGCTCCTCGCCCGTACCGGCGAAGCGCGTATAGCCCTTCCCGGCGGTGACGACTTCGGGTCGCGCCCCATCGACCTCCACCTCTCCGGACTCGAGGCGATGGGAGCGCAGTTTGATCTCAGCCACGGCGTGCTGAAGGCATCGGCGCCCGACGGGCTCCATGGCGCCGATATCTACCTCGAGTTCCCCTCGGTCGGTGCCACCGAGAACATCGTGCTCGCCGCCGTTCTCGCCGATGGCACCACCAGCATCGGCAACGCGGCGAGAGAGCCTGAGCTGACCGACCTGGCGAATTACCTGCGGGCGATGGGAGCCAAGATCGACGGGGCGGGGACATCAACCATCGAGGTGCACGGGGTCCAAGCGCTGGAGCCGGCCGATCATCGTGTGGTACCGGACCGTCTCGAGGCCGGCACATACGCGGCGGCAGCGGCGATGACATCGGGAGAGGTCACCGTGCGTGACTGCGTCACCCAGCACCTGCGCATGGAGCTGACCAAACTGGAGTCGGCAGGAGCGACCGTCACCAGGGGCGAGGACTGGTTCACCGTCCGGGGACCGGATCGACCGGAGCCGGTCGATTTCGCCACCCTTCCGTTCCCCGGCTTCCACACCGACATGCACCCCCAGATGGTGTCGTTGTTGTCGGTCGCGGCAGGGACGTCGATCGCAACCGAGAACGTGTACGCCGCCCGGTTCCGCTACATCGGCGAGCTCAACCGGATGGGTGCCGATATCCACACCGACGGCCAGCACATCATCGTCAAGGGGGTCGATGACCTCAGCGGGTGTGAGGTCGATGGGTGCGACATTCGGGCTGCCGCCGCATTGACGATCGCGGCCCTTCGCGCGGACGGCACCACCACCATCGTCGGAGCCCACCACGTCGACCGTGGCTACGACGGCTTCGTCGAGAAGCTGCAAACTCTCGGAGCCGACATTCGGCGCGTGTAGCGGGAGACCGGTGATGATCCGCCTGCTGGCATCTTTGATCCTCGCGCTTGGCATTCTCCTCGGCGCCATGCCGGTGCTCGCCGCGGAGGACTCGGTGACGCTGATCCCTGCGGACGGCACCGAGTTCGAGGTGAACGGGCGTACCTACGCCGGTGCACTCACCATCGCCGGATTCCCTGGGGGTCTTGCCCTCACCGAGGCGACAACGGTGGATCGCTACCTGACAGGGATCAAGGAGGTGCCATTCGGGTGGCCGCAGGATGCGTTGGCCGCCCAGGTCGTCGCCGCTCGCACCTACCTGGCCAACACGCTTCGCAACGGACGCTCGGCGCGGGGGGAGGAGTACGGCTTCGACATCTGTGCCTCCACCTCCTGCCAGGTGTACGCAGGGATCGGCTACCTCGACGAGCCGAGCGGGGAGCGCTGGCTCGCCGCAGTCGAACGCACCGGCGGCGAGATCCTCACCTACGACGGGCAGCCAATACTTGCCGTGTACTCATCGAGCGCTGGGTCGCGCACGATGGCCGTTCAAGATGTCTGGGGCGGGGCGGCGCTGCCCTATCTCCAGCCCGTCGATTCACCAGAGGAGGGCGTGTCGCCGTACGCCTCGTGGGAGGTTCAGGTGCCGTCCCACGCTTTCGTCGACATCCTGCGCTCCGATGGTCACGATGTCGGTGGCGAGCTGCTCGACCTCGTCCATGTCGTGCTCCCCGAGGGGGAAGGGCGAGCAACGGTTCGGATCACGACTACGGGTGGAGCCACCACCGTGCTGGCGAGCGAGATCAAGGGAGCGATGAACCGGCAGGGCTCAAACCTGTATCCGGATCTGCTCCCGGGGTTGCGTCCCGATGGGAAGCGCCTACCGCAGGCGCTTCCCTCCTACAATTTCGCGGTCTCGTATACGGCGCGGAGCAACTTTCCCCCGGGAGTGCTCGACTACCTGTTGCCCGAGGACGCAACCCGGGTGGGCTCGGTCTCCTTCGTTGGGGAAGGCTGGGGCCACAACCTCGGGATGAGTCAGTACGGCGCACTCGCCATGGCGCAGGATGGAGCCGACTACCGGCAGATCCTCGCTCACTACTACGGAGGGTTGATCCCAGAGGACGCCGGGTCGCACCTACCAGACCGGGTGGTAGTTGGGCTTGGCTGGGAATTGAACAGCGTGACGGTGTCGGCGTCTGGACGGTTCGAGCTGGTGGTGGATGGGCTACCGGTCGGGCCCATAGCCGGAGGAACCTGGTCGGTGTATCTCCACGACAGTGAGCTCGTCCTGGCGCCTTCGATCGGATATCCGGCGCCCGCCGATCCGGGACGTACACCGATCGCGATCTGAAGTCGTCGCAGTAGCGGCGGCGACGCGTTTACCTTGTGCACATGACCACGGAGCAAGAAAACGTCATCGAGATCGCTTCGCCCACCGACAAGCCCGAAGTCGGCTTCGGCGGCGATATCGATCTCGAGGTGCTCGAGTCCACGCTGGAGTACATCCGGCCTGCTCTTCAGGCCGATGGCGGCGACCTCATCCTGCTCGGAGCCGAATCCGGCAAGGTCACCATCCAACTCGTCGGGGCCTGCGGCGGCTGCCCGTTGTCGACGATGACCCTCACCGCCGGGATCGAGCGGATTCTCCGCGACCGCGTACCAGGGGTCACCACCGTCGAAGCTATCTGAGACGAGTCGCAAGACGCAAGACGCAAGCCGGACCCCGCAGCCTGCGGGACCCGAACCGGTGGGTCGCGAGTCGCGATATCGGTCTGTCGTAAGGTCACTGGCGTGACTCGTGTCGATGACGCCCGGAACGGTGACCGCCGCGCCCTCGGCCGTCTGGTTAGCGACGTCGAGGATGACACCACCACTGGTAGAGAGACCCTGGCGGCGGTGTACCAGGACGGAGGCGGTGCCTGGATCACCGGTGTCACCGGAGCGCCCGGTGCTGGCAAGTCGACATTGGTGGATTTGCTGATCGAGCACGCCCGTCTGAGCGGGCCGGTGGCGGTGGTCGCCATCGACCCTTCCAGCCCGTTCACCGGAGGAGCCATTCTCGGCGACCGGGTGCGGATGCAGCGCCACACCGACGACGACGGCGTCTATATCAGATCGATGGCTAATCGGGGCCACCTCGGGGGCATCGCGGCGGCGACGCCGCGGGTCGTCGCCCTGCTCGATGGTCTCGGCTACTCCGAGATCCTCATCGAGACGGTCGGGGTGGGCCAGGCGGAGGTAGAGGTTGCTTCGTCGGCCGACACCGTCGTTGTGGTGGTGAACCCGGGATGGGGAGATGCCGTCCAGGCGGCCAAGGCCGGCCTGCTCGAGGTCGGAGATGTGTTCGTCGTCAACAAGGCCGACCGGCCGGGAGCGAAACAGGCGGTCAAGGAGCTGATCGGCGCGCTCGAGATTGGCCAGGCACGTCCGTGGTTGCCACCGGTGGTCGAAACCGTCGCCACCGACGGTGCCGGCCTTGCCGAGCTGTGGGACGCGATCGCCGCCCACCGGAGCCATCTCGACGAGTCCGGAGAGCGCGAGCAGCGCCGTCTGGTGCGGGTTCTCGCCGAAGTCGAGGCGGCGTTGAGAGCCAGCCTCCGCCAGACGGCGACATCCAGCGGGGCATTGGCACCAGAGATCCTCGACCGGGTGTTGGCTCGCCAGGTCGATCCGTGGTCGGTGGCGAGCGAGATGGTGGCTGGGGGTTCGTTCGAAACGTCCTAGAGCGTCCGGATACGCGTACCCAGGGCTGACAACCCCGTATACGCCGCTGTTCTGTTGCAGCACATCCCTGACACATGTCGCGGGTCTTCCCTGACAGTGTTGGGGGTATGTGGAGTGAGATTGCCATGAGTGTGCGTCGTGCCATCGCGGAGGCGGATGTGTCGACGTTGAATGTGGCTGCGTTTT
>SMVB01285819.1_pt1 | contig 15064 bp, 10 predicted proteins | sample 2456461 | NCBI WGS metagenome assembly SMVB01 (sample SAMN11095934, study PRJNA526329) | marine sediment metagenome | biome: Marine sediment; feature: Surficial sediment; material: Deep marine sediment; isolation source: Hadal surficial sediment | place: Pacific Ocean | collected 2014-05 | depth... | reverse complement strand
TTTTGTCTTTGCAATCAATCGCCAATCGCGAGATGCGCAAGCTGTTCCTGGAACGACAGGGACTCGCCGCGTCACCCAGCACACCGATCGACAAGAAAGATGTGCTGCGTCTCGTAAAGCTTCTCGCCTACGTCCAGGTCGACTCGATCAATGTCGTCGAGCGCGCGCACCACATGATCCTGTACTCGCGCAATCGCAACTACCGACGCGAGATGCTCACCGAACTGATCGAGAAGGACCGGGAACTCTTCGAACACTGGACCCATGACGCCTCCATTCTCCCGGCTTCGTATTTTCCCCATTGGCGACATCGATTCGGAGATATTCAACAGCGCATCAAGGAATCGCGTTGGCGCAGCCGGCTGGGAGCAAAACCCGAGCTCGTTCTCGAGGCCGTGATGCAGCGAATCCGCAGCGAAGGTGGGTTGCGCACTCGGGATTTCGAAAATGCGGGCGGGGTGAAGCGCAACTCCTGGTGGGGATGGACCGAGGAGAAGAGTGCCCTGGAGCTTCTATGGCGTTGCGGGGAATTGGGCATCAGGCGCCGGGAGCGATTCGAAAAAGTCTACGACCGAATGGAACTCGCGATCCCCGCGCGCTACTTCCAAAAGCAGATCGACCGCGCCGCCAGCGTGGATTGGAAGTGTCGAGAGGCGCTCAAACGACTCGGCGCGGCGACCGCAGTCGAAGTCGCGGCTTTTTGGAATTCGTTTCCGACCGCGACGGCGCGAGACTGGATCGAGCAAGAACGCGACGCGGGTCGCCTGTTGGACGTCCTGGTCGAGACCGCCGACGGCTCGAAGGCGCGACCTCGAGTCGCTCTTCCGGAACTCGAAAAGGCTCTCGGCAGTGCCCCGAGTCCGCCTCGAGGCCTGCGCCTGTTGAGCCCATTCGATCCCGCGATCCGGGACCGCAAGCGCACCGCCTGGCTCTTTGGCTTCGACTACAGCATCGAAGTCTTCGTTCCCGCTGCGAAGCGCAAGTACGGCTACTACGTGTTTCCGATCCTCGAAGGAGATCGCTTCACGGGACGCATCGATCTCAAGGCGCACCGCAAAGAAGGCTTTCTCGAGGTCAAGGGGCTTTGGTGGGAAGCAGCCACCGAGGTGAGTGCGAAACGACAGCGGGCACTGGGCCGCTGCCTCGCGCAATTTGCCAAGTTCGTAGGCGTCGACGAGGTTCGCTGGAAGAACAAATCGTGATTAGCCGAGGCCCATGGCCCAGCCCGCCTCGGAGCGCAGACGCTCCATGAACGCTTCCTCGTAAGCCCCTTCTGGGTCTTCGCGCACCAACCTGTCCATTCCCACGGCGTCGTCGCCAACCAGGATTCGCCAAGTCTCGTTGCGCACGCCGTCGAGGATCACGCGGGCGGCCTCTGCCGCGGTCATCGGGGCGTTGTCGCGGAAGTTTTCGGCGAGCATCTGCATGCCCTGACGAATCTCGTCGTCCGTGGCTCCCGCTAGATCCATGCCGAGCCTCGCCATCTGTTTGCGTGCCCGGGCGATGTCTTCTTCGCTCATCTCCTTGGGATCGCGACCCAGAATTTTGCCGGAATTGATCACGATCGAAGTCCCGATGTGCCCGGGCATCACCAGCGACACCTTGACGTGGGGGGCGTTCAGTCGAAAGTCGTTCACCAGCGCTTCGGTAAACCCCTTGACCGCAAATTTGGCGGCGCTGTAGGCAGTGTGTGCACTGGCCGGGCCGAGCGATGCCCAGAATCCGTTGACGCTGCTCGTATTGATCAAATGGCCTTCGGAACTCGCGACCAGCAGCGGAACGAAGGCCCGGGATCCGTAATACACACCGCTCCAACACACGGCAAAGGTCTTCTCCCACTCTTCGCGGTCGTCCAGCAAGAAACTCCCGCCCCCGCCGATCCCGGCATTGTTGAAGACGAGGTTGACGCAATCGGTCTCGTGCTCGCGCAGCACGGCGTCGCGAAACGCGAGCACAGAATCTTCGATCGAGACGTCTGCCACGAAGCAGGTAACGCGTGTACCCTCCGGGGCGGCCTTGCGACACAGGTCACGGGTCTGGTCCATCGCTTCTTCGGACACGTCGCAGATCGCGATGTGACAACCCTGCTCGGCGAGTTGGATGGCAAGTTCGCGGCCCATTCCGGTGCCGCCTCCGGTGATGACGGCGATCTTTTCTGCAAATGACTTCATGCGCTCCCTTTCGTGAAGGCGCGCGTTACCCCGGTCCGGATCGGAAGGCGAGCAAGGGTTCGGTGTCGGATTTCGCCGACTTCAATTTGAGCTGGCCATCTCCCGCAACACCGTATGGAGGATACCTCCGTTGCGGTAATACTCGACCTCTGCGGGGGTATCGATCCTGCAGATCGCAGTGAACTCGACCACCTTGCCCTCGCCGTTGCTGGCTCGAACCGAGACGTCCTGGCGAGCTTCGAGCCCGTCGTCGATGTCGATATCGAACATCTCGCTGCCCGTGAGTCCCAGCGAAGCTGCCGACTCGCCTTCCTTGTAGCAGAGCGGAAGAACGCCCATCCCCACCAGGTTGCTGCGATGGATGCGTTCGTAACTCTCGGCGATCACCGCCTTGACTCCGAGCAAGAAAGTACCCTTGGCCGCCCAGTCCCGACTCGAACCCATGCCGTAGTCCTTGCCAGCCAGCACCACCAACGCCGTACCCGCGGCCTTGTAGTTCTGGGCTGCATCATAAATGAACGAGACTTCGCCGAGGGTGCCCTGGGTAAAATCGGCGGTGTATCCACCTTCGGTGCCGGGAGCCAGCTCGTTCCGCACCCGGATGTTCGCAAAGGTTCCCCGGGTCATGATGCGGTCGTTGCCCCGACGCGAGCCGTAGCTGTTGAACATGTCACGCGCGACACCGTTTTCCATCAGAAAGGCGCCTGCCGGGGTATCGGGCCCGATGGCCCCCGCCGGACTGATGTGATCGGTGGTAATCGAATCCCCGACCTTCACCAGGCAACGGGCTGCGCGAATCGCCGAGATCGGCGCAACCTCGGGACTCAAGCCGACGAAGAACGGAGGCTCCTGCACGTAGGTGCTCGCCTCATTCCAGTCGTAGAGCGCGCCCTCGGAGCTTTTGACCGCGCGCCACTGCTCGGATCCCTTGAAGACATCCGAGTACTTGTCCATGAACTGCTCTCGGGTCACAAACTCGCCCACCGCCGCGGCGATTTCCTCCTGGGTCGGCCAGATGTCCGCAAGGGTGACCGCTTCGCCATCTGCGCCCGTACCAAGGGGATCGTTCGTGAGATCGATGTCGACGGTGCCCGCGATCGCATAGGCGACCACCAGGGGAGGGGAGGCCAGGTAGTTGGCCTTGATATCCGGGCTGATGCGCCCTTCGAAGTTCCGGTTGCCACTGAGTACACTGCAGGCCACGAGGTCGCTTGCGTTGATCGCCTCGCGGATCGGCTCCTGCAGCGGCCCCGAGTTTCCAATGCACGTCGTACAGCCGTAGCCCACGTTGTAAAAGCCCAGCGCCTCGAGATCCTCCATCACGTTGGCCGCCTCGAGATACTCGGTCACGACCTGAGAACCCGGAGCGAGTGAGGTCTTGACCCACGGTTTGCGCGTGAGGCCGCGCTTGCGGGCGTTGCGCGCCACCAGACCCGCCGCGAGCATGACGCTCGGATTGCTGGTGTTGGTGCAACTCGTGATCGCCGCCAGCACGACGGCGCCGTCCGTTAGCTCGAACTCGTCGCCGTCGAGGTTCACCGCGACGGCGTCCGCATGAGCTTTGCCAAAGGTTTTGCTTAGATCCTTTGCCCACTGGCTCTTCATTGCGGACAACACGATCCGATCCTGGGGCCGCTTGGGCCCGGCCAGGGACGGTTCGACCGTGCCCATGTCGAGTTCGAGATTGGCGCTGTACTGAATCTCCCGAGAATCGTCGCGCCACAGCCCCTGTTCTTTGGCGTAGAGCGCAACCATCTCGATCTGCGCCTCGTCGCGACCACTCAATTTCAAGTATTCGAGGGTCCGATCGTCGATCGGAAAGAACCCCATCGTCGCGCCGTACTCCGGAGCCATGTTTGCGATCGTTGCGCGGTTCGCCACCGGCATGTCGGCCAGCCCGGGTCCGTGAAATTCCACGAACTTTCCAACCACACCGTGCGCACGCAGCTGCTGGGTCACGGTCAGGACCAAGTCCGTGGCGGTGCAGCCCTCGGCAAGAGCTCCAAACAATTTGAAGCCGACCACTTCGGGAATCAACATCGATATCGGTTGACCTAGCATCACAGCCTCGGCTTCGATCCCGCCGACGCCCCAGCCCAATACCCCGAGCCCATTGATCATGGTCGTATGACTGTCGGTGCCCACGACGCTGTCGGGATACAGCACATCGTCGGTGTCCCAGACACATTTGGCCAGGAACTCGAGGTTGACCTGATGCACGATTCCGGTGCCCGGCGGTACCACGCGAAAGTTGTCGAAGGCCTGTTGGCCCCACTTCAAGAATTCGTAGCGTTCGGAATTGCGGGCAAATTCGTGTTCGGTGTTGATGCGCAGGGCGTCGTCGCTCGCGAAGGCGTCGACCTGTACCGAGTGATCGATCACCAGATCACAAGGCACCAACGGGTTCACCTTGCCGGCACTCGCCTCGTCCCCGGTCATCCGCACCAGCGCCGCGCGCATGGCGGCGAGATCTACGACGGCCGGCACCCCCGTAAAGTCCTGCAAGAGCACGCGCCCGGGCTTGAAGGGAATCTCGGTCTCGCCGACATTTTTCGCGTCGTACGCGGCCAGTTGCTTCACGTGCTCTTCGGTGACGCTAAAGCCGTCCACGTTGCGCAGGCAGGCTTCGAGCAGCACCTTGATCGAGTAGGGCAGCCCGTCGATGTCTCCCAGATGCGAAAGCGCCGCCAACCGGTAGATCGTCTTTTCACCGAAGGGGGTATCGAGTTTCGCTTTGCTGTTGAAGGGATTCGACATGGGTTTGCTCCTGACATCGGTTTTTGAGCCGCGTTCGGGGTTCGGGATGATACTGCCACCGGGCCGAAGAGCGAGGGTTGTGGGCCAGATGGCCGCAGCTTTAGAGCGAAGCGTCTTCCGACGCGCTGCTAGGCTTCGTGCACCCCAATCGACGGAGGCCCCCGAATCCGATGGCCAAAGATACCCAAGAGGCCCAGAAAGAACTTCGCGCCGCATGGGACGATATGTTTTCCAGCCTGGCGTCGGCGCGCGATGCAATCGACCACGCCGAACTCATGCCGGCGCCCATGAACGAACGCAATCTGGCAGAGGGCTACCGCTATCTGATTGGCTTTCTCCACAACGCGATCGAGCGCTCGTTTCACTCGGACAAAACACGGCCCGCAATTCGCAATGTGCTGAGCATTTTCAACCGCGCGACGATCGACAACGCCGACGCGATCTACTTCTCGGCCGCGATCGACGGTCGCGAGCAGTACTGCCTGCGTGGACAGGTCGAGGATACGCGCGTCTGGCGGGGCGAAGCGCCGCCGAAGACCGGGCGGATGGCGCCCCACTACGTGATTTTTGAAGCAACCTCCGGGGTGATGGCGGGGGACTCCGGCGACTTGCGCGAACTCATCCCCGGGGTCAAGACCCAGACGGGCAATCTCGACTCGTCGGCGATCGAAGTCAACGCCGACGGTTCTTTCGAAATTTTGCTGGCCCCGGAAAGACCCGAAGGACACGCGGGCAACTTCATCTCGACCTTGAGAGTATCCGGTAAGCCAAACCCACTCGATCCCGACGCTCCCCCCGAACGCTACGCCGACTACATCAGCGGCCGTCAGCTCTTCTACGACTGGGAACGCGAGGACGCGATCCACTTCTCCATTACACAACTCGGTGCGGAAGGCACGGCCCCCGATGCCTATGACGCCGAACAAGCTGCGGCCGAGTTGCGCCGCTGCGGTGAGTTGGTGCGCGGGCAGATGCACTTCTGGAACGCGTTCTGGACCATTCCGATGGGGGTCTACGGCAAGCGGGACGGCTCGATTCCGGGCATCGAGTTTCCGCGCAACGGTTTCAATCACATCAACGCCGCATCCGGAGCCACCGGCGGGGGCATGAGCACGAACCTCTATGCGGGCGGAGTCTTCGAACTCGAACCCGATGAGGCTTTGATCATCGAAAACCGCATCCCGAGCCCGCCCCAGTACGTGGGTTTTCAGATCGCCAACCTCTGGGGAGAGTCGATCGAGTACGCCAACCAGATCGGCAGCCTGAACGGAGACCAGTGCGAGGTGGATGCCGACGGCGTGATTCGCCTGGTGATCGCGCACCGCGATCCCGGCGTTCCCAACTGGATCGACACGACGGGCCACCGGGAGGGCTTCCTGACCCCGCGCTGGGCCTACAGCGAGACGCCACCGACCGACGACTGGCCGACCATCACGGCGACCAAGGTAGCGTTTGACGAAATCCGCAAGAACCTGCCCGCCGAGACCCGGGAGGTGACGCCGGAGGAACGCCGAGAGCAGGTTCGGATCCGTCAGGAGCACGTCCTGCGGCGGTACCGCTCGTTCTAGTGTTGGTCGGCCGCAGGACCGTGTCGCCGGGGCGCGTCCGAGGTTGCAGCGATCTCGACTATTCGATACGGTGCGTTTCGTAACTAAGGGGAGCAGCAAGCATGGACTTCGATTTCAGCGCAGAAGAACAGGCCTTTGCCACGGAGGTCGCGACGTTTTTGCAGGAGGTGCATTCCGACGACGTGATGCAACCCTGGAAAGAGAACTTCACCCAGTTGGTCGACACCCAGCCCAAGCGCGACTTCCTCAAGAAGCTCTCGGACAAAGGCTGGTTGGGCATCACCTGGCCCAAGGAACTCGGCGGACAAGAGGGGCCCGGGGTCCTCGAATACCTGCTCAACGAGGCCTTGGCCTACGTGGGTGCTCCCCAGATCGGCAAGGGGATCGGGATCATCGGCAAGACCCTGATTCGCCACGGCAGCGACAAGCTCAAGGCAGAATTTCTCCCCAAGATCCTCAACGCCGAAGTCGAGTTCGCGGTGGGGTACAGCGAACCCCAGGCCGGCTCGGACGCCGCCAACATGCAGCTTCGCGCGGACAAAGTTGACGGCGGCTGGAACCTCAACGGCCAGAAGATCTGGACCACATCCGCTCACTTTGCCGATTGGTACTGGGTGGGGGCGCGCACGAACCAGAACGTCAAGAAGCACGCCGGCATCAGCCTGTTCCTGATCCCCATGAACGCAGAAGGCCTCGAGATCCAGACCATGGAGTGCATCGGCGGCGATCAGACCAACCAGGTGTTTTTCAACGACGTGTTCGTGCCCCAAGACTACCTGGTCGGCCACGAGGACAACGGCTTTCAGTACATCTCCGAGGCGCTGGACCTCGAACGCTTTACCATGTTTACCTTTTCACCGATCTGGGCCCGCTTCGAGTTGTTGGTGGACTACGTCAAGAACAACTCTAGAGACGGCGAACCGCGCAAGAACGATCCCGTCGTGCGAAGTGAGATCGCCAAGCTCGCCACCGACCACGAAGTGGCTCGGGTGCTCGGCCTGCGCTTCGTCGCCGCGGCCAAGGACGTAGGGGGCAAGCCTCCGACCCTCGAGGCCTCTCAGTACAAGCTCTTTGCGACGCAACTCTCCCAGCGCTCGGTCAACAAGGCCCTCGACCTGATGGGCTCCGAGGGGCAGTTCCGGCTGGACGATCCTCACGCCATCCAAAAAGGACGTTTTGATTCCGCCTACCGCGCGACCGTGGTCGAAACCATTGGCGGCGGCACTAGTGAAGTACAGAAAAACATCATCGCCCGACGCGGTCTGGGACTACCGAAGAACTTTTAGCGGGCTGCTAACGCAGGGCCTCGGCGATCGCCCGGAACATGGCGATGTGGAGATCTTTCGATTCCTGACGTTCGATCAGGTAGCGACGGTTGGCTGAGTTTTTCACGATCACCACCCGGGCGTCGGGATTCACGTAGATGTACTGGTTGTAGACCCCGGCCGCCGTATAGTCCGAAATTCCCGGCCCGGGAATCCACCACTGATAGCCATACCCCCAACTGGAAGACGAGCCCGGATTCCCCTTGCCCGGCATCAAGTGCGAGCCCCCCGGCGTGGTCGACTCGCGAACCCAACGTGCGGGGACGATCTGCTCACCGCGAAACTTGCCCCCGTTCAAATACAACATGCCAAAGCGCGCATAGTCGCGAAGCGTTGCGTTGAGCCCCCCGAGCGCGACTTCCATGCCCGTTGCGTCGAGCATCCAATAGGCGTCGTGCTCCATACCGATCGGGCGCCAGATCTTTTCTTCCAGGTAGCTGGCGAGACTCACCCCCGTCACACGGGTCAGCAGCATCCCCAGCACCTGGGTATCGATGCTCACATAGTGGTGGTAGCTGCCGGGTTCGCGCACGCGTTCGAGAGTGGCTGCAAACTTTGCCATCGATCCGCCCAGGGCGATGGTCCTGCTGAAGCGATTGATGTCCGAAAAGGGGTCGGCATAGTCTTCATTGAACCCGACACCGGAACTCATCTGAAGGATGTCTTTGATCCGCACTCCGTCGTACCCGGTGCCTTCGAGTTCGGGTAGATAGTTTGTAATGGGATCGCCAATGCTGTCGATCTTGCGTTCCTCGAGGGCGATCGCGATCAGGGCGGAGATGAAGGACTTCGCGACGGACCAAGAAATGTGTTGCCCGTCTTCGCGATGGCCGAGCCAGTACTGCTCATACACGATCACGTCGTCTTTCAGCACCAGCATGCCGGTCGAGCGACTGTAGTCGAGATATTCCTCGAGGTTTCGGTCCACACCCTCGAAGGCAAACGTATCGGGGAGTCGAAGGTCTGCGCGCCTGAACCTGAAGGGGACGGCGGGTGCCAGCACCGGGCGGGTAGGAAAAACCTCGTGCATGTTCAAGAAGTTCTGAACGATGCGATCTTCGTCGTAGAGGTGCGCCATGCGATAGGCCTGCAGCAGTACCGGGCCGAAGTACAGGGCGAATACCACGAGGATCCAGGCCAGCACAGCACGGACGCTGCCTAGATACGATATTTGGCTACTCACGACGACCTCGTTCCTTCTATCTATCGTTGGATCGTCCTTGGCGAGACATCCCCGCAGCAGGTTAGCCCAATGCTCGGCTAGAGTGTCATGCGCACGCAGCACGCAGTTCCGTCTGCCAACCCGCGAGAGTTCCGGAGGTGAGTTGACTCACGCAGATACGATCATCATTGCCGACACCATCGTGACGATGGATCCCGACGTGCCGCGGGCACAGGCGCTCGCCATCGCCGACGGGCGGATCGCCGCCGTGGGCCAACGGGAAACGGTGCTGAAGCACGCGGGCCCGGACACTCAGGTGGTCGAACTGGGCGACGCTTGTGTGTTGCCCGGCTTGATCGAGCCCCACACCCATCCGGACCTGTGCGCGCAATGTTACGCGTGGGTGGATGTCAGTGGCTTCACGCACAAAAACGTCGAAGGGGTCGAACGCGCTCTGGCCGACGCCGCAGCGCGCACCGAAAAAGGCGAATGGATCTACGCTTTTGGTCTCGACCCGATGCTGACCGAGAGGATCGGCAGCTGGGGACGCGATCGACTCGACGCGATTACAGACGAACATCCGGTGGCCGTGATGATCCAGAGCATGCACACCTTGTTCGTCAACTCAAAAGCACTCGCTGTGGCGGGCATCGACGAACACAGTCCCGATCCGCCCGGCGGAGGCCGCTTCCAACGCGACGCGAATGGCCGACTCACCGGAAAAATCGAAGAGGCTGCAGCACTGTTTCCCTTTCTGCGCTTTGACGCGCCGGCGCAAGAGGTGCTGAGCGCGCGTATGTGGGAGCAGTACCAGCGTTACGCGGCGGCTGGGCTCACCACCATCGGCATCCCGGGTCTGTTCACGCCGATCGAAATGCTCGGGATGTTCGAAGAGTTTGCCAGCCGACCCGATGTCCCGATCCGCACGGTCGCCTACCTGCGGCATTTCCAGGTAGATCAGACTTCGTGGCGGCCGGGCGATGGAGACGACCGCTTCCGGGTTCAGGGGATCAAGCTCTGGTACGACGGCTCACCCTACAGCGGCACCATGCTGCTGAACGAGCCCTATCTCGAGTCAAGGCTCTGTTGCTGCACCTTGGGGATTCCCGCCGGCACGATCGGGCACGCAAACTTCGAGCCCAAGGAGTTGGTCGAACTCGCGGCGCGCTTGGGCGGTGAGGGTTGGCAAATTCTGATCCACGCCCAGGGTGATCGGGGCACGAAGGAAGCACTCGATCTGTACGAACAGGCCCTCGCAACGCTGGTGACACCCCCTACGGACCACCGTTGGCGACTCGAGCACTGCGCCCTGATCAGTCCCGAAGATCTGGCACGCGCCGCCAAGCTCGGAGTTACGCCCAGCTTTCACGTAAATCATCTCTACTACTACGGCGCCGAGTTGCGCGACAGCATCATCGGCCCCGAGCGAGCCGAGGGGCTAATGCCGATCGGCAGCGCCCTGGCGCGTGGTCACCGAGTAAGCCTGCACGCCGATTCTCCGATGTATCCCCCGGAACCGTTCCGCTTGATGCGGACGGCGGTGACTCGGCGCACTCGAGGCGGAGAGGTCATCGGGAAGCACGAGGCCATCACGGCCCAGCAGGCGCTGCGCGCCATCACCATCGATGCCGCCTGGCATTTGTTCGCGGACGACCGAGTCGGCAGCCTGACCCCGGGCAAGTACGCGGACATCACCGTGGTAGATCGCAACCCCCTGACCACCCATCCCGATGATCTCGATCGCATCCAGGTGCTGCAAACCCAGTTGTCGGGTACGCCGGTGTATCAGCGGGATTAGTTCCCCACCCAGGCTATGGCGCGAAGCACTCGAACAATCCTCGTTTCTGGAGAAACGTCTCCACCTGCTGTCGCTGGGCAGCGTTCAATTGATCGCGAATGCGCGCCTTGACCATTCTGCGCGACTGCTCCGGATAGGGCCGAGTGAGGTAGCTCACTTTTTCTCCGTAGGTCTCGATCTCGAACGCCTTCTCTCCGGCGGTCAAGGCAGCGGCGTTGCCCAACGCAAAGGCCGCATAGCAATCCCGCCCGAGATTCAGCACGTGATCCGCAAAAGGCGTGATCGAGGGGAATTCGGGCAACTCGCCGTCTCCCTGCCAGCAATCCGCATCCCGGCTGTCCCAAGCCTGAATTCGCACGAAACCGCTGAGGTCCGGGATGGGGTCGGCGTTGGTGTGGGCGCGCAACCCGCCGAGCAAGATCGTGTCCACGGCCGTTGCGCGGTCGCCCATCGCGTAGCGGGTCTCGCCGAGTTGTCTTTCGAGGGCTTCGAGGAGCGCCATGTATTCGATCTCAACGTGCTCGCGCTGATGCAGACTCTCGGTTCCAGTTGCGCGACACGCCCGAGGCCCCCACTTGGCCAATGGAAACGCTGCGGCCTCTTCGAGTGATACGGACTTGCCGAGAATTGCGCTCACAACGGCCTGGGTGTTCTCGGGGTAGTGCCAGCGATAGTGAACCATGGTGCGGGCGATCCATTCGTCGAGGATCTCTTCCACCAAATGAACGAGCACCCCCGCAGGCCCTATGGGAAACAGACGCCGGGCCGGAAAGCGCGCGTCGAGCAGGCCCAGGATCGGAGTCGTATCGGCGAGCATCCAATTCTCCGGGGTCTCGAAGATCGGCACCTGATGACTCCCCGAACGCGCTTCCAGCAGCTTGCCGTTGTCCTCGTTCTTGGATTCGCTGCGAAACGGCACGTCGTACAGCCGCAGGGCAGCTTCGAGTTTGCGGGTGAACAAGCTGATGGGCGGACCATAAATGACGTACTCGGCGTTCAATCGAGATGCTTCCATGCCTTCTCCGTATCATTCAGGGGTTGGGTATCCTACCGCCATGGACTCTCTGGCGCTGCGGATCGAGTACAAGGAAGTCGAACCCCGGGCAGAAGCATCTCCTTTGGGTGAGGTTCATCTGGAACGCGGAGCGGGAAGCGCGGTGCTCCTCACGCCTTCCCATATTGATCCCGACCGGCGCTACCCCCTGTTTACCGTGCTCCACGGGGCGGGTCGTCAGGACAAAATGCTCGTCAAGGCGTGCCGCGACGAACCCGACCGTCGCGATGCGTTCTTTCTGGTGCCACGGTCCGTCGAGCCAACCTGGGATTTGATCGTCGGCGGCCAGCCCGATGATCTCGATTTTCTCGCATTCGCCTACGACTTGATCTATCGCCGCTATCCGATCGATCCCGGGCGGCAGGTGTTGATCGGCTATTCCGACGGCGCCAGCTACGCGCTCTCCCTCGCGATTTCGAATCCGCAGGTCTTCAGTGCAGCGCTCTGTTGGGCGGCGGGGTTCGCAATGTACGGCGGTGAGCCGAACACACCCGACCCTGCCAAGCCATACGTCTATCTGGAGTACGGCACCCACGACGAAATCTTTTCCTTCGAACAGGTCGCGTTGCCGATGCAAAAGAATCTCGAACGGGCGGGCTACCGAGTCGAGTTTTCAGTAGACGAGGGCGGCCGTCATTGGCCTTCCGGGAGCTTTCAACGCGAAGCCCTCGACTGGTACTTCGGGCTCGACGCTTAATCGTCAAGCGAGAATAGTGCCATCAACAACGTGCTCCACACGACGACCTGCCGTCGGGTCTCGTCCACGAACACGAAACCCGACGCGACCAACTCGTCCTCGATGTCCGGCAGGTGTAGGGCGCCCCACGGAACGATGACTCGTTGGTACTTCGGCAATGCCGTCTTGATTTCGAGCCATAGATGTCTGTTGCGTAGCTCGATGACGTCGTAGAGAAACGCCTCTGAAATCTCGGGATGCTCGAGAGCGTGTCGGTAGAGGTCCAAAAACGCTTCCAATGACTCGTCAGAATCCCAGACCTTGGCGGCCAGTGCCAGATACTCCACGGTTTCGCGCGAGAACACCCGCGCATCGACGTCCGCGTTCTGAATCACCGGCCAATCCATCGCTGCACCGGCTTCACGGCCCGAAAACAAGTAGGAGCTGATCGGCTGCTGGGTCGCTAGCCCCAGGGCACGGGCCACGCGCTCGTAGGAGAGCGTGCCCTCGAGCACCTGGTCCTCGTCGGAGACTCCTTCTTCCAACACGATCGTATCTTCACTTACGAAGCTCGCGGTGAGGGCCCGGTAGGTCGCGTCTTCTCCGAGGTGCATCATGCCCACGAGGCGCACCTCCGTTTCCCCTTGAACATATCGACGGTCGGCCAGTTGAAGTCCCGAGAAGCCGACCTGCACGAAGCTCTCGGTCCCTACCTCGAGCCAGGTCCCAAGGGACATCACGACGTAGCCGGCACACAGCGGCGCGCCGAGGAACAACAGCATCGCGACAAAGCGCAGGCTGTGGCCGAGCGATTTCTGCGCGCCCGGTCGCGTCGAGTCGGTCAACAACCAACCCCGACCCCGGTTCAGGTGCCGGATCCGGAGCAGTGTTGCGGCGATCAACCCCAATTGAAGCGTTCTGAGCGCCGCTGGAAGTTCCCATTCGAGATTGAACCACAGGGCCAGCGGAGCGGCGCCGGTCGCAAACCAGAACACGCTGGCGCACAGGCCCAGCAGCAGCGCGGTCGGAAGCCGGGCATAGATCGCGAGCAGAGGCACGCACAGCCCGGCCATCAGCAGGACCAGCACGGCGACGAAGCGCTGAAGCGCGATCAACAGAACGGCTTGATCGAAGAATTCACTCGCGACGGCGACCCATGAAAGCACGGCGTCTACGCCATACGCGATGATGAATCCGTTTGCGAGCCGGATCGGAAGAGAGACCCCGTGGCCGGCTAGAAGCCGAATGCGAGTTTCTTCCAACCCAGGCGAAGGCCAAAACCACCTCGGAAGTTCAGGCGATCCCGCTCGAACGTGTAGCGGGCAAAAACTGGGGTAACCGTACTAAAGGGGTCGGAGTCCTCGTCATTTGACGCAAAGCCGGTGACGACCGTTTTGTTGTTATTCAAGATCCAGGTGACGCGGAGTTGGGTGAAAAGCGACAGCGACAAATTTCCATCGAGATGGTTGATGAATTCAACTTCGAGCCCCGGCCCCACGCTGTGGTGCGTGTCGCGGCCGCGCAGATTGGCACGGTGAACAATGTAATTTTCCAGATCCGGTATTGCCGGATCTGGAAAATTCTTCGTCAGGAGAATGAATGCTCCGGTCGTTTCGATCGACTCACCGAGGTATTCGAAGCTGGGCTTGACGCGAATGGTAAAGCCTGTTTGCGGAAAGGTGAACGCCGCGCCAATACTGAGGAACCAAGCCTGGTTCAACTGTTCGCTGTTGACTCGGTTGCCCTGTCCTTCAAACAGCAATTCGTCGTCGACAGGTCTGGACTCTCTACTAGGTGCCTTTATTTCGCTGCGGTTTTGTATATCGACCTGGCCCTGAAGTCTGACGTTTCGAAAATCGTTTTGGCTCGAAGCATTGTCATCCAGCGTCGTGAGTCCATTGCTCGGAGCCGCAAAATGCATGCCTGCCGCTGCGAAAAAGCGGGGCTTGAAGGGCAATGCCCGAAAGGTGGGTGACATCAGTTCAAGGCCCATGCGCAGACCGGCGAAGGTCGTGGACTTTGTTTCTTCGAGGTTGAAGTTCAGCCCCGGAGCCGGAGCATCGTTGGTCCCCGTGAGATCGCCTTTTTCGTTGTGAACCGCGAGGGCGAACGACACGGACGGAACCCAGAGATCTTCGTAGTTCCGGGAACTGTCATCGGAACTGTTCTCGAATGCCGATTGTGCATGTGACGCGGTTGAGGCGCCGACCACGATGATCAACAGTGTCCAAAGAACGGGCTTGCGCAACAACAAAACTTCTCCCTCGTGAGCCGGGTTCTCTCCGGGCGAAAAGCATCACGTTTTTACGCCGAACCGACAACCACCGAGCTTCAGGATAGCGAGGTAGCCGCCATGATCCAGAGGGCCACCGCGACGACCCCCGCAATGTAGACTTCCCCAATTCAGCTCGTCCAGCGAGCGCCTTGTGGGCTACATCCAGTCGTTGACCAGGGTGAAGGGTGCCCAGTAGAACGGATGCGCAAATCGCTCGCTTTCGCGCAACGTGGTCTGTGCCTTTTGCAGGGCTTCGGCTTTACTGACATCCGGCACCT
>SMVB01149097.1_pt1 | contig 15069 bp, 15 predicted proteins | sample 2456461 | NCBI WGS metagenome assembly SMVB01 (sample SAMN11095934, study PRJNA526329) | marine sediment metagenome | biome: Marine sediment; feature: Surficial sediment; material: Deep marine sediment; isolation source: Hadal surficial sediment | place: Pacific Ocean | collected 2014-05 | depth... | reverse complement strand
TGCGGAAAGCGACGTCGCAGCAACCCTCGGCGCGAAGCTCGACGCACGCATCGCGGGGTATCCGGCGCGCAAAGTTCCCGAGTTGGCGCCAGGCATCACCGACCCGGAGCTTCTCGAGCGATTGCGCGCGCTTGGCTACGTAGATTGAGGGGCCGAAGGAGAGAGTCTCTTGCCGCTGCCGCAATGCGTGTGCTTTGCGTATTTCACGGCATAGTTTTCGGCTTAGTTCTCGGCGTGCTGGTCTGCGGGTGTGGAACCAGTCTGGATGAAGGAGAACCCCGCGTCCGGGTTGTGCTCATCACTCTCGACACCCTGCGGTTCGACCGTTTCGAAGCCAACCGCGCCGGAGACTCCCGCATGCCCCTGACTCGGGGCCACGCGGCGCGGGGCCTGGTGTTTCGCCGCTTCTATACAGTGTCGCCCGTCACCCAGCCCACCCATGCGACCTTCTTGACCGGAATGCAACCCTGGGAACACGGCATCACGCGAAACGGCATTGTGTTTTCGGATCGGCTGCCCAGCATCGTCGAAACATTTCGGCGGCAGGGTTTTGAAACTCGTGCGGTCGTCGCTTCCTATCCCCTGGCCAAACGCTTTGGATTTGCCCGGGGCTTCGACGAGTTCAACGATGACTTCAGCCACAATCTCAGCGAGAACAAGCTCCTGTGGGAGAACCATTGGAAGATCGAGGCAGGCGAATTTTTTGCCCTCGGCGGTTCGATCACCGATCGAGCGATCGAGCAATTGGCGCGGGCGACGAAGCGGAAGCAGTTCTTCTGGTTTCACTACTTCGACCCCCATGCGCCCTATGGGGCGTCGAGTGGAACCGTCACCCTGCGCAAGAAGGACATCATGGCGGGGGTTTCCGAGGGAACGGCTGCGGTCAAACGGCTACTCGCCCAAGCCGAGTCCCTCTACGACCAAGATGTTCAGGTTCTCGACCAGTCGCTCGACCGACTGCTGCGCAGGCTCGCCGAGGACGAGGCGACGTTCGAGACACACATCGTGGTCGTCTCGGATCACGGAGAGAGCCTCGGTGACGGGGACTCGGTGGGTCACGGCGCTCGACTCAACCAGGCGGAGCTACGCGTGCCCGCGTTCATCATTTCGCCCAAAGTCGCGCCCGAGTTGCGAAACGATGTCAGCAGTGCCCTCGACATTGCTCCCACACTGCTCTCCCTGGCCGGCATTGCGCCCGAAGGCGCTCCCCTGCCCGGGCGAGATTTGTCCGCACCCCCGACAGACGGTTCGCGCGCGTTCGCCATGCGACGAACCTTTCGGGAGCCGGGCAAGAGCGAACTGCGTCTCGATGGTCGGCGTTATTCCCTCGACGATGTCCTGTTTTGTGAAATCGACGCGCAGGGAGTGATCCGTCGCGGCAATCGAACTGGGTTGTTCGAGAGTGAGAAGAACCTGACTTCCGAACGGCGCGATCAGCTCATCGACGCGTTTCGAAGTTTTCAAGCCGCGCACGAACGCACGGACAAAGCCACCGCGATCGATACCGAAACCAGGCGTGGGCTCGAAGCCCTTGGCTACATTGAGTGAAGTTGCGTGATCTTCATTGAGGTCGAGTGATCTCTTTCTCGCAGCAGACGGGCGCTACTCCGGCGCATGCTTCCCTTCGCCAAGCCCTATCTCGAGACGATCGCGCTCTCGATCGGGTTGACCCTGATTTTCTCTGCGGGCCGCTACGGCAGGACGTACCCGATACAACCGCTGCTCGACGATGTCTTGTTGCCCGCTCGAGCGGCACTCACAATCGACCCGAGCATCTTCGACGGGCTGCAGTTCATCGTGGTGGTTGCACTCGAGATCGCCGTCGTGATGCCGCTGGTGTTGTTCGCGCGTCTATACCTGCTGGCCCACACCCTGGTCATCGTCGCGCACCGACTCTCGACGATTCGCCGAGCCGACAGAATCGTGGTGATGGAAATGGGCAAGATCTCCCAACAGGGAACGCACGAAGAACTGATGGCCCAACCGGGCCAGTATCGCGACCTGGTCGGGCTGCAGGACGACGAGTTGGGTTCGCCCCCGTCATAGCCGTCCCTACAGGAGCGATTCGCGATAAACCTCGTCGTTGAAGCCGACGACCACGGTCTTCCCCACCCTGAGGGTTGGCGCGCGCAAATTGCCGGTTGGACCCAGCATGGCCGCGAGGGCTTCGCTCGAGTTCAATTCCCCCGCCTTGAACTCGCTGCTCTTCTTTCCCTTGGCCACGACCAGCCTGCTCGCAGCCTTGATCATTGCCGCGGCTTCCCGCTTGCCGAGTTTCTTGCTCGCCGACACGGTTTCCACCGGTTCGATCGCATTGGCGTCCAAAAACTTGGACGCTCGGGTGCAGGACGTTCAGCTCTTGCGGTGGTAATACCAATCGACTCGCTTTGCCATCGATTCCTCCTCGGCTGCGAGACTATCGATCCGAGATCCAACCGTCGAGACGGCGCCCGGTTTTGGGGTAGGCTTGGCGGCAAGGAGTTCGCCATGTGGGTTCAGATTGCAGCGGTATCGGGAGCGTTGGCCGTGGTCGCGGGCGCGTTTGGCGCTCATGGCCTCAAGTCGCGCCTCACCCCGGAGCAACTCGATTCCTGGGCGACCGCCGCGCAATACCATCTCATCCACAGCGCCGTGCTGTTGGCCCTGGGCCTGTTCGCGGCGTACAGCGGGAAGTCCATCAAGTTGCCCGGATCGCTGTTCGGCGTCGGCATGTTGCTCTTTTCCGGATCGATCTATTTGTTGTTGCTCACCAAAATGCGCTGGCTCGGACCCGTGACACCGATTGGCGGGTTGCTGTTGATCCTGGGCTGGCTCTCGCTGGTTCGAATCGGTCAGGACTGAACGAACCGAAGCACGGAACGACGTACGGAACGAAAGGGAAACTCGTCATGGCAAGACTGGAAAACAAGCGCGCGATCGTAACCGGCGCTGCAAGTGGAATCGGACGCGCCACCGCGACGCGGTTCGCCAGCGAAGGGGCTTGCGTGGTCTGTGCCGATGTGAACGAGAGCGGGGTCAAGGAAACCGTCGAACAGATCGAGGCTGCGGGGGGGCGTGCCTGCGCGGTGAGGGCCTCTTCTGCGGACGAAGGAGATACAAAGGAATTGATCGAACGCTGCGTTGGAGATTTTGGCGGACTCGAAATTTTCTACGCCAATGCGGGCGTCTCCGGCGGCTTCAAAACTTTTCTCGAAACCGAGGTCTCGGACTGGCGGGACGTGATCGAGGTCAACCTCATCGGTGTGTTCCTCGGAATCAAACACGCAGCGCTTCACATGATCGAGCATGGAGGGGGCTCGATCATTTGTACCGCTTCCGTGGCGGGCTTGCGCTTTGGCGCGGGCGGCGTCCCCTACAGCGCGAGCAAGGCTGGGGTGATCAGTATGGTCCAGACCTGCGCGAACCAGTTGAGCGGCACGGGTGTTCGGGTCAACGCCATCTGTCCCGGCTTGATCGAGACCGGGATGACCAAGCCCATGTTCGAGATGGCGAAGGCTGCGGGCAAACAAAAGAAAATTGGCCAGCTAAACCCGCTAAAGCGCGCGGGAGAGCCTCGAGAGATCGCAGCGGCCGCACTGTTTCTCGCCAGCGACGACAGTAGTTACGTCAATGGCCAGGCCTATGCGGTAGATGGTGGACTTTCGAGCAGCCTGCCCACGGTGCCGGGAAAATTCGCCTAGCTCGGCCAAAGGCTTTGCCTTCATTCAATTGCGAGGGGCTGTTGCGAGCATGGTCGCAGACGTTCGCACCGAGCAAAATTCGACGTCGGACCCGGATCGAAGAAACTTCATTCTCGCCGGGATCGCGGGGCTGATTCTCTTTGTCGAGTGGGGACTCGTAGGCTTCGATCCCGAGCCCTATGGCACGGCACCGATCGATGGTGCAGAGGTCGAGCTGTTCGCGCCGGCCGGAGGCTCGCCGATTCTGATCTTTGCGGTCGTCGCACTGCTGTTGCTCAGCCGGCGCGCGCAATTTGGACGCGCGCTCGGCCAGCAGCCGCGATGGTTCGCGGGGTCGGCCCTGCTCGCCGGCGGTGCGACGGTCGGACGTTGGGCCGACTATGTAAACGCACCCGAACTCTTGATCCCCAGCTCGATTTTGCTGCTGCTGGGAGCGGCCGCCATGCTCGGGGGACGCGCGGGTCTCCGGACCATGGTTGCGCCGGCGCTGTTCCTGGTGTTTGCGTTCCCGATCCCCGCCAGCATCGTGAACTTGCTCGTCTGGCCTCTTCAGCTCGCAACCGCCGCGACAACCGAGACGTTCCTGCGCTTAGTCGGTCACGGGCCCGAGAGATTTGGCGACGTGATCTACACCGGCGCGCATGCGTTTCAGGTGATCGAGACCTGCAGCGGCATGCGGATGATCGAAACTTTGATCATGGCCAGCGTCCTCTACTCGATCCTCTTCTACCGTCGTCCCTTCCAACTGTTGTCTCTGTTGTTGATCGCGCCGATCGTGGGTTACTTCGTAAACTTCCTTCGCGTTCTGTCGATCATCTTCAATCCCTATGGCACCTGGGGCACTGTCCACACCGCCCAGGGAATCGCGATGTTGGTGGTTGGCGTGCTCATCATCGTCGGCCTCGACAGTCTTCTGGTACGACTCGAAACCAGACTTCCACCGGCGCCCAAGGAACTTCGGACTCCGGTGGGACCGGCGCCGCGAGTAGGCTGGGCCAGACCGGCCGGCGTGGCGCTGCTGCTCACCGCTCTGGGCCTGGGCAATTTCTTGCTCCCCGCCTGGCAACCCGAAGCCTCTCGACGAATCTCGAGCGAACCCCGCGCGCTGCGCCTGCCCTTCGAACTCGCAAAGAGCAAACCCAAAGGGCGCAAGCTCGACCGCAAGTTTCTCGGCAGTGTGGGGGTGACGAAGTGGTTGCACCGGGAATACGATTTTTTGGATTCGAGTGTCCAGGTCCAGATTCTCGCCGATGATCGACTCGACCGGCGAGGCTCCCTGATCTCCAAGAAGACTGCAGTTCCCGGCCTGGGCTACAGCGAGCTCTCGCACGATGTGGTTTCGCTCGGGGACCGCGGGTACGCCGACCGGTACCTCTATCAAAGCCGAAGCCGCAGCCGACCCCAGCAAACCCTGGTCTACCACTGGTACGAGGGCACCACGGGCCGCCTCGAAGAAATTTGGCGCAACACCCTCGTGCTGGATCGCGGACCCATTCGCCGGGATCACTGGGCCGTTGCGATGCGCCTGAGCACCGTCGTGAGCCAGGGCGACGAGGGCACCGCCGCCGCCGATGCGCGTCTGCAAGGGTTCGCCGAGGTGATCCATGACGCACTGCGGTGAGCTCAATGGACCCGACTCGATAAAAATTTGGTTTGGGAACCGAAGCGCACTTCGCATCCTCAGAGGCAACTGATACACTCGCGAAATTCTCGAACAAAGAGGGTGGAATGAAAGCCGGACTTAGAGCCTTGGCGCATGGTTGGCAGCTGGCCGCAACGGTCGGACTCTTGGCGATCTCTCAGGCCGCGCTGGCGGGACCCAACTCGACCATCTTGACCACGGCCGACTTCAACCAGGATGGCGTGACGGACATCCTCGCCGAGAATCTGGTGGACCCCAACTCCGGTTTGCTGCAGACGATCTTGATCGACAGTTCGACCGGTCTCCCGATGGGCAACGAGTTTCCGATTCTGTTGCAGGACGGCTATGAGTTCTTGGCGGTGGGCAATTTCAACGGCAATCTCGAGGGACAGTCTCAGATCGCCGCGCGGAAAATGAGCGGTACTCCTCCCGATGAACTCGGCGGGGTGCGGCTTTGGGATCTCACGGACGATGCCTCTGCACCAGCGGGGCTGATCGAGGGAGAACTCGAACTCATCCCCCACCTGGCGTACAAGCTGGTCGGCGTTGGCGATCTCGATGGCAACGGCGTCGACGACTTCGTCTTCGTCCACGACAACAGCGGCGACGCTGAGGATCGGGGCCTGGTCCGGGTCTATCTGATGAACACCTTGATGAAGGTCATGCGCATCGCACACCCGTTGAACGTCTCCGATTTCGCGAGCACCCTCGAGATCTTTGGGGTGGCCGATGCTGACGGGAACGGCACGGCTGATTTCATCTTTGCAAGCCGAGACTCGAGTGACCTGTTTCCGAATCTGCGGGTTCTGCTGATGGAGGCAGACGTTGCGGACGGAGTCAGGGTCTCGGACCAGAAGTTCCCTCGCGGGTTGCCTCCGGGCGTGTTCGACTTCCTGGGGTTCGCACGCATCGATCCGGGCAGCAGCGCCGACCTGATTTTCGCAAAGCGGACCACGCCGAACCAGGGCGTGATTCAAGTGCGCTTGCTTTCACAAGACGCGGAGAACTTGTCCGCGCCGTTCTATCCGCTCAATATGGGATCGAGCTACGACTACATTGGGAACGGGTTGTTCGACAGCGACACCGAAACAGACCTGATCCTGATCAAGCGCGATACACCCCATGAGGGTCTGTTGAGGCTCGTGTTGCTCGATACCGACTCGGCAGACCCCAGCGGCGTCATCGACATAGACGATCAGACCGCGGGTCAGATCAAGAGCTCGGTATTCCCGACCCTGTTGACTCCGATGGTCTGGCAGGAGCGCAGCAGTAAAACGGGCGCAATCGACCCGGAAGCTCCGTGACAGGACCAACATGAATGAATTGAAAATCGACACAGCGGGTTTCAGTGGGAGCAGCCTCATGCATCGGATCCTTACGCGCATCGCGCACGTCTTGATCGTGTGCGCGCTTCTCGGCATCGCGACGGGCTGCTTCACTAGCGACAGAAAATCCAAATCCGATCCTTTGGAAGATCCTACGGGCACAGCCCCACCCGATGAACCTCCGGGCAAATCGGTTGGCGAAGAAAATTTCGCGCAGGTCTATGGAACCATGGTGATGCAAGAGGACCTTCCGCTACCGCTAGTCGACGACCCCAACATGCCCGTGCCAAGCGCCCTGCCCGGCGCACCGCCGATCGCCGCAGTCTGGCCGGCCAAGAGCGCTAGCGAGATCGCGGCGCTGCTCCAGCGCGAACAAGATTCCCAACCAACCGACGATCAACGCGCAGCGATGGCCCAACTGGCAAACGTAGTCGACCCTCAATAAGCCCCAACAAGCCCCAATAGACCCCCAAAGACGATTTCCCCCAGCGCTATTCGTTCCCCGTCTTCCGTCACCCCTCGGAGGCCCGTCCCTTGAGCCGCCGACACTTCACCACAGCCCTCAAGGCAACTCTTCTCGTCGTCATCGTTTCCGTATTGGTTCAGCAAGATTTCCTGTCGTTTGCTCCGATCAGAACCGCGATATCGCGTTGGCCATGGGTACTGGGCGGATGGGCCTGCGCGTCCTGCTCGACCGCGATCGCGATCTTCCGCTGGCACGCCTTGATCCGCGCCCAGCAGATCCCCATCCCCTTGCTCCGAACCGTCCAGTCGGCGTTCGTGGGTCTGTTCTTCAATGTCTTTCTTCCCGGCTCGCTCAGTGGAGACCTCGTAAAGGGCTACTACGTCGTGCGAGCCGTTCCCGGCCACACCGCCGCCGCAGTGAGCTCGATCATGTTCGATCGGTTGGTCGGCCTGTCGGGCTTGATCACGCTTGCGACCGTCGCGCTTTTGGCGGGAAGCGGTGGGGAGTGGGCGAACGCGCTCGGCACGCCAATCGCACTTGGAATCATTGGCGTCGCTGGTGCCGTCGTGATGTTTTACGCCGCGTTGCTCGGATTGAGCGAAGAACGAGATCCGCTTTTGCGAATGCTGCGCCGCCTGGCAGCACGCTTTGAATTCTTGAGCGGCGTGTTGAGTGTCTTCGAAGGCGTGCGGGTCTACCACGGCAAGCGCCTGGTGGTGTTCGCGGCCATCTTGGCATCGATCGTGGTCCACGGGTTTCTGGTGATCTCGTGGGTATGTTTCGTCCGCGCCATGGGGATTGAAGGGATCCCGGTCGGTGCACTCTTCGTAGTGGTTCCAATCGGGATGTTGGTGGCATCGATTCCGATTGGACCCGCGGGCATCGGTACCGGGCATGCGGCGTTTCTTGCGGTGTTTGCGCTGCTGGGATCCAGTCGCGGGGCGGATTTGTTCAACCTGGTTTTGGTGTATCAGTTCATCCAGGCTGCGGTGGGGGGGTTGGTCTACTTGTCGGTTCGGGCAGAGGTTGTTTTGGAGACCGACGAAACCTGATCTAGACGGCTTGCCCCTACTCCCCCCGACGCTCGAGCTCCCACAACTTCGAGTACTTCAAAAAGACATCGCGCGAGAATGGATTCGTCGTTGCAGGTGAGTACGCAAACCGAGAGCGATGGGCCTTGGGGTCGCCAACTAGAGCGGTCATCCCCGGATTCGCTCTACGTTGATCACGCCCTTGAGCTTCGTGATGGCCTTCATGATGGCGTTGAGTTCGGATGCGTCCTTGACGAAGATCTCGAAATTCTGGACGGCGGCCTGGCCTTCGCCGGTCGTGATCGTCGCCGCACCGATGTTCACCCCTGCGTTGGAGATCGTGTTGGTGATCTTTGCCAGGATGCCCTGGCGATCTTTTGACTTCACGCGAATCTTGATCCTGCGAGGATCGCCGGTTGTCTCATCCCACTGCACGTCTATGCGTCGCTCGCGATCGAGCTCGAACACCTTCGAGCAATCCTTCAAGTGAATCGTTACGCCGCGACCCCGCGTGACGTAGCCGATGATGTCGTCTCCCGGGAGCGGGTCGCAGCAACCGCCAAAGCGGACCAACACGTCCGGCGAGCCGCTCACACTAATCCCGGACGGGGCTGGACGCCGTTCGCGGCGAAACAGGCCCCGCAGTTTGGTGGGAACCGGGAGACTGCGCCCCCGCTTGGGTTCTTCTTCTCCCTTTAGCTTTCGTGCAACGGCACCCGGTGCGATCTTGCCGTAGCTGACGGCGGCGAACAGGTCCTCGACGGTGCCCTTGCGCGCTTCGCTTTTGGCCAACTCCGCGAGTTCCCCGCTCTCGAGCACCTGGCTGAAGTTCAAGCCTCGACGACGAAACTCGCGTTCGAGAATGTCCCTTCCCAGTTGACGGCTGCGGTCCCGCCCACCTTGACGGATCGCCTGGCGAATGCTGCTGCGCGCCTTGCTCGAAACCACGAAGTCGAGCCAGTCCTTGCGGGGAATCTGACTGCTGTTGGTTTTGATCTCGACGGTGTCCCCGTCTTCCAGCTTGGTCTTGAGCGGCACCAACTTTCCGTTGACTCGAGAACCCGCGCAATGGTGCCCCACCTCGCTGTGGATCGCGTAGGCGAAATCGACAGGTGTGGCGTCGCTAGGCAGGTTGATCACCTCGCCTCGGGGCGTAAACACGAACACCTCGTCGGGAAACAGATCCACCTTGACAGCGTCGAGAAACTCGTGGGGATCATCGAGTTCGACCTGCCACTCGAGCAATTGCCGCAGCCAGGCAAACCTTCGCTCATCTTCTGCGTCGGAGTCGATCCGCCCCTCTTTGTACTTCCAATGTGCTGCGATCCCCATTTCCGCGGAACGGTTCATGTCGGACGTTCTGATCTGCACTTCCATGCGCTCGCCGTAGGCGCCGATCACCACGGTGTGGAGCGACTGGTAGCCATTGGGCTTGGGGAGCGCGACGTAGTCCTTGAAGCGTCCTGGCACCGGCCGCCAAATGCCGTGGATGATGCCCAGCGCCGCGTAGCACTGTTCTGCGGTGCCAGAAAGAATCACGCGAAATGCGATCACGTCGTAGATCTCGTCGAGGCTGACGCCCTGGGCCTCCATCTTGGCGTGGACCGAAGCCAGGTCTTTGACCCGACCCGTCACCTCGGCGCGTATCCCCACCTGGGAGAGTCGAGTTGCAAGGCTGCTGATCACCTCTTCGATGTACTTTTCGCGCTCAGCCCGTCCCCCCGCGAGCTGTCTCTCGAGTTCTTCCGCCGCTTGGGGATGGAGCACGGTAAAGGTCAGGTTCTGAAGTTCTTGCTGCAGCCAGTGGATGCCCAGGCGGTTGGCCAAGGGCACATAGATCTCGACCGTCTCTTGTGCGATGCGAATCTGAGGGTCTTCGTCCAGATAGTTGAGGGTCCGCATGTTGTGCAGGCGATCGGCCAGTTTGATCAGCAGGATGCGAATGTCCTTCGACATGGCGATCAGCATCTTGCGGAAATTCTCGGCCTGCCGTTCGCGTTGCGAGGTAAATTCGATCTGGGCGATCTTCGTGACACCGTCGACCAGAAACGCGACTTGTTCGCCGAACAAGCGCTCCAATTCGTCGCGAGACGTCAGGGTGTCTTCGAGGGTGTCGTGCAGCAGACCGGCAGCTACCGAGACGTCGTCCATGCGCATCTCGACCAGGATGCCCGCCACCTCGAGGGGATGGATGAGGTAAGGCTCGCCGCTGAGCCGTTCCTGCCCTTCGTGCACCTTTGCCGAAAAGACGTAGGCGCGCTGCAGCAACTCGAGGTCAACGCCGGGGTTGTACTCCAGCATGCGATCGGCGATGTCATTGAAGCGAAGCATCGGTTGTACCACTGTCGCCTTCCGGGCCGAGATTGTTCCGATCACCAATCCCATTTTACTTGCTAGATCAATGGGTTGACCGGGTCGTCCGGGGGTAGGGAGAAGGTACCCGGACAAGCCTTGGGCAGCAATGGAGAATCGGCAGGGCTACTCCGGCGGCTTCTGCCAGTTCTCCATCACCTTGGCGATGCCGAAGCGCGCGCGTACAGCATCGGTATCGCCCGTGCGCTCGGCATCGATGATCGTCCGGACTTCGTCAACCGCGCGGCTGAGCTCGTCGTTGATCACCGCATAGTCGAAGATCCTGGACATCGCGATTTCGCTGCCGGCCTCTCGAAGTCGCTTTTGGATCAAGTCGTCACTGTCGGTACCTCGGTCTCGCAACCTTTGTTCGAGCGTTTCGACTGTGGGCGGCAGTAGAAAGATGAACACCGCAGCAAACTCTCGTTCCCGGATCAGTTGCGCGCCCTGCACCTCGATTTCCAGCATGATGTCGCGCCCGGCTTCGAGAGATTTCTGAATGGCAAGAAAACTCGTCCCGTAGAGATTGCCGGCGTAGAGCGCTGATTCTAGAAAGGCACCCTGATCGACCAACCGTTTGAACTCGGCTTCGTCTACGAAGTGGTAATCGACTTGGTTCGTTTCGCCCGTGCGAGGTTTCCGCGTGGTGTGGGACACCGAAAAACGCAAGTTGTCGTCCCGGGCGAGGAGATTCTTGCATACGGTCGTTTTGCCCGTGCCCGAAGGCGCTGAAATGACGAAGGTCTTACCCTTCATGAACTAGTTTCCGTTTCGTCCGGTGCCAGCCTCGCGGCGATCGTCTCTGGATTGATCGCCGAGAGAATCACGTGATCGCTGTCTGTCACCAGGATCGACCGGGTGCGGCGCCCTTCGGTTGCGTCGACCAACTTGTTTCGCTCTGCCGCCTCTTCTCGCAGCCGCCGCATGGGTGACGCCGTGGGCGATACGACTGCGACCACTCGGGACGCCAGAACGAGATTGCCGTAGCCGATGTTCAGCATGCGAACGACCGCGCTGCCCGGATCTGCGGCCTTGGACTTCCGCCCCGCTTTGCCACCACTGCGTCCGTCGGCCTTACTCACAGTTTTGAACCTGCTCGCGAATTCGCTCGAGTTCGGTCTTTACCTCGACGACGTCATGGGCCAGCGGCGCATCGTTCGCCTTGCTCCCCACAGTGTTTGCTTCGCGCCCCAGTTCCTGGAGCAGAAAGTCGAGCCGCCTGCCAACCATCTGGCCGGGTCCTGCGGTTGCCAATACCGTTTGGAACTGGTCGAGATGGCTGCGCAGTCGAGCGATTTCCTCGCTCACATCCAGGCGGTCTGCCGCGATCACGATCTCTTGATGCAGACGCGCCTCGTCGATCAGCCCGCTATCGAGTTCCAGTTGTGCCGCTCGTTTGCGGAGTCGCTCTCGGGAACCCTCTCGCACGACATCCGAGCGCGAAGCGAGACTCTCGACCAACTCGGAAACTCTCGCCAGTCGCTTCTCGAAGTCCGATCGAATCGTCTTGCCCTCGGAGAGTCTCGTATCATCGACGGCGGCCAGTGCTCGATCGATCGCGTCGCACAGCACCTGGGAGAGCTCCGACGGTTCGAGACCGGGTTCGACAAATCGCGTCACTCCGGGCATTGCGAGGAGCGCGGTCACGTCCAGGGTGCCCGTCAACTCGAAGCTGTTCGAAAGCAGCCGCGCAGCGTCTACGTACTGCCTCGCCACATGCTCGTCGATTTCGAGTTTCGAAGCAGGACTCGCCCCGGCGGCGAGATTTACCGAAAGATCCACCTTGCCACGTCCGAGGTAGCGGGGAACCCGGGCGCGCACAGCCTCTTCGCAGCTGGCGAATTGGCGCGGCAACTTCAGGCGCAGATCGAGATGGCGATGATTCACCGTGCGAATTTCGACCTCGAACGCCAAACCGCTGACCGTGAAAGACGCGCTGCCAAACCCGGTCATGCTGCGAAGACCTGGCGCACGCGGTGTTTCGCTCATGCAAATCCTTCCCTGGCAGCGGCTAGCGCCGCGGGCAGACGCGCCGCAATTTCGTCGCGTCTCACTGTTGCTGTGCCGATCTTTTCAACCACCACCCCGGCCGCTGCGTTGGCCAGCACGGCGGCTTCGACCAGACTTCCCCCCGCCGCACGGGCCAGAGCGAGCACGGCAATTGTAGTGTCTCCCGCGCCCTGTACGTCAAATACTTCCTGATTACTGGTCGCCACATCGCATCTCGGTTCGCCGCTGGTAAACAGCGACATCCCAAGGCCGCCCCGGGTTATCACCAGTTCGGCATTCCCCACCCCCAAAAGCTTCGCGGCGATCCTGTCGAGACCCCCTTTTCGGCTGCGGAAACCCCGCTGAGATGTTCGGCTTCTCGAAGATTCGGTTTCAGCAGCGCAGCGCCTTTGAAGGGTCGTAGTTCAGACTTTGGATCGGCCGAGACCGGAACGTTAGCGCGGATACAAGACGCGATGATCTTGCGAATTGCGGCGGGAACCAACAGGCCTTTGCCGGAGTCCTCGAGAATCGCAGCATCCGATGCGCGAAGACGCTCCGGCAGGCGTTCGAGCAATTGCGAGAAAACCTGCTTGGTGATCGGTTCGCGGGTTTCGCGATCGAAGCGAACGATCTGCTGTCCCCGAGCGCTCGGGTATTGAAGTTCAAGATCACGACCGACAGATCGACTGCGTCGTCCCACATCACGACGCCAGGCCCAGGGTTGTCTTCGCAAGTCTAATCACACGCGCAGGATCGATTCCCGTCATACAACGGTGATCGATCGGGCAGTTGCGCTTGTAGCAGGGCCGGCAGTCGTGATCGGTTTCGAGGACGACGACCGGGTCGAGATTGAGATTGGTCTTTGCGAGACTGGTCGGCCCCATGAAAACGGTTGACGGAACGCCGAAGGCCGTCGCGAGGTGGCGTGCCCCGGCATCGTTACAGATCACAAGCGACGTTCTGCGCACGAGCGCCTTTGCTTCGGCGAGACTCAACACCCCGGCGAGATCGATCGGGCGCTGGCTCATCGCCTCTGCGACTTTCGAGGTGAGCGCGGCCTCAGAAGCCGCACCCAACAGTACGACCCGCACCGAGGCCTTCATCAGCGCATCACCGACCCTTGCATAGGACGTAGCGGGCCAGCATTTTGATGGACCGAACGACGCTCCGGGAGCGAGAACCACCAGAGGGTCGTTGGTAGCGACGCCGTGCCGACGCAGTACGGTTTCGACCTGGTGATCTTCTCCAGGCGAAGTGAAGAGTTCGAGATGGGTTCCACGCTCCTTGCAGCCGACTGCTTCCATCAACCCCAGCACGAAGCGCTCCCGCGCGACGAGCTTGCGGGCGCCCCATGCCGCGGGTACCGGAACGCGATGATGCAACAGCGCTGCCCGGATTCCTCCGGCGTAGCCAACGATATTGCGAGATCCAGCCAGGCGCATGAGCATGGCTGAGGAAAACGAGTCGGGAATACAGATTCCAAGTTCGAAGCGGCTGTGACGACGCAGCGCCAAACCCTCGCGCATCAATGCCGCAGCACCAAGGTGGTACGAATGCACGGGAATCACCTCGTCGACGAAGGGACAGGCGCTCAAGAGTCCCTCGAGACCGGTGCGAAGCTGCAAGTGGATGCGCGCGTCGGGAAACTCGGCACGCAACGCGCGCAGGCCCGGCGTGGCCATCACCACGTCCCCCACCCAGTTGGGACCTCGAACCAATATGTCCAGAGGGGCACTCAGATCCATGACTGGGCGACCGCGACTTTGGGAATACGAGACAGCGCCATTGGTTTTGCGAGGGCCTTATCGCGAGGTTCGTCGGACGCTTCGACGAGGCACTCGAGCGCGGCTTCGAGCACGAGATCGTGAGGAATGATCGTCATGCAGGTCGCCTGGGCACAACCGCGACGACACGGACTACAGGGAACCGGGATCCGCACGCGTCTCCAACGCGAGCCGGGCTGGGGTTCATTTTCGATCGGATCCGTAGGCCCCATGATCTGAACCGCCGGAGTTCCCAGCGACGTCGCGAGATGAAGCGGCCCACTATCGCTTCCGACAAACAGACGTGCGCGATCGATCAAGGCGATCAGATCTGCGAGTTCCGGCGTCGCGGGGGCCAGGCGTGCCGCGATGGGTGGCGAACAAAAAATCCACTCACGGCTGAAGCTCGCAGAGTACGAGACTCGGGTGTGTGCGCCGGTTAGCCGCGCGATCACGCCGCTCTCGAGAATCGCGTGAAAGTCGATGACGAGATCGAACGACTCCGCGCGCAGGGTTTGCACAAACGCTGCGAGTTGCCGCCAAAATTTTCCGAGAGCCAGAGTGCGCAGCGAGTCGGTCAAGTTCTCGCGCGGAAATTGAATCACACAATCGAGCTCTCTGCGCCCTTCCAGCACCCCCGAGGCGCCCTTCTCAACCAACCAACTGATCTGAGCATCCGGATAGGCGGCAGGGATAGCCCGAAGCGCGGGCAGGGTGCGGACCACGTCACCCAGCGCGTCCAATCGGATGATCAAGACGCGCGTCGCGTGGGGCGGTGACGAGAGTGGGTTGAGACAGTGGACGATGACGAGCCTCAC